>Ga0208462_1000442_pt1 | contig 43349 bp, 39 predicted proteins | sample AD_SCU001_MetaG_FD_184452 | JGI IMG/M metagenome (GOLD analysis project Ga0208462, IMG submission 184452) | Active sludge microbial communities of municipal wastewater-treating anaerobic digesters from China - AD_SCU001_MetaG (SPAdes) (version 2) | ecosystem: Engineered > Bioreactor > Anaerobic...
GCGTAAAAAAACAGAAATTATTGATTGATGACTGCAGGTGTGTTACTCAAACCACGGTCAGTTTTTCAGTAGGCGGCAGGGTGCTGCCTTCCTCCGGATTCACCTGCTGCTTTCAGCGGATTTTACATTATTGAGCCGAACGGGAGAAGAAGGTTGTATTCCATAAGTGTTTCACCGAAACGGACAAAAAAGTCTGTGGAAAACCGAGAATCGATTACCGCTCAACCTTCGACACGATAAAAATAATAAACTAAAGAAAAGGAGAAAGAAATGAACGAATCCCAAGAAAGAACTTTTGATAGGCTTCAAACTATCACTGTCGATGGCAAGTCAATAACGGTAGGCATAGATAACTCAGATGAACCGTGGTTCGTGGTCAAAGATATATGCGATTCATTGGGAATAGTATTTAGTAATGCTCTATTCAAGAAGTTGCCCGTAGAGGAAATGCTGGTCCTTGAGCCGACTAAAGACCCCGGTGAGGAATATATACTTGCAGTAAATGAATCGGGCATACACTCTATAATCTCATACGCTCATAAGTCAGAGGCCAAGGCCAAAGCATCAACGCAGTGGGTCACATCTGTGCTTCTCCCCAGCATAAGAAGTCACATGGCTTAAACTGATCTGAAGATCGCTGCTCGATCTTCAAGCGGTCGGGTTTTCTGGCGGGCATAGTGGATGTGATCTAATGATCTGATCCACTATGCCCAGAGCAGAAAAGAACCATAACCATCACGAATTAAAATAAGTCAACACAAAAGGAGGCAAGTATGAACGGCAAAGCTAACATCAATATCTCTCATAAGCTTTTTCAGGAGATGCTATATCATGTAACTGAGACAGACGATGTTTTTCGAGGACGTGATAAGACGCGACTGTCTCTTCTCAATCTACCGATATCCTCTGAAAACCTTGGGTAAACCTGAGATCACCCCAGACGAGATGCGAGTTCTCTTGGAAGACAAGCCCATACGGCTTGAAAATCTGCGTAGAAAAGATGGCCGCTTATTCAGTTGTTACGGCTTGCTCGAACACAGAGATACGGGGGGATGGGGTATACGATTCGTCAGATCGGCAGAACGAGGCATACGCTTCGTTAGAGCGGTAAGGCCAGGTACATCTACCCTCGGAAGCCCGCTTCAGCATACGTTGGGGAAAACACCGCCAACTATCGAGGCTCACGCACTACCCGATCCTGCTGACATCAACGGGGGAGCGGGAAGTGGGGAGGGAACCGGCAAATAGTTGTAAATCGTAACCCTACCCCACACCCCACCTGAACCCATCATAATGACGACAGACAGGAGTCGTAAACTCCTGTCTGTACTTTCACTGATGATGATATGAATTTTTACTCTTGGAAAGGCTTTTCGGAATACGGAAGAAACGTTGATATTTTTCTGGAAGCTGATCCAAAACGATGATCTACCTATTTATCGGCTGGTGTTGAATTCCACTCGACCTGGAATTCAGGACTACCGGTCTGTGCTGATTACAACCCGGCAATGAAACCTTTCATGAATGATAATTGCTGCCCGCCTTCTTCACAGTCATTAGGCGTTGCTGTCAACGTGTATCCTTTTTCATAACCCATAATATAGCGTGTTTTCGGGGAATTTTTGAGGGGCCGGGAACTAACAAATAAATTGAGGTCCAGCGGATGGCGGACTTCCTGGAAATTAATAGAAATGTCCAGATCACCAAAGGAGGTAATGCCTATGAAGTTCTTGTCGAAGAGGAGGAAGGATCAGATACAGGAAGGGGATAGTCAAGGCCAGGTTGAAGCGCAGGAGGAAACCGGGTGTGTTTCTGATTGTGAAGGGAAAGACTCGCCTCATATAGCGCTCACTGAACGTGTTCGGGTTAGCTGTGACATATCACGGGCACATCACCGGAAGCTCAAGGTCTATGCAGCGCAGAAAGGAATAACGCTCAATGCCGCCGTGGAGGAATTGGCAGACTGCCACTGCGATAGATGATCGCATAAGTATTAGCGCCCAGGAAAGGAGGGAAACATCGCCATAGAATTGGAAAAAGGACGATCGACCATCGTTTGATCTTCAAGCGGTCGAGTTTTCTGACGGGCACGGTGGAGGAGATCTACGACCTTATCGACCATACTCGGAACAGAAAAGAACTATCATCACAAATAAAATCTATTCAACTCAGAAGGAGAAACGTATGAACGAAAAAACTTATAGTCCTATCCCAGTTGGTTCCCCACTCTTTAATGTCAAAATTAATGTTCCTATCCCAAGATATGTTCTCGAAGATATAACGTGGCGTGAAGTGACCAAGACCGACGTAGACATTGAAGAAAGCGTCGAAGATATTCTCCAAATTTATCTTTCCGAGAGGGAGGAAAGAGTGAATAAATACGGTGATGCCGCGAAAGGGTATCAATGGGATAATGTCTGTCTGCCAAACGGCTCGCAGCTCTATGTAGTATACAACAATAAGGTACACCACGCGGCTGTTAAATCTGAAAAGATCGTCTATGAAGGAGAATCATATTCACCTTCAGGACTGGTAAGGAAAATTGCAAATGGTGCCGCGCGTAATGCGTGGAGGAATATATTCATCCAGGAGCCTGGAGTTGATGTATGGCGACGGGCCGATGATATTCGACTGAAGAATGCAAATTGATCTATGCTAATAAGATCTGAAGAAAGAATGGAACAAAAGTAACTAGAGACAAGCCCATCTGTCTAGCCTCCTAGTGTCAGGGGAAGTGGTGGTGAGGAAGCGGCGAATTGTTGTAGATCGTTGCCCTGCCTCACGCCACCCCTGAATTTATCATAAGGACAACAGGCAGGAGTCATGGAACTCCTGCTTGTACTAACCAGCATCAACTCTGTAATCATCGTCCGTCAGAACCTCCGACGGAATGTGTGAAAAACTCGTTAGAAGGGGCGAGAATCCGAAGGTTGCCCCTCGACTTTCAATGAATCAGAAATCATAAAAAAAGTGAAGGAGAAGAACAATGGCATTTAGAAGCATCCATCAGAAAAACAAGATCGAAGACAACGCCGAGGACAGCGATCAGTATGAGGCCGAGGCCGAGATAACCGAAACGGAGGAAGAAGAACAATCATCAGATACTGAAGAAACGGAAAGTATCCCGACAGAACCCGTGCGTCCCACTACCTTTTTAAAGGCTAAGCGTGTTCCTGCCGCCTCCGCTCCCACTATTACACCTCAAGCCGTGACTTCTGCATCCACGAGCAAGTCCAGCGACACGAGGGTCTATCTGACTGCTAAAATAGATAGAGAGCTGCGTAGTCGATTAAAGGTTCACTCCTACAGGGTCCACAAGAGCATTGTACGGGTGTTGGAGGAGATGATCGCTGAACATATTCCCGAAGCATAAGGCAGTTCAATGTCTGTGTGAACATACATGAGTCATGCCCCTGCGGATCATATTCTGCAGGGGCAACCACTGCATCATCACCTGGTCAGTATCTAACGTTCCCGTCTTGATGGATATATCTATATGGCATAAAAAGAGAGTGTCGGTGATCTGGATCAGATAACGGAGAGAGGCCTCAGCTCCTGGCCGTTAGAATCGGGCTCCGTTAATGTGTGTCCTGAACTACACTTTAAGTTAACTGCAAGCCATTACATTCGTAGATCGTCAAGAAATTCGGATGGGGTGTCGCCACTGGTTACCAGCAAGTTATCGCGGGCACGGGTGCAGGCGACATACAGCAGGTGCCTTTCCGTGTTATAGACCTCTTCCAGATCGGCATCGTCGCCCGCTGTTTCGATGCGCTCTTGTAAGGGAACCACCTCATCGTCACAGGCCATTATACAAACGGCTCGGAACTCCATGCCCTTGGCCAGATGCATCGTGCTGATGGATACCTGCCCGCTGGCGGTTTCGACTTTATTGTCAAGAATTTGATAGGGAATTTTTAATTTCTCAACGGCAGCACTTGCTCGGGGAAGTTGAACGTCGGAACGGACAAATACGCCGATTTCATGCGGCTGTGTGCCCTCATTGATTCTATCGGAAAGCCATTTTGCCACTGCATCATTTTCCTCGTCTTGTGAGTCACAAACTATGATAGACGGTTTTGGCCCATTGAAAACGGAAACAATGCCGCGACGCTCTTCCTTATTGCCGTCCACATCCGTTATTTCCTTTCCTAAAAGCCGGTCGGCCTGCATACGAATCTGATGAGATGTCCGGTAATTGATTCTCAATGTGCGGGAACGGCCCCGAATATCGACACCCAGTGCCTTCCAGGAAAAAGGCTGCTGGAAAATACGCTGCCCCAGATCACCGGCAAAGAAAAGGCTGTTCGGACGGCCTGCGCCCAGGGCGGCAAGAAACCTCAGTTGAGAAATACTGATGTCCTGCGCCTCATCCACCACAGCATAATCAAAAGGAAGTTTTTTGCTTTTGGCAAAATGATCCGCCAGGCGGCTAAAGATGTCCGCATAGGTCAAAAGATTCCCGGCTTGAAGCTTCGTGCGAACTTTTTCGAATATTGACCAAAGAGTGATGCGTTGCTTTTCAGGCAGACGTGATTTGCGGCCCAGGCGGCGGGCATCGCGATATTCTTCCCAAGTATTGAGCTGCCAGGCATCCACCACATCTTTCCATTCGGTAATCAAAAAAGACAACGGAAATTTATGGCCAGAAACATCACCTGCAGCTTCTTTCATGATCTTGGCGATTTGTTCATCAGATACAATGTGCGTCCGGCCATAATTTGCTTCATAAAGCCTCAATCCAATCTCGTTTAAGGCAATGCATTCCAGCCGTTCGCCAATGCGGGGTTCATTGCTGATCAGGCGTCTCATTCTTGAACGTAAAGCGTTGGCCAGGGTATTTGAAAAAGTGGTTAGCAACACACGTGCATCTGGATTGGAGCGCGACAAAAAGACGGCCCGGTGAAGAGCGACAATGGTCTTACCTGTTCCTGCCGAACCGGATACTCGCGCCGGACCGCTATAATCTTTTTCCACCATTTGCCGTTGGGCCGGATGGAGAAAAACAATCCATTTCTCCCAGGGGTATTCCAAGGCGCGTTCCAGTTCTTCAAGATTGTGCATCGTGCGGAAACGGCGCTCAGCATCGGGATGCGTAAACGGGTCAGAGCCTATGACAGCAGGAGAAATGATTTGCGGCAGTGTGCCGGTAGCCAAACATAACAATGCTTCCGCTGCTTCGCCCGGCAGATGGTCAGCCAGTTCCAGAATATTATCATCGCTGGCCTTGCGAACTTCATCCAGCCACTCAGGCGGCACACCATATTTCAGCAGTTCCGCATCGGAATAATTGGTAAACAAAGCTCTCTTTGCAGGAACAACCGACTTTTGGCCTTCTTTGTATTTGGGGATGACTACTTCTTTAACGGTTTCCCGAATTTCGACCAGTTGTGCGGCGCCGGTCTGGGGATGTGTTTCCAATTTGCGGCATTCGGCCCATTGATAGGCATTATCATGATGGCCGACGAAACATAAAAGCAGACTGCTTTCCGTTTTATGAACAATCAAACGCAAATCGCTGCTTACACGAACCGACCAGAATTGTTTATCTTTTGCTTTTTCCAACTTGTGAAACTTCATCCCCGGATTGGCCGGATTCACTTGCAGATCAAAAGCAGTCGTCTTCACGACTTTCTGCTCTTCGTTAGTCAGTTTGGATAAACTGTCGGTAAATGTATCAGCTATGCGGAAGTTCATTGGTCCACTTTTCTTGGTTGCTACATGCGTCACATCACGGTATCATTCAAAATAATAGATACTGCTCGGGAGATGTACTTATCAAAATGGCACATCATCGTCAGGCCCCTGCTGTAAGGGTTCATCACACTTCGATTTTATGCCTTTGCCAGCATGCCCCTTACCCTGCCAATCATCGGCTATAGGCTTCCAATCAGCCTTCCTCTCGATAACCTCCCCCGTATCATCTTCGCCTATCCAAACATTCCAAAAATCCGGATCATCTGAATGTGGTTGCTGGTTTTTTGGCAGATCGTCTATTTTCAGCAGCACAGGGAGTTCGGACGCCCACCCGAGAAGAATCGCATATTGCGACGGAAGAGACGGCAGTTCACGAAGCAGTCCACGGAGATTGTCAGGCACTAATCGATGCACCAATTCCTGATCACGGTCGTTACTGATACGATGCAGCAGGAATGTGTTGCATTGTGAGAGTACTGTAGGTGAAAGCTCAGAAGGTCGTTGGGACGAGAGCACTAGACCCAGCCCAAACTTTCGGCCTTCTCGTGCAATGCGCTCAAAAACTTGACAGCAGATCGTAGCGGCATCGTAATTTTCGATATCATCCTTGTAACGCTTGATAAAGGTATGTGCTTCCTCCATAACAAGCACCGTCGGTAATGTTGCCGTATTAAGCTTTCGGTAGCGCTGAAGCGCCTCGAAGACCATGCGAGCGATTACTGCGGTTACAACATGAACAATCTCGGAAGGTACCAAGGACATGTCTATCACAGCCAAGCAACCCTTTTCAGATTGATCGGCGCCGACATAATCTGTCAACCATTGTTCTAATGTAAGTTCACCACTATCTCCGATTACTGCCCTCATCTGTTTGTCTGCCAGAAGGCTTCTAAGTCTGATCAGAAGTGTTTCGACATGCTCTGAGACATTCATCATTTCAGCGGTGGCTTCTACGCCTCGCAATAGGGCATCGCCGGTAAAAGGGCGCGGTGAATCAGCATCTACTGATTCGATGTCTGAGTCACTACCGCCAAAAGCCGAGTGCGCGTTACTTGCAGTATCAAGCAAATTATCAATCTCCTGGCGGGTGAAGTCGTAATGCGCATAATTAACTCGCCGTGGAGAACAGAGGCTTTCAATAGCATCCACTAATGCTTGAAGCTTATTAGCCTCTTCCCCTCGTAGGCCGGAGAGGTCAGGCTCAAGGCTGCGCTTCCATTTTTCAAGCTTTTCACAAAACGATTTCGGTTTCGGAAAAGTCCCCCAAGGACTTCCAGAATTTTTCTCCATCCGAATGGTGGTAACCATAGTTCGGAGAAAACGACGCAGCTCATGATTCGTGCTCGCCGCAGGCTCAGTCTGCTGATCGCGCAAAGAGCGCAACGCCTGCACGAGTGTTGGTTTTTGAGTTTTAGCACTGGCCTGGGTGAATGATACCCATTCTGCACTGTTCCAAAACCACAGGGGCACTTGCAGGGCAAGCTCACCTTCTTTGGGACTAACTTTGAAGATTCTAGCCTGTAACCCTGAATCCACCTCACCGAAGGCCCGCGAATACTCCCCATTCGGGTCCAGAATGATGAAACGAGCGTTGGGTTTGCTCTTGGCTCTATCTTTGAGTTTCTGCTGTGCAGCTTCAAGCGACCAACGGATTAATCCGGCTACGGAGCAGGATTTACCGCTGCCAGTGTTGCCAAGCACGGCAAGATGCCGTCCGAACAAACGATCCGGGTCAATTGAGACCACAGCGTTTCCCGCTAGCGGGCTGGTACCAATGCGGACACGCCGTCGTTCGCCTGACTGAACGATGGAACGTAGCTGCTTTTCAGTGGGCAGCAAAACGGCGGCGCCGACCGACGGTAGCGCATCTGCACCACGGCGAAAGTTGTAACTCTCGTCGGCACCGGCTTGCTTGCGCAATGTACCAATCGGATTCAGGCTCATCTTTCGCAAGGGGTATGGTAAGTCGACCAAGCCAAAATCCTGGACACCTCGGCGCTTGGGGAAAGCTGAGCGTTCAATTGTCAACCATTCGATCTGGCCAACAAGGTAGCCATCATCGACAGGTATTAGTACATAGCCGTTCACCCTAGGAAAGGGACGGGCACCGCCTGCATTAAGAGCAACCGATTCAGGTGCCTCTATATCCAGCATCACTTTCACTTCGTCTGGTGAGATGAAATCCACTGCACCGATACGCAAACTTTCCACATGGGCGAAGGGCGTATGACTCATACGTCGCCCCCCTCTCCAGATGTGGAATTATTCGCAGGATCAGGCGATTCACTCTGCTTTGTTGCAAAGCGGGACTTGAGCAGCTCGGCCATGCGGAACGTTGTGCGGTCAATGGCAGGCTTCGGTAGATAATTGTCCACAAGCGATTGAAGTTCACCAACATGGTTTCCAATCAGTAGACTTATCTGAGCGGGTCTCCCTAGACTTTCGTAGGTTCTCATAATCCGTCCCAGCGGATCATCGTAAGAAATGACAACAAGATGGGTGGAGGGAATGGTGAGCATGTCACCAATAACACGGTTGATATGTTCGTCCCCAAAGCTGTATCCGAATGCTATTAATGTGTGGTTTGGACGACACGCTGCTGCCGCAAAATCTCGAAACAGCTCTACATAAGGGTAAAAAGCCGTTTCGCGGTCTTTTGCAGCATTAGGATAGACCATTAACTGCATTGAGTTAGCTTCCATTGCCCCAGATGCAGCAATATAAGGCTGTATGCTGTCAGCACCAAAGGGGAAAGCAATCCGACGGATGCTTTGCACACAGTCCACCCAATCCACTGATCCGTGCAGTTTAGTAAATCGCGCCACACCCTCCAGATATCGTGGTTCACCGCGAATTCCAGGTGGGTTGTAGTGCATATCCAGATCAAGGCGGGAGGAACGAAAGATTGGAGCTAGTGTGCCAACGAAGCGGTCCAATAAGTGCATTCCAGCGACTTCCGCACCTGCCTCAATAAAGCGATCATAGTTAGTCGTGAAAATGTTCAGGCGATCGCGGGTACCAGTGCGACTGGCAAAGCTCATCATGAAGCTGACGAGATAGTTGAAGGCATGGGCACGTTTTGTCTCTTCGGCGGCCATCAAGTCCTGCTCGCCGCGGAGAATGGTGCTTGCGAATTCTGTAAGCACGTCGGTCAACTTCTTATTCAGCGTATTTGCTTGCTCCTTCATTTTTTTATCACTTGAACCAATAATCTCCAACCCTCGCAGTAATTCATTGGCAGCGCGAATCTGGTCTTCGATATTGCCGTCGCCACGCCCGGAAGCTTCGGCTGACCTTTTGGCCTCGGCATTGATCAGATCATTTAAGTCCCCAAAATCACCTTCACCCATTCCAGGAAGTGCTGTGCCTGTCGCAAGGCGATGTATTGCATGAGTCAAACCGGAACCTAACAGCAGAGAAAAGTGCTCTGACTGGCATAATGCCGTCAGCCAAGGCTCGATGCGTGGTCGTAGTTTATCCGGCCCAAATGAGTCGCCTGGCTTTGCCCAAAAGCAGGCTGCATCTTCATCCAAGACAAACTTTTTCGATATATCTTCGGCAGAACTATTGACAGTAAAATAAATCGGTTCAATATCATCTCGTGTTTTTATGATATTCTTAAAATGACCCTCATCCACATCATTAGCTTCATCACTCATTTTGTTCCTCCTTATACTTTAAACACCTTCATAACTTCATCCCCTAAATGATTGATGACTTTTACGGCGATGCGGCCGGATTTGGGTTTGTCAAAGGGGCGGGAAATGTCGCTGTTCAATGTTGCCCAGGCTTCTTCATTGATTTCGGCTTTGAGGGTGGTTTTCAATGCTTTGTAAGGATCGTTTGCGCCCAGGAAGTAGGCGTGGCGGACGAAGAAGCTTTCTTCGTTGTAGTCCGTGTCGATAAACCAGCAGGCGATGCCTTCGGCCCCGTCGCTGCGGACTTCGCCAGTGTTGGGATGAAATACATCTACGCCATTGATCTTGACCTGAACTTGTCCGCCTTCAGCATCCAGAATATCGATATCCGGTTCACCGAAAATGATAAATAGATTTCCCTTGCCGGTGTTTTTCAGATCGTCGGCCATGTGCAGGTCAGCGTTCGTCCGGGCTTTGAGTACGGGGATGCGGCCCAGTTTGTTGAATTCCGAGGAATGGGCATCGTAGTTAAAGGCGCAGGTGATGAGCACGTCAAAATCCGCATCCCCCGCCTCGCGGGCGGCGGCAACCAGATCGGGACGGGAGACGGTGCCAAATTCCGGGCCGACAAAGATTGCAGCGCGTTTTTCTAAACCTATCCCCTGACCCTGGCCCTCTCCCGCAAGGGGCGAGGGAAGCGGAGTGCCTTCCAGATAGCGGCCTTCGGCACAGATATAGTGCCCCGGCCACGGAGTCAAAGATGTAAAGTTGATTTTGTCATCTTTATGGGCCTGCTGAACGCCTGCAATCTTCAGGTTTTCCAAAATGATCTGCGTGAAATCACGCACGGTGCCGTAGTCGGCTGATGCTGAATCTGCGATGCCGTCGATCAGTTCGTCATTTTCATCAACTCCCAACACGCGATGCGGCAAAAGGCTCTCCACGGTGAACGGTCCGGCGACACGTACCTTCTTCTTGTCATCATAAGGTTTGTCATAAAGATACTCATTTTCTGTTTTGGCGGTAATGGAGGCGTCGATTTCTTTCTGGCGCGCAATGCGGAATTGCCACCATTGTATATGCAGGTTTTCCGCTTCTTTTGTTTTCTGGTTATTCATTTTCTCCGGTATAATGGCGGCAAAGTCACGGGAAATTTCCCATTCTTCCCATGTCTTGCCTAGCAAGGCGTTGAGTTGTTTGCGGACAGATTCGAGTTTATCCTGCCACTTTTCCCAAATTACGTCAATTTCGGTATTGTTAACTATAGACTTCATCGTAATGTGCGGCACGCGCTCATAAACGAAACCATGGCGGATATCGCCGCGAGTGGGTGAGGTGAATGGTTCTTTACGGCTGATTTCCGCCTCTTTTAGTTGGCCTTCATGACTGTCGGCCAGCAGGTAAAAAGGATAACGTGCGCCCATGATGCGGGCTCGGGCAAGAGCCAGCGCAACACGCGAAGTGTCAATAGTAATCCAGCGGCGCCCCCACTGTTCGGCGACATAGGCTGTTGTACCTGAACCACACGTTGGGTCGAGAACGAGGTCGCCGGGATCAGTGGATATGAGGATGCAGCGTTGAATAATAGTAGTAGCGGTTTGAACAACAAAGACACGTTGCACAGCAAATGTGCTTTCCATTGTGTCAGTCCAAACATTTGTTAATGGCGTGTATAGGCTCTCCTGCAAGTACTTTTTAAATGTCAAAGTGTTCCCTATCGGATACAGACGACCGGCTCTTTGCATCTTAGGAAGGTTGTCGATGGATACGGCCCAATGTCGCCCCTTTGCAGGATAATAAATTTCTCTATTTAGATGAAAACCTTGGTCACTTTTTGTTTCACCACTTGACATCAAGGGCGATGATTGAAAACGTCTCCCATCTGGAAGAGGCACTTCATCTTTCTGCTCATTAGCAGTAAGACCTCTGCAAACACCATTTGGTAACTCAATATGCCCAAAGCCTGAAGCGACTGATTCTTTTGATCTTTCACTGAGCAACCGTCGAAATTTTATATTCGTTTTTCGTTTGGCATACCAAAGTACGGTATCAACTATTCCAGAAATAAAATTACCCGCCATTGAACCAGTTTTTTTAAAAAGAATGGGAGTTATACAGTTTTCTTCTCCAAATACTTCATCCATTAACGCTCGAACGCGATGCACATTCTCATCCCCGATCTGCACAAAAATTGAACCGCTTTCCGTCAATAAATCCCGCGCCACGGTCAAGCGGTCGCGTAGGTAAGTCAAATAAGAGTGAATTCCGTCACGCCAGGTGTCCCGAAAGGCTTTAACCTGTTCCGGTTCGCGGGTAATATGACTTGCATTGCCATCTTTCACATCACGGCTGGTTGTTGACCACTGGAAGTTGGAGTTGAACTTGATGCCATAAGGCGGATCGAAATAGATGCACTGCACCTTGCCGCGTAGTCCTTCGCGCTCAGCTAAACTGGCCATTACTTGCAGACTGTCGCCCAGGATCATGCGGTTGGTCCAATTGGCGTCGTGCTGGTAGAACTCGGTTTTGGCGGCTTCGGTAGGGACGCCGTTGAAATCGGAGAAAAGATCGGTCTGCAATTCGGCAGCCTGTTTATCAACTGCGGTACGACGCAACAGGTCGTCAATCAGCACTTTCGGATGGACTTTTTCCTGAATATAAATAGGCGGGGCTTGAACCACCAGATCGGACCAGTCCTTTTCATCCTTGCCGCGCCAGACCAGTTGCGGATCAAGGTCACGGTTACGATTGGCCTTTTCGTCTTCCAAACCGGCAGCATTGCGTGGGATCGTCACGCTCAGCGGGTCTTGAGCCTCTTTTTGTAAAACAGATTGAAACTCGGCGGTGGGGATGTTTTTGCGCTTGGCTTCATCGTGAATGAGAGATTCTACAGTCTTTTTGCCATTTGTTCCCTTCTTGGCCATATCTTTATTTTCCTGTTTCGGTATATTGTTTGATCATCTTGTTAAATTCGTTTTTCACCTTTGCCTTAAAGTCCGCTTCGATTTGATAGACTTCCGTCAATTCGGCAAATGCCCAGCGGCCATACTGTCCGTTATTGTTGACGCTGGGAATCCAGTAGTTTTCCATGGTCGATTTCTTTTCTTTGGCGTCCTCGCGGCGATACCCTTTGATTTCCACGATCAAATTTAAAAGGTCTTTTTCGCCATGGCCATCATCCACCCGGACGATAAAATCGGGAAGGTAGAGGCGTTTGAGCGAACCGAAATTATAAGGCACTTCCAGACCAAGGCTGTGATTTTTAACATAAGCTTTCACTTGCGGATGCGATTCGGCTATACGGCAAAATTCCGCCTCCCAATCGCTGTCCAGAATCACCCAGTTGACGTGGCAGCGCCTGGCGTCGGTTTCCCAGCGGTCTGTTTTCGAGGTGTTAAAGTTCACGTGCATGGTAGAACCGGTCGGGTTATAGCTATCGAGCACGGCGACAATCGGGTTTTTACCTTCCAGAGAACGGGTAATTCCATCAGTGATCCGATTGCAGGCCATATCGGCAAGGTCCTGATACATAAGCTGGGCGGGATAGGTACCGCCCTTGCAAACCAGACAATGGTCAAGCCAGTCTTTGGTAATGCGTTTCAACTGACCAAATAAATGATACTTGGGGTCTTCACCTGTATCGCGCCATTTGCTCTCCAGCAGTCGTTTGGTGAGATGAAACAAAAGCGTGGAGCGGCGAAGATCACCGGTATGGACAAGTGTTAAATCAATCATCTCGCCAATAATGCCTTGATTTCTCGTATTGGTCGGCCCGACAAGATCGGGGGTCAGCTCCAGAATAGAATCAGCGTTGAATTCGGCTGTGAGCTTTTCCTGCGGCAGTTCGACACGATAGCCCGCCACACGGGGAAAGCGAATTTCCAAATGATCGCGCTCCGGGCGCATGGCCTTGACACGGATGGTCTCCCGCGGCGGTTGAGGCGGTGCAACGACTGGTTTCGCAGTAAAGTCAAAAGGAATGCCCAGCACATCGGCATATTCGACATTGAGGAGGTTTTCATCGTTAAGATCGTAGGATTGGCGGCGCAGGGCGCGGCCAATGACTTGCTCGCATAAAAGCTGGGTGCCGAAAGCGCGAACGCCTAAAACATGGGTGACGGTGTTGGCGTCCCAGCCTTCCGTAAGCATGGATACAGAAACGACGCAACGAATGGACTCACCCAAGCGATCCTTTTTGCCGACTGTGTTCATGACTTCCCGCAGCAAATCCTGATCGGTGAGGTTGTCGGCCTGGCTGCGGTCGCCGGTGCGTTCAATGATTTCCCGGCGAAAACGATCGATTTCCAACGCTGCCATTGTGCGGAAATTGTCGTCAAGGGCATCGCCTGATTCCAGTTGTTCACTGTCAATCAGCAATGTGCGCGGTCTGGCCAGTGGATTACCGAATTCATCAAAGTTGGAAAACAGGGAGAACTTACCCAAAAAGGGCGGCGGTGTTACACCATCCTCACGGGCGGGATATTCAAAGCCGGACATGTAGTCGTAAACCAGTTTGGAAGTGGATGTATTGTTGCAGACCACAATAAAACAGGGCGGTAATTTCATGCCGCTTTCTTTCCACAGGTTGTATGTCTTTTCATAATGGCCATAGAGTGCTTCCAATGCCGTCTGAAGCCTTGTGGGAAGCTTGAGAGGATCAAGCACCGCGCCTTTGCCCCGCCCTTTCTTCGGCATATCCTTGCGGATATGCTCCCAGAGGTTGCGAAACATCGGCATTTCCATACCGGGAATATTGTCCGCCACTGGAACGCGTGGCAATTTGACGATGCCGCATTCAATGGCATCCATTAACGAAAAGTCGCTCATTGTCCACGGAAACAAGGTGCCTTCGGCATAACCGGAACCCCGCAGAAAGAAGGGCGTGGCGGATAAATCAACTACTTGTGTCAGGCCGATTTTGCGGTTGATGGTTTCCAGGCCGGTTATCCAGAGGCGTGCGGCTTCGTTATTCTTTTCGGCTTCTTTTCGATCATCGCCTTTGAGTTCTTCTTCATCATCCTGTTCTGGTTTTTCCCTGTAGCAATGGTGCGCTTCGTCGTTGATAGCCAAAATGTTTTTCATGCCCATCAGCTCCGGCATGACGCGCTGAATCATTTGCCCTTCGGTTTCCAGCGTCTTTAGTTCTTCTCCGCCTCTGCCCTGAAGCAGTGATCGCCCACCTTTGGAAAGCTCCATGCGGTCACGCAGTTTAAAGGCATGGTAATTGGTGACGACGATCTTGGCCCGTTCCAGATCATGCAGCATGTCGGCGGGGACAAGCTCGCGGCTCTGATAGTAACTATCCGGGTCATTTGGTTGAAGAACGCGCAGACGGTCTTTAATCGTAATGCCGGGGGTGACCACTAAAAAACCGCGTGTGAATTTTTTGCTGTTGGGGCGGCGCACGGCATTGATGGTCTGCCAGATGATCAGCATGGCCATAACGGTGGTCTTGCCCGTGCCAGTGGCGAGCTTCAGCGCCAGTCGCATCAGGTTGGGATTGGCGTCGTTATTAGCATTGGCCAGATGTTCCAGAAAAGCTTTGCCGGCTTTTTCATTGGGGGCAACCTCGGCAAGCCAGATGGCTGTTTCCACTGCCTCGATCTGACAAAAGAAAGGCCGGAGGGTATTGAACTGGTGATGCCGCCAATGTTGAAGCAATCGGGCTGTTTCCGGCGTCACTTTCCAGTCATTGGGATTGGGGAGACTGCGCCACTTGTCCACGTGATAACGCAAATCGTTAATGATTGACGTGGGATCGTAGCGTTGTTGCTGGGTGGATAAGCCTTTGCCTTCATCAAAAACTAAATCTTGCTGGACAGCAGCATTCCTACGTTTTTTGGGCTTGGGAATCGGTGTAATAAACTCGGCACGGCGTCGCTTCTCGATGATCTTTTGCGTCGGCTGGCCCTGGGTGTCGAGTTCCCAGTGACGCGATGGATATTCATAGGGGGAATTTAGTATGGGTTTTTCAAAAAAGCGGTTTTCCATGTTCACTTCATCACCTTCAGTAGCGCAAAATATGCTTAACGAGTACCAGATTTGATGAGAACTTACTTATGATGCGGCGGAGTATAGGAAAAACGGGCTGGTATGTCAACGATAAACGTTTGAAATCGCGTGTTTTAATTGAGACTGCCGGTTGTTGATAACAGTGGTTACGGAATTATTTATCACACCTGAGAAAATTTTGAACTCAATGGGGGCGGTTCAAAAGCTGGAATCCATATGGCAGCACTGACCTCGGTAACCCGTATTAACCCGGATATCAAAGTAACATTATTCTTTTGATTAATTAATCCAATCAAAAGGAGTTCATTATGATTGCTATCCGCTCACCCGCCGACCTGAAGCGCAGTCGGCTCCCCGAGAATCTGTATCGTGCCGTGTCGAAGGTTCTGGCCAATATCCAGGATGTCCTCGGCGAAACCTACAACCCAGATAATGATGGCCACATCATCGTCATCACCCCTACCGACAATGATATTTCCTTGGCCGAGAGGCTGGGAAGTCGCTATCAGGACTCCATGTTTGAAGGCGTCAGCTATAATCGAGACACCCGGACATGGCACGTCGTCTACCTGCTCAATAACCAATGCACCATGTCGCTGATAATCTCGGACGACGAACGGCTCGATCCAAAGATCCGGCAGCGTCTCCATCGGGAGGAAAATCCGTAACAAGCCCAATAAGAAATGAAAAAAACGACGAGCCCATACCCATTCGGGGTATGGGCTTCTTTAGTTTCAAGGAGGAAGTGAAAATGATTATCCGTACTGACAACCTGCCTTGGCCAATTGACGAGAGGCTGAAAAACCTGCTGCAACACGAGATCGCCAAATCCGGCATAAAGGAGGATCAGGGGGTGACACTCAACTTCCGCGATCCAAAATATAATCATGTTAACGGCGGTTTCCATCCTGTGGAAATCGCCATCAATACCGACGGCAGTATCGAATACATAACGGACTTTGCCCTGTATGGGACACCCCCGTATGTGGAGTTGGGCAAAGAAATCGATTTCGACTTCGGCTTGAAGCTTTTCCAGTACCTTTCTGAAGAGTATCCCATCCAGGAAGGCCAGGATATGTATAGGCTATGGGAGATAAACTTCCTCTGTTATTATGAAATGGGCGTCTATCATCAAATCACCGTCACGACCTTGGAGTGATTCTGGCCGCCGAATCGTTGGGAGTTTATGGTCTGCAAACGATAAGAGCTTGTAATATAATCAATGATAAGTGGTGAATGCGAAGAGCCCATATCCCTTTTAGGATACGGGCTTCTTTAATTTCAAGGAGGAATGAAATGATAATCCGTACCGACAATCTGCTGTGGCCTATCGACAAGCGGCTGCAAACCCTGCTGCAACAAGAGATCGCCAACTCCGATATAGAGGAAAATCGAGGGGTGATACTCAACTTCCGTCATCCGGAAGATGACCATGACACCGGCGACTTCCATCCTGTGGAGATTACCTTGGATGCATATGGCAGCATTAAATGCATCTCGGACTTTGCCCTTTATGGGAAGTTCCCAGCTGTACGCGGGGAATCCATCGAATTTGACTTTGGTCTCAAGCTTTTGCAGCACTTTTCTGAAGAGTATCCCATTCAAGAAGGCCAGGAATTGTACGAGCTGTGGGAGCTAAAGTTCCTCCGCCATTACGAGATGGGTGTCTATCGTCAAATCACTGTCAGAACCTTGAAGTGATCCCTGGCTGCGGAACCGCCGGAAGTTTAAGGTCTGCAAACAATAAAAGGAATACAGGAAAAATATAAGTATCAACATTCGACCTATATTCAGCACTTAACACCGACCAAGGAGGACACATGATCAATATTCTTAAAGTAATACTGGTGGATGTGGCTGTTGCCACCGGCAAAAAGATTCTGGAGGAGATTGGCGAGGCGAATCAAGAAGATAAGACGATTAATGAATCGGAAAAGGAGCGAGATAAGTCATCATGGACAGCGACTGGAAAACCATCCGCCTGAAATGTTTACGCGCGGTTTACGAACGCCAGGTAATCAGGGAGAAAGCCCCCGCGTATCTCAATACCCGCCGCATAAGTAAAGCTGAAGATGTTTACGAGCTGATGCATGATTTACAGCTGGAAGGCAAAGAGAATTTTCTCGTCCTGCATTTGAATAACAAGAATGAAATCATGTGCTTGGACAGAGTATCAACCGGCAGCATGAATCAGTCTATTGTCCATCCACGTGAGGTCTTCAAGGCTGCATTGCTGTCGTCAGCCGCAGCGCTGATCCTTGTACATAACCATCCCTCGGGAGATCCGGAGCCGAGCCGAGAAGATATGGAAATCACCAAACGTTTGCAAGAGGCGGGCAATCTACTCGGCATCAAGGTGCTCGACCACGTCATCATTGGCGAAGGCCGTTTCATCTCGTTTGCCGAGCGTGGATTACTATAATCTGTAAATATTCAAACAATTAACATCTCGAAAGGATAAAAATAATGAAAGCAGCAGTTACAGATATTACCAAAGTGAAGAAGGAAAAAGGGAAAACAGAAATGATCAGCCTGACTCTGAAGTTGCCCGTTGATCTCTTTGACAAGTTAAAGCTGGGTTCCATCCAAAGCAAGAAACCCATTGGTACTATATTTGAAGAATGGGCTGACAAGTATGTTTCCACCCAAGATGTCTCGATCAGCCTGTCCACCCTGCTGAAGCAAACACCTGGCAGGCAGAAAACGGAACCCGGCATTCGGATGAAGGGATTGACGGTATTAGTGTCGCACCGGCACCACAGTCTAATCAGGCTGGAGTCATTGCGGCAGAATTGCACTATACGTAACCTACTCAGGACCTGGATCAAGGAGAAAATGGTATGTGGAGCCGAGACAGACAAAGATAAACGCCCGTCTCCTGCGGTATAGACCATGATCGTCTATTGCTGCGGAAGTCGTCTCGGCCTCATGATCCCATCATTCACACACTGGGAATGGTGGGAAAACTTAAAAAGCCTTTCTGATAGCAGAGTTACCCCATGACCCCACTACCCCCACTGTTCCGTGAGAGAAAAGAAGCTATGCAGGACAAGCACACTTTCACATCGTCCGCTACTTTTCAAACAACAGGCTATTAGGAGCTAAGACCAAGACATTGGATGGCCCGCCAGCGCTTTGCGCGTTCGGCGGGCTTTTGTCGTTTGGAGAGTCGGCTATTGGGCATCCAGCGGCGGGGTCGGCGGTCAATCTCAAAGCTTCGAGGACGCGAAGTGGTCCTTAACAAAGGAATAATCATGATCTCAGAACTTGAAAATGCATACGGAAGTGCTTTTACACCTCAAGAACTAGGCAAGATTCTAAAGCTCGACCGACGCACGGTCATTAAATATGCCGAACACTGGGGTGGTGTGGAAGTCGCACCCGGTACATGGCGGTTCTTTGAAAAGAGAATAAAGGAGGTTCTGAATGCCGAGCAAGGTTTTGAAAAGAGGCATATTGCGATACAGGGCAAATGTGACGGTTCAGGGACATACGGCACAAAAGCTGTTTCCGGATGTGAGCAAAAAGTCACATCGAGAGGCCCTGGTTTGGGAAAAAGAAGCAAAAAAAGAACTGGAGAAAAAGCTATCCCAGATAAATTCGGCATCTTTAGCGGTGGGGCAATGGGCTAATGAGTACCTGACCGAAGCGGAAAGTCGGTTCGTTGCTGACACATTCCAGGAGAAAAAGGCTGCATTCGCCAGATTCTTCAAGGACGCTGAAATAAAGAGCGATTTTTCAGTTCAGGATTTAAAACCCGCCATTTGCCGTAATTTCCTAAGAAAACAGGCATATGAAAGATCGGGCTATGCGGCTAACAAGGATAGAAAGAATCTTGGGACTGCATGGAAATGGGGGGTCGAGAATATGGATGGATGGCCCAGAAGTGCTAATCCATTTCTTGCTGTAAAGAAATTTCCCGAAGTACGACAACCGCGATATGTACCTTCCGAAGAAGACTTCTGGAAGGTGTATGATCAGGTAGAAGGTCAGGACAAGGTGATGCTTCTAACGTTTCTGCATCTGGCCGCACGCAGATCCGAAGTCTTCCACCTTAAGTGGTTGGACATAGATTTTATCAATAACAGAATCTGTCTGTGGACGAAGAAACGGGAAGGTGGCCACAAGGAATACGACTGGTTACCGATGACATCGGAACTTCGTCAAGCTTTACTGCAGTGGCGGCAAGAGAGATTCCAGCAACAAACCGAGGATAAGGAACATGTATTTGTCTGTCTTGACGCAACTCCATTCTGCGAACAGTATTTCGGGAAACCGTTCATCCATCGTCAGCACCTGATGGAACGTCTCTGTAACAGAGCAAAAGTAAAGCCTTTTGGATTTCATGGTATCAGGCATCTGACAGCTTCGATACTCTATAAAAAAGGTTACCCCTTGGCAGTTATCCAGGCGATACTGCGGCATACTAACCCGAACACGACGGCAAGGTATATCCACAGCCTTGGTTTGGAGGAAACAAGGGAAGCACTTGAGGAAGGCCTGAAGGGGCCCGCTCAGGTTGTCGATTTTAAGAAAGCAAATTTTAAATGAAAAACGCCCTCAGAGCTATGGTCTCTGAGGGCGTTTTGTGTCCGAATTTGTGTCCGGCCATATCTTGTTGGGGTTATTATTTGTAACCTATTGTATTTCTTGGTAGTCCCACGGGGGTTTGAACCCCGGTTTCCGGCGTGAGAGGCCAGCGTCCTAACCACTAGACGATGGGACCGTGCAATGATGAACGGGGAAGCGGAATTGTAACCTGTGGTCAGCGCTCGGAGCGCTGATTCCTGCCGCTTTACTATCCCCGGAAAGCATTAAAATGAGAGCAGTGTATCTATTCAATCCGCATGGAAAAGTCAAGATTAATTATATATCTTCGGCGCAGACCGGGTTCAGACATTCCCGATTTATTATTTATTGCGGGCTGCGATATATTTCACGGCGTCTTCTATTCTCTGCCCGACGCGATTTTTACCCAGTGTAACCATTACTTCGTCGATGCCGGGGCTCACGGTTTTCCCGGTGAGGGCAACCCGCAGGGGCTGGGCGATGACTTTAAATTTGATGTTGTGTTCCTGGGTAAAAGCCAGGAGAAACTCCTCCACGCCCTTTTTGCTGAAATTCTGCACCGCGGGAATCGCCGCAGCTATCGCCTGAAAATAGGCCGCCACGTCGGGCACTAAAAATTTCTGCGCCGCCTGCTCATCGTACTGAACCTGGTCGGCAAAATAAAAATCCGCCATGCTGGCCATTTCCACCAGTGTTTTGGCGCGCGGCTGCAAGTCGGCGATTACTTTTTGAGTAAAGGCAGCGTCGTCCGTGCGGATATGCGTCGGCCAAAGGGTCTTCATTTCCTCGCTTAACCGTTCCGGTGTTGCATCCTTTATATAGTGCGCGTTCAGCCAGAGTAGTTTTTCGGGGTTGAAAACGGCGGGTGATTTGCCGACGGCGTCCAATGTAAACAAATCAATGAGCTCCTGCTGCGAAAAAATTTCCTGATCGCCGTGCGCCCAGCTCAAACGCACCAGGTAATTGACGAGCGCCTCCGGCAGATATCCCATTTCTTTGTAGGCCATAACCGAGGTGGCGCCGTGGCGTTTGCTCAGACGCGTCTTGTCGGAGCCAAGAATCATGGGAACGTGGGCGAATTTGGGAACGGCGAAGCCCAGCGCCTCATAAAGCAAAATCTGGCGCGGAGTGTTGTTGACGTGATCGTCGCCGCGAATTACGTGCGTGATATTCATCAGGGCGTCGTCGATAACCACGGCAAAATTGTAGGTGGGATAGCCGTCGCTGCGTTCGATGATCAAATCGTCCAGTTCATCATTATTAAAGGTGATATTGCCTTTGATGAGGTCTTCCACAACAGTCATGCCGGTTTGCGCGCCGCGAAAACGCACAACGCTGCCCGGTGTTTTTTGCAAATTCTTGTCGCGGCAGGTGCCGTCGTATTTCGGTTTCTTGCCGGTGGCCAGGGCCTCTTTTCTCTTGGCTTCCAGCTCTTCCGGCGTGCAGGTGCAGTAGTAGGCTTTGCCTTCCTGCAGTAGTTTTTGCACCATTTCCCGGTGCAGATCAACACGCTGCGCCTGGAAGTGCGGCCCTTCATCCCAGGTTAGGCCCAGCCAGCTCATGGCGTCGAGAATTGCTTGCGTCGATTCATCGGTAGAGCGCATCTGGTCGGTATCTTCAATGCGCAGCACAAACTGGCCGCCATTGTGGCGGGCGAAAAGCCAGTTAAAAAGGGCGGTTCTTGCGCCGCCGATGTGCAGAAAGCCGGTGGGGGAAGGTGCGAAGCGTGTGCGTATTTTTTCGGTCATTTTTTTACCTTGTTTTTTGCCCGTTTTATAGGATTGACGGCGGTCTTTTGTCAAGCCGCATTTCCCCGATCCGTAAATTATATTTAAATTCTTTCCGCGGCCAAAATATGCTTGACAAGGGAGAAAATTTATAATTAACTTTTGCGCTTAACGCAGCAGGCGTAATTTATTGAGGCAGTTGAGTTTACATGTCTAATTCTTTGAAAATTAATGTGGTTACAATTCCTGAAGAGGGCCGGAGCTTTGCTTTTTCCGGTGACGCTAAATGGTTTCGGGAAAGCTTTCCTGAAAGCGGTGATGTTGATTTCAGCTTGCGGAAAGTAGATGTAACCTTTCAAATAACCAAGACTTCCAGCACAGTTTTTATTAGAGGCAGTCTTGCTGCGATTATCGGCATAGCCTGCAGCCGTTGCCTGGAAGACGCCGACCTTACTGTTGGCGGTGATTTTGCCTACACGCTGGTGCCGTTAACACCGGAAACTCGAGAAGAATTGGAACTTCGTGCCGAGGATTTGGAAGTAAGTTCTTATCAGGGCGATTTTATTGATCTTGCCCCGATTATTTATGAACAGATTATTTTGCAAATTCCGATTAAACCGCTGTGTTCCCAGGATTGTAAGGGATTGTGCCCGCATTGCGGCGCTAATCTGAACGTGGCTCCCTGTAATTGTGCGACGGATATCGTCGATGACAGGCTGGCCATACTGAAGAATTTTAAAATAAAACATTAATAAAGAGGATAAGTTATGCCAAATCCAGTAAAACGACATTCCAGAACGCGACGGAACAAGAGAAGATCGCATGATTTTTTACAAGAACCGGCAACGTCTTTATGTCCACAATGCAAGTCGGTAAAAATGCCCCATCGTGTTTGCCCCAAATGCGGCACCTATAAAGGCCGGGAAATTACACCCATTGAAGAACTCTCCTAACGGGAAGTTTCCCCTTTGATATCGTGACTTTTGTCGGTTCAATTTATCGATGTTGTCAACCTGCCGGGGCGGTGTGATGAAGAGCTGCCGGGCAGGTTTTTCAACTTTTTCCGCCGCGTCGGTATCGAAATTAAGTTCAGCTCAGTCCGTTAATGCTGACAATGAGGCTCGGGAAGGTTGGGGCGGTTCGAGACAGCACTTGTCTTGTCCGGTTACGGCATCGAGTAAGCGGCTGTTATTTTAGAATTTATTTTCAGGCGTTTATTGATAGTGGTCATAACGCCGGTTTAGCACCGCCGGGACGCGATAAATACCGACTTTGTTGCGCAGGGCAGCAGGAAGATCTCGACTTAACTGTTTAATCGGAAATTGTTGTTTTAAAGGTTGAAACGGCAATTTCAAGTGTCTTTGAAGTAAAACCGCAATAACCCCCGCCAGTTACGGCCGAGCATGGCCTTCATGAATATTGAGGCTCTTTATGCTGTCGGCGCCATTGATCGTAATGCTATGAAAAATTCAGCCGGATAGAAAAAAGTAAGGAATTATTTTTGCAAAAAAGGTAAAAGAACACCACGTAATTCGATTTCCAATTGTAATAACCGAATTGAGGAGGGTTTTGCATGACGTTAGAAGAAAAAGTCATTAAACTAGTTATGGAGCAACTGGATGTAACTCGCGACGAGTGTGTCCTGGAAGCTTCTTTTATCGATGATCTGGGAGCAGATTCGCTGGATCTGGTGGAGTTGATCATGGAAATGGAAGAAGAATTCGATTTGGAAATAGAGGATGAAGAACTGGAAAAGATTCGCACCATCAAAGATGTTGTTGATTTTCTGAAATTCAAAGGCGTTAAATAATTGGTCAGGCAGGATCGGCACAGCAGCCGGCAATGATAATTATTTAAGTTCTTTAAGAGCTTATGAAGGTTTGAGTAAATGAAAAGGCGTGTCGTAGTAACCGGCCTCGGGGCAATAACCCCTTTAGGTAATTCAGCTCAGGAATCCTGGGATAGTGCAATTGCGGGCAAATCCGGCGTAGGCCCGATCACAAAATTCGACAGCACATCCTTTAATACAAAGATTGCTGCGGAAATAAAAAATTTTGATCCGTTGCAGTTCATGGACAAAAAAGAAGTCCGCCGCTATGATGATTTTATCCTTTATGCCCTGGCGGCGTCCGAAATGGCCATGGCCGACGCCGCCCTGACGATCAGCCCGGAAATCGCCGAGCGAACGGGTGTCATTATCGGTTCGGCTATCGGCGGGCTGGCGACACTGGAGCGGGAAAAAGAAGTTGTCCTGAAATCCGGCCCCCGCAAAATTTCCCCTTTTGCCATTCCCGCCATTCTGCCCAACCTGGCATCCGGACTGGTTTCTATCCGTTTTGGCGCGAAAGGCCCCATTAACTGCGCCGTCACCGCTTGCGCCGCCGGTACTTCCGCTATCGGGGATTCATATAAAACAATTGCCTATGGTGATGCCGACATCATGATTACGGGAGGCGCGGAAGCGGCGGTTACAACCCTCGGCATCGGCGGTTTTAATTCCATGCGGGCGTTGTCTCAGCGCAATGATGAACCGCAAAAAGCCAGCAGGCCGTTTGACAAGGACCGGGACGGCTTTGTGGTCGGCGAAGGAAGCGGGATCATTATTCTGGAGGAATTATCGGTCGCCCTCGCCAGAGGGGCTCGTATTTATGCGGAACTTGCCGGTTATGGCTGCACCTCGGATGCATTTCATCTGGCAGCGCCCCCGCCCGGACACGAAGGAGCCGCCCGCAGTATGCTTGCTGCGATGAGGGATGCCGGTGTGAACGCAACGGACATTGATTACATCAACGCGCACGGAACATCGACGCCGCTCAACGATCTCTATGAAACACAGGCTGTGAAAGCTCTTTTCCAGGAGCATGCCTACAAACTGCTGATCAGTTCCACGAAATCCATGACCGGCCATATGCTGGGAGCAACAGGCGGCGTGGAGGCCCTGTTTGCCGTTAAATCCCTGGCTGAGGGCGTTATCCCGCCCACAATCAATCTGGATAATCCCGATCCCGAATGCGACCTTGACTATGTCGCCCATACGGCCCGCAGACAGGAAATTAACACGGCCATGTCCAGCACCTTCGGTTTCGGCGGTGTCAATTCAGTATTAATATTTAAAAAATTTCACGATAAGTGACTGTAGGAGGAATTTATTTTCATGTCTTTTTTAGCAAAAGTTGATCCGGAAGTAAGTCGCGCCATCGAACTGGAAACTCTCCGGCAGGCAGGAAAAATTGAACTGATCGCTTCGGAGAATTTTGTCAGCGAAGCCGTCCTGGAGGCACAAGGCAGCATAATGACCAACAAATATGCCGAAGGCTATCCCGGAAAGCGCTATTACGGCGGTTGTGAATATGTCGATATCGTGGAAACTCTCGCCATCGAGCGCTGCAAACAGCTTTTCGGCGCCGACAATGTTAATGTGCAGCCGCACTCCGGAACTCAGGCGAATATGGCAGTCTACTTTGCCGCCCTGCAGCCGGGCGATACTATTCTGGGCATGAATTTATCACACGGCGGCCATTTGTCACACGGCAGTCCGGCCAACTTTTCCGGCAAGTATTATAAGGTTATTGCCTATGGCGTGGATAAGGATACGGAAAAAATCGATTTTGCCCAACTGGAAGAACTGGCCAGAGAGCATAAGCCGAAGATGATCGTTGTCGGCGCCAGCGCCTATCCCCGGACCCTCGATTTTGCGCGCTTCCGTGCGATAGCTGATGAAGTCGGCGCCGTCATCATGGCCGACATCGCCCATATCGCCGGTCTCGTGGCCGTAGGATTGCATCCTTCCCCGGTGCCGATGTGCGAATACGTCACTTCCACCACGCATAAAACTTTACGCGGCCCGCGCGGCGGATTGATTATGTGCAAGGAGCCCCAGGCCAAGATTTTAAACAGCCGCGTTTTCCCCGGATCGCAGGGCGGGCCGCTCATGCACATTATTGCAGCTAAAGCCGTTGCTTTCAGAGAGGCGCTGTCTCCGGAATTTAAAGAATATCAGCAGCAGATTCTGAAAAATGCGCAGGCGATGGCCGATGAGCTGAAAAATCAGGGTTTCCGCCTCGTCTCCGACGGAACGGACAATCATTTGATGCTGGTTGATTTAACCCCGAAGGGCGTAACCGGCAAAGAAGCTCAGGAAGCGCTCGATCGCGCCGCCATTACGGTAAATAAGAACGGCATCCCCTTCGATACCAAAGGGCCCATGATTACCAGCGGCATCCGCATCGGTACGCCGGCGGTGACCACCCGCGGCATGAAAGAAAACGAAATGCGCTTGATCGCTTCTTACATCGCCGACGTTGTGGCGAATATCAACGACGAAAGTAAGATTCAGGCTGTAGCCCAGGAAGTCAAAAAGCTTTGCGACCGGTTTCCGCTGTACGAGCAGAGAATTAAAAAAGGATAATTCCATCCAATTCCCCCTTTCGTAAAGGGGGATGCAGGGGGATTTTTATTCCACTTTGTAAAATTTCCCTCAACCCCTCTTTAAAAAAGGGGGGCTGAAATGCTTAAGTTAGTGACATTGAAACGTAGCAGGGAATAAAACAGCTTCGAGCCGAAAAGCCGGGCAGGGAAAATACGGGAAAATATGACGGAACCCAAGACAGCTCCCCCAGATGCAGCACCGAGAGGTAATCATCGACCCGATTGGGATACGTATTTTCTGGATATAGTGGAACTTGTCGCCCGGCGCAGCACCTGCCGGAGGCGGGCGGTGGGCGCCGCGCTGGTCTGCGACCGCCGCATTCTCGCTACCGGATATAACGGAGCTCCTTCTAAACTGGCGCATTGCCTGGACGTCGGCTGCCTGCGGGAGCAGCTTAAAGTTCCGTCCGGCGAACGCCACGAATTATGCCGCGGTCTCCACGCGGAGCAAAATGTTATTATTCAGGCGGCTTTGCACGGAGTCAGCACAAAAGGTTCCACTCTCTACTGCACCAATCACCCTTGTGTTATCTGTGCGAAAATGATCATCAACGCGGGAATTGTCCGCATCGTTATCCGCGACGGCTATTCCGACAAACTGGCGGCGGAGATGCTTGGGGAGGCAGGTATTACAGTCAAGCAGATATGACGACATCGTAAAAAAGCCGGATGCTGCGTGGCGCTTCATCCTTCGTCACTGCGGCGTACGCTAAGTATGCCTCATTCCTCAGGATTCACGCGTCTTGCCTGCGGCCTTTTTACGATGTCGTCTGGTAATTGCGAACTTTATAACTTTTTACGAGTCAAGCAGATTTAACTCCAGACAGGGAAAAACCATGAAGTGCCCGTTTTGCGCACATGCCGAAAACAAGGTTATTGATTCGCGGATCAGTAAAGACGGCAAGGCTATCCGCCGCCGCCGGGAATGCATGGGCTGCGGCAAGCGCTTTACCACGTATGAATTTGTCGAAGACATTCTGCCGATGGTGGTCAAGAAGGACGGCCGCCGTGAGGTATTTGACCGCATGAAAATCCGCAACGGCGTGATGAAAGCCTGCGAAAAGCGTCCGATCAGCATGGAGGCGATAGAGAAACTGGTGGAAAACGTCGAACAGGACTGCCAGGAATATCAGGGCGATGAGATTCCTTCCACTGTGATCGGCGAAAAAGTAATGAATGAACTCAAGACGCTCGACGGAGTTGCCTATGTCCGGTTTGCGTCGGTCTACCGTCAGTTCCGCGATGTTGGCGAGTTTATGGCGGAGTTGAATGATCTATTGAGCAAGGATAAGAAATAACTTTTATGTTTACCGGAATTGTGGAAGGGCTGGGGAAAATCAAGCGCCTGACGATGAAAGGCGCCGACGCTGTGCTGGAAATTGAAAGCGGCATCAGTCTGGTTGACGTCAACATCGGCGACAGCATTGCCGTGAACGGCGCCTGTCTTACCGTTACATCCAAAACGGAAAAGACTTTTATCGCCGATGTTTCCGCGGAATCACTGAGCAAGACAACACTTCAGCATTTGAAATCCGGAGAAAAAGTCAATCTGGAAAAGTCCCTGCGGGTTGGGGGTTTTGTCGGCGGCCATTTTGTGCTGGGGCACGTGGACGGCACGGCCCGCATCCTTTCCCGGACGCAAAAGTCGGGTTCGCTCATTCTGGCTGTGGAGATGGATGAAAAGCTGGCGCGCTATATCGTGGAAAAAGGCTCGGTGGCGATAGACGGAGTAAGTCTGACGGTGAACAAGCTTGAAAAAGGCCGTTTTTATGTTAATATGATCCCGCATACCGCGGCTGTAACGGCACTGGAGGCAAGAAAAGAAGGGGATTGGGTCAATATCGAAACGGACGTTTTGGGTAAATATGTGGAAAAACTGTTGCAAACTCCGCGGGGAATAGATAAGGGATTTTTAGAGGAACATGGTTTTCTGTGACATCTTTGTAAAGATTATGTCGCCAACCAATTTGCAGATAAGTAAGGATAAATAAAATGGCAATAAGCAGTATTCAGGAAGCAATTGAAGATATACGCAACGGGAAGATGGTGATTCTCGTTGATGATGAGGATCGTGAAAATGAAGGCGATCTGTGCATGGCGGCGCAGTTTGTGACGCCGGAAGCAATCAATTTCATGGCGCGCTACGGTCGTGGTTTGGTTTGTTTAACAATCAATGAGGAACTGGCGGCCAGACTTCATCTCCGGCCGATGGTGCAGGAAAATAAGGCGCGTTTCCAAACGGCTTTCACTGTTTCGATTGAAGCCCGCAACGGCGTATCCACCGGGATATCGGCGGCGGATCGGGCCACAACTATTCAGGCGGCGGTTAATCCCGCAGCGAAGGCGGAAGATCTGGTAAGTCCCGGTCATGTTTTTCCGATCATCGCCCGCAAAGGCGGTGTTCTGGTGCGCACCGGGCAGACGGAAGGTTCAGTGGATTTATGCCGGCTGGCCGATTTGACTCCCTCCGGCGTCATCTGCGAAATCATGAAAGATGACGGGACGATGGCGCGGATGGCCGATCTGGAAATATTTGCCGAAACGCACAACTTGAAGATTGTCACGATCGCCGATCTGATCGATTACCGGATGCAGAATGAATCCCTCATCCACAGAATGGCCGAAGCGAAAATTCCCACCTGCTTCGGCGGTGATTTTAAGATCATCGTTTATGAAAATGATGCGGACGACTGGCAGCACATAGCCCTGGTTAAGGGAGATATTACGGCGGACGACGAAGTGCTGGTGCGTGTTCATTCCGAGTGCCTGACCGGTGATTTGTTTGGTTCCGAGCGCTGTGATTGCGGCGATCAGCTGCACCGGGCGATGGCTATGGTGGAAAGGGAAGGCAAAGGTATAATCGTTTATATGCGTCAGGAAGGCCGCGGAATCGGCCTGGTCAATAAAATTAAAGCCTATGCTTTGCAGGAGCAGGGACAGGATACGGTTGAAGCCAATCTTGCCCTGGGATTCAAGCCTGATTTAAGAGACTACGGCATCGGGGCCCAGATTCTTGTTGATCTGGGGGTGCGCAAGATGAAGCTGATGACCAATAATCCCAAGAAAATTGTCGGTCTGCAGGGCTACGGGATTGAGATAGTCAAGCGGGTTCCAATTGAAATCGACCCCAATGAAAACAATTTCCGATACATGAAGACGAAGCAGGATAAGATGGGGCACCTTTTAAAATTATAGACAAGGATGGTAAGTAATGCCGAAATTAATAGAAGGAAAGATTGTCGCCAAAGGAATGAAATTTGGCATCGTCGCCAGCCGGTTTAACGATTTTATCTGCGGCCGGTTGATTGAAGGGGCTATCGATGCGTTAACGAGAGCCGGGGCCGACGAGAAGGATATCGTGATCTGCAAAGTGCCGGGCGCCTTTGAACTGCCCCTGACGGCGAAGAAGATGGCTAAAAGTAACCGCTTTGATGCCATCATTTGTCTGGGAGCCGTCATTCGCGGGGCTACACCTCATTTTGAATACATCAGCGCCGAGGTTTCCAAGGGCATTGCCAGTGTGGGACTCGAAACGGAAATTCCGGTGGTCTTTGGCGTTCTGACAACGGACAACATTGAGCAGGCAATCGAACGCGCCGGGACGAAGTCCGGCAACAAAGGTGCGGATGCCGCCATGTCGGCAATAGAAATGGTGGATCTGTTTAAGAAGATACAATAATTCCTGGCTATGCCAGGTAACTCTAAATAAGAATGAACAAGGGGTTGCAACCCCTTGTTCTCGTTTATTAGCAGCGGTTTGCTGTTTGAGGTTTTAATGCACGTACGGAGAAAGGCGCGCGAAGTCGCCTTACAGGTTCTTTACGGTCTTAATTTTGTAAATCTTGATGTTCAGAAGGCTCTGGATCTTTTCTGGGGTAATTTTGCCGCGCCCAAAGAAGCGAAGGAATTTGCGGAATCTTTGGTGGAAGGCACCTGGAGCCACAAAGAAGAACTGGATCAGTTGATCGCGGCCAGCTCCGATAACTGGTCGCTGGGCCGGATGCCCAAAGTAGACATCAGTATTTTACGTATGGCGGTCTTTGAGTTTCTTTACTGCCCCGATATTCCACCCAAAGTTACTTTAAACGAAGCAATTGATCTGGGGAAAACTTTTGGTTCGGAAAACTCCGGTTCTTTCATCAACGGCATTTTAGATGCCATTAATTTTAAATTAGAAAAGAAAAATGCAAGTAGCTCTCTCGACTGAATCGCCGGATTTGCCGGCGCATAAATGCCTGGCGCTGGGTATTTTTTCCGATGAAAAGCCGCCGCGGGGTGTCTGCGGCTTTATTGACTGGCGGCTCAACGGTTTTATTTCCCGGGAAATAAAACAGGGCCGAATTTTGGGCAGATTCGGCGAAAAAGTAATTATTCCCTTCCCCGGAAGAATTAATACGGAAATTCTGCTGCTTTTCGGCCTGGGGGCTCTTGCCGAAAGTAATTACGATCGAATTTATGCATCCGCCTATAGTATTGTTCAGGTAGTAGACAGGATGAAACTTACCGGCTTTGCTTTCGATTTGCCCGGAGACAATCGCAGCGCTCTGACAACCGCCGGTATTGTGGAAACCATGATAACCGGTTTTTTTGATTATTTGTCCAAAGATGTGGAGAAACTTGCCGGTATGACCTCCTGCATCGTCACTTCCGCCGATAATGCAAAAAAAATAGCACTCGGCATCCAAAACTTCAAATCCCGCGTCAAAGACATGGGCAGCATTGACGCCGGCGCTCTGGAAGGCAGTTTCGCCTGAATAATTCCGTTGCCAAATCAATGATGCTACCGCTTCGATAGTAAACAGCAGTCCTGATTTTATGCAGCTGCGGATTTATGCACGGCGTCAGGCAGACCGATAAAAAGGGATAAGCAAGTTATTCCGGTGGACTGGAAGATCAGCTCATAATATAAACCACAACTGATCGACAAACATAAAGGAAGTAAGATGAAAAGAACAGCCATGACGAATCAAAAATTACTGGAAGAAATAGCCGCTTTAAAAGAGCAAAATCGCGAGATGAAAGAGGCGGCGGCCAATCACGCGCAGGTGGAAGAGGAATTGCGTAAACGCTGCTGTTATCTGTCCGACCTGGTGGAATATAGCGGCAACATAATCTGCATCAAAGATCGTGAAGGGCGTTATGAACTGGTCAACCGCAAATGGGAAGAAGTTACGGGATGGAAACGCGGGGATGCTCTGGGCAGAACGAGCAGAGAATTATTTCCTGAGCCGGTATACCGACAGTTCGAGCATAATGATCAAGCGGTCATGAAATCGGGATTGGTAACGGAAAGGGAGGAAACCCTCGAAAACGGGCAGGGAAAGCGCTTCTTTATCACTATCAAATTTCCTCTGCACAACGATGACGGGACAATCGGGCGTGTAGGCATCGTTGTCACGGAAATCACGGCCCGCAAACAGGCAGAAATCCAGCGGGAGGCGGCCCTTGATGAACTGAGCAAAAGCAGATCATTGGTACGCGCTATTACGGATTCGGCGCGGGATGCCATATTGATGATGGACCCTGCAGGTTGTGTTTCTTTCTGGAATCCGGCGGCGGAAAAAATATTTGGCTACACGAACAAGGAAGCTATGGGTGCAAACCTGCAGGAGCTTCTTGCCCCCAAGCGTTTCCAAAAAGCATTTTATGCAGCATTTAACGGTTTTAAAACAACCGGCCGCGGCGAAGCGACGGATAAAACTGTCGAGCTGCAGGCCCGCCGGAAGAACGGGGAGGAATTTCCGGTCGAGTTGTCGCTTTCCGCTCTTCATTTGGAAGATGGATGGCACGCCCTGGGAATCATCCGGGACATCACCGCCCGTAAACAGGCGGAGCAGGAACTGCGGAAGAGCGAAGCGCTCTACCGAACATTCATCAACGCCACTTCGGACATTGTGTTCCTGAAGGATGAGCAATTTCGCAATATCGTGGTGAACCGGCCATTGGCGGCATATTTTGGCAAGCCGGAAGGAGAGATAATCGGAAAAAGCGACTTTGAGCTGATGCCGCCAATTGTTGCCGAAAGATGCCGGCAGACGGACATGGAAGCGCTGGTAAGCAAGTCTGTTGTCGCTTCAGAAGAGGTTATAGGAAGCGGGGTGTATGAAGCGCTCAAATTTCCGGTGGATCTGGGCGGGGGTAAAACCGGCGTAGGCAGCTTTATTCGCAATATCACTGAACGCAAGCGGATGGAAGAAGAACTGCTCGAATCCCGCCGGAGATTGGAAGACATCATAGAGTTCCTCCCGGATGCCACATTTGTCATTGATAAAGATGGGAAAATTGTCGCCTGGAACCGGGCCATGGAAACCATGACCGGCATCAGGAAGGAAGATATGCTCGGAAAAGGCGACTACGAATATGCATTGCCTTTCTATAGGCAGAGAAGACCTACCCTGATTGATTGCGTTCTGCACCCGGATAAGAGGATGGCGGTGCTGTATCCTAATGTGCATATGGCTGGAGACATTATTTCCGCTGAAGACGTTATATCAAATATGCCGGGCGGCGACATTTATTTATATGCCGCGGCGTCGGCTCTCCGCGACTCCAGGGGCAATGTGATTGCCGCCATAGAGTGCCTCCGCGATGATACGGAACGTAAGAAGTTGGCAGAGCGGTTAAATCGTGCGGAAAAGATGGAAGCTTTGGGCGTTCTGGCCGGCGGCGTCGCCCATGACCTCAATAATGTCCTGGGCGTCCTGACCGGTTACTCCGAACTGCTCGTGGAAATGATGCCCGAAGGCAGCACTTCGAGAAAGTTCGCCGATAATATATTGCAATCCAGCGTAAAAGGCGCTGCAATTGTCCAGGATCTTCTAACTTTGGCCAGAAGAGGTGTGGCCGTTGCGGAAGTAGTCGAGATGAATAATGTTATTCTCAATTACCTCAAGACGCCGGAGTTTGAGAAATTGCAGTACTACCATCCGGAGGTGAAAATTCGAACGGAGCTGGACGATGAGCTTCTCAATATCAAGGGCTCCCCCGTACATTTGGCCAAGACGATCATGAATCTTGTTTCCAATGCCGCCGAGGCAATTTCCGGCAGGGGCGCTGTCACGATAAGAACGGAAAATTGCTATCTGGACCATCCCATCAAGGGCTATGAGGAGATGAAGGAAGGAGATTATGTGGTTCTGACGGTTTCCGACACGGGTGGCGGGATCCCCCCGAATGAAATGGATAAGATATTCGAGCCTTTCTATACCAAGAAAGTCATGGGCAGAAGCGGAACGGGCTTGGGGTTGGCGGTCGTCTGGGGAACAGTTAAGGACCACAACGGCTACATCGATGTGCGCAGCAGGGAAGGAAAAGGCACCACCTTTACGCTCTATTTCCCCGTAACCAGAGAGAAAAAGGGAAAAGATAAAAAAGCTGCGGTCGCTGCCGCCTACATGGGCAGGGGTGAATCTCTTCTGGTTGTGGATGATGTACGGGAACAGCGGGAGCTGGCCAGGAACATGCTGGGGCGGCTCGGTTACCAGGTTGAGGCGGTCGCCAGTGGGGAAGGGGCGACAGAGTATCTCCAGAGCAGGCAGGCCGATCTGATCATTTTGGATATGATCATGGATCCCGGAATTGACGGGCTGGAAACCTACCGGCGGATATTGGAAATCAACTCCGCGCAGAAGGCGATCATTGTCAGCGGTTTTTCGGAAACAGAACGTGTGCGCAAGGCCCAGGAATTGGGCGCCGGGGAATTTGTCCGCAAACCCTATGTTCTGGAAAAGATCGGCCGCGCCGTCAAAAAGGAACTGGAAAGGCAATAAACACGAAGAGCTCCGTCAACACACAAGGAAAAGCAATTACGGCGTCATAACGAACTTTTGTTCATCGCGGGGAACGTACCATTTGATGAAATTGTAATACAGGCCGATGGGGGCGGGCTCAATGCCGCGAAAACGTTTGTTGATGATGGTCAACTCGTCCGGTACATAGAGAAAGGTATAGGGTTGATCTTCCGCCAGGATTTCCTGGAAACGGTCATAATATTTTTTCCTTTCCTTTTGATCAAAAGTGCTGCGGCCCCGCTCCAGTAGCTCATCCACTGCGGCGTTTTGATAAGAAATGAAATTCAATTCTTCCGGCGCCGTCTTGCTGGAATGCCAGACATCATAGGCGTCTGGATCAGGAGGGATCGTCCAACCCAGAATAACGGCGTCAAAGCGCCGTTTATTGATAAAATCATTAATAAAAGCGGCCCATTCGAGCACCCGGATCTTCACCGATATGCCCACTTCCGCGAGCTGCCGCTGAATTATCTCCGCGCACTTCTGCCGCGTTTCATTGCCCTGGCTCAAAACCAGTTCAAAAACAAACGGCCTGCCGTCTTTTTCCAGAATGCCGTCACCGTTGGCATCCTGCCAGCCCGCTTCCAAAAGCAGCGCCCGGGCTTTTTGCGGATTGTAATTGTAGATTTTTACTTTCCCGTTATAGGCCCAAGTGCCCGGCTTGAAAGGCCCGGTGGCCGGTTTCCCCAGACCTAAAAGCACGCCGCTGATGATCTCTTCTTTATTAATTGCATACGATATGGCCTGTCTTACCCTTTTGTCGGTAAAAAGCGGGTTTTTCAAATTATATCCCAGGAAAGTATAGGCGAAAGCCAAATGGCGGTATTTGTTGAAGTTGCTCCGAAACAATTTGTTTTCCGTCTGCCTGGTAAATTGTAGGGGGGACAATCCGGAAATATCGATTCCCTGACTGCGCAGTTCCAGAAAGAGTGTCGCCATATCCGGAATAATGCGGGTAATGTAACCGTCTATATAAGGCCTGCCTTCAAAGTAATTGGTATTGGAAACCAGGACGATTTTCTGACCGGCCACCCATTCCTTGAACTTGTATGGGCCGGTGCCGATTGGATGGCGGGCGAGCGGGCTGCGGGTAATATCAACGCCTGCCAGAAGATGCCGGGGCAGAACTGCCGCTCCCCAACTGATGAGCGCCGGAGCAAAGGGTTGGTCATATGTCACCCGGAAGGTGTACTCGTCCAGGACTTCCGCCTTTTTTACTTTCAGAAAATCACCGGCGTACGCCGTGGGAGTTTTCGGGTCAATCGTTGTCTGATAGGTAAAAAGCACATCGGCGGCGGTGAATGGTTGGCCGTCGTGCCATTGGACGCCTTTGCGTAAATGGAAAGTGAGAACTAAACCGTCTTTAGAGACATCCCATGATTCGGCCAAATCTCCGGTAATGTTCATGTTTTTGTCGTATTTGACCAGGCCGTTGTAGATCATGCCGGCAATGTCGTGGGAGGGCTTGTCGGAGGCCAGAAGCGGAATCAGGTTGCTGGCGTCGCCTATGCCGCCGTGGACAATGATATCCCCGTAGGCCTTCTCTTTTGGCGAGCGGTCATTCGTCTCTTTAGTTGTCGGTGTGTTGTTGCAGGCGACGACAAGAAGCGCGGCAGTAAAAAGGAATGTCATGAGACGTAATTTTAGCATTGATAGTTTCACCTTTATTTTGTTGCAAACGTACCTCATTTAAGGCAGAATGAAAAGAGAAAAATACATCATGAAATCAAGCACAATGATAATTGAACCCGATATTTCGAGATGTCAATTATGGCGGAGCGACGAAAATGAAACCTATCCGTTGGCGACAAAAACAGGATAATCTGAGGCTGCAAGCCGCCGGCGGTTGGGATGTATTTGTTGATGCAATTAAAAATTTCGGTCTCAACGGCGATACTAATCAGGCTGCGGCCATTGCTCTTTCCGCCATTCTTTCCGCCATTCCACTGTACATCCTGTCCATTGTTGTTGCGCAGTACATGTTCGATTCTTATCCGGCTTTCCAGGCGTACATTACCGAAGCGATTATCAACGGTTTTTTTTCCGAAAAACTGCTGGCGCAGCTCGGCCGGATTGATCAGAAAAAGAATGTTCTGGGGTGGGCCGGTGTGCTGGGACTGATCTGGCTTTCCGCCGCAATTTTTGATTCCATGGCCACGGCCCTGAACATCATTTTTCGTTCCCGTAAAAAGCGCAATTTTTTTGAGGCGAAGCTTATGGCGATGGGCATGATTCCATTGGCCTGGCTGGTGGGCATTGCCTCTATCGCGATCAGTTATGTCATGGCGCTGCTGATTGCTCAGCCGGTCTTGCTCATGGAGTCTCTCGGCATTTCACTCTCGACCGTATCCGCCTTCCTGCTGGGCTATATCGTACCGTATTTAATCACAACTCTCTTTTTGATTGTTCTTTACAGGGTAATTCCGACGGCCAGAGTTCAACCGGCCGTTGTGATGGCAGGCAGCGCCGTCTGCGCATTACTGCTGGAAGCAGCCAAACAGTTTTTCGCCTGGTATGCCGCCAACTACACCCGCTACGACGTGATTTTCGGATCTCTGGAAGCAGTGGTCATTATGGTTGTCGGCGTATTTTATATTGCTTTAATCTTTCTATTTTGCGCGGAGATGATTTCGTCGTATCAGCGGCGGGACATTTTTCTGCTCGAAGAAGCGATACTCAAATCCCGCCGGACGAAAATGAAAGTCGACGAACGTCTTTTTAAAAAATTCGGCCGCGTCTACGAGCAAGGCAGCATCATTTTTCATGAAGGCGACGGCGGAAAAGAAATGTTTTATGTGCTTTCCGGTTGCGTTCACCTGGAAAAAAATGTTGGTTCTCAGGTGAGAAAGGTACTGGCGGAAATAAATCCCGGCGAATATTTCGGCGAAATGGCTGTACTTATTGATATTCCGCGGTCGGCAACAGCGCGCGTCATTGAAGACAGTCAGATTGCGGTCATCGACGGCGACACTTTTCATGATCTGATGAGAGAGAGCCGGGATGTGGCCATGCATATGCTTCAGGAGTTTTCCCGCCGTTTGAAAAACTCCAATCAGGCCGTTGAAGAGTTGGCCAGCCTGCGGACTCGCCTGATCATTATCCTTTATTTCCTGGAAAATCCCGGCGTTATAATTGCGGAACATATACCGCAGCTTGCCCAACTGACCGGAAAGCCGCCGGCGGAAATTCGCGAGTTGCTGAACGATCCGGTGCTGCGGGATGCGTTTATCATCCGGGAGGACACTCTGGTGGAAGTCGTGAGAGAAAAAATTTGGCGGCTGCTGGAGGCGGAGACGTCGGCAAAACAGGTACTGGAAGATATCGGTAAAACCTGATAAAAATTTTTTTCGCGGCAATCATTCAATGCTTGCGCTTGCCGCTTTGGGGCTGCAAACGGGCAAGGCGGCTTTATCCGGGATAAGGAACGGCGCATGATTGGAAGTGAAATAATCCGGGGTGCGTTGGATAATTGCGGCGACAGCGGGATGCTTTTTGAACGTCCGCTCCAGAAATCGGCGCACGTCTGCACGCTGCCAGCCCAGGGGATGCACGAAGTCTTTGTACAAAGACAAATCCCCTTCATAAAAAGTAGCGGTCTCCAGATTTTGCGCCTCGGTGCTCAATACCGGTAAATTAAAAATCGCCAGGTTCAAAAAATCGATGCAATCGTGGTGCTCGACGGTGAAGGACAAGGTTTTCCCGGCACTTTCTGCAGTTTCCGGCGGTGTGCCGAAGAGCAGGTAAACGTAGACGGCGATGCCGGCCCGGCGGATTGTCTTTAATGCCCGCGAAACGGTCGGCAAATCTATGCCCTTGGAGAGCGCATCCAGCACCGCCTGATCGCCCGATTCGATGCCGAGTTTGAGCATGGCGCAGCCGCTTGCCTGAAGAGCTCGGCAAAAATCCTCATCAGTCAGATGGGGGGTGATTCGTGTAAATCCGTACCAGGGAACGCCGGGGCTGTTTTGGGTCAGAGTCTTGAGGATTGCCGGACTTACGGCGTTGTCTACCAGATGAATCAAACCGGGATGCATCTGGCCGCCAAGTGTTTGTAACTGGGACAGTACCCGGGCCGGGGATAGCGGCAAATAGAGGCTGCCTTCGGCCTTTTCGGGGCAGAAAGAACACTGCCGCCAGTAGCAGCCCCGCGCCGTGCAGAAAGGCAGTATCGGGACGGGTGAAAGGTAGTCATGAACGGGAAAGCTCCGGTAATCGGGCGGCGTGTCGATTTTTCCATCTTGGCAGCCCAGCAAATCCAGCAGCCGTTTTTCACCGGCCCCCGCGACAATTTCATCAATCAGACCGCCGAAAACATTTTTATTGCCTGTTATCTTGGCCCACGAAGTCGTCAGGGATCCGCCCAGTACGATTTTTTGCCGGGGATTCCGGCGGCGGATAAATCCGATCATGGCGAAAGTGCAAAGCGCCTGGCTGAGATAATTCAGGGAAAATCCTATGAATTCAGGATTTTCTTTCAAGGCGTTTTCCAGGCGGGGAGCAAAGTAAGGATAAAAAAGATTGTTCTGCGGCGTCTCGGCGGCTTTCAGCAAGTCGCCGCTTTTTACCGGAGTTAGACGCGAATCGCGATAATCGGCCAGGGACAGATCAATGCTGTAAGCTTTTCCCGCCCGGCTGATAAGACGATTGATGTCGGCGACAGCGCGCTGGTAGCGGCTCCTGCTCTGGTAAATTTTGCCGTCGCGCAAAGCGGACAGATTTTCTTCCCGATGCTTCCCGGCTCGGGCGGTCCAACGGTCATTTTCCCCAGTTTCCGGAACCGGGCTGGTTATCAGATAAAGAAGACCTTCCAGATTTGTGTCTATTATTTCGTGCCCGATGCCGTTTGCGTGAAGGCAGCCGGCGAGTTTGGCGAGGCCGGCCGGTGGTTCGGCAGGTTTGCTGACCGGTGGATGAATCAGAATAATTTTCGGGTGCATATAATAAGTTTTCCGGACTGCCGGAGGGCAAGTTCTTTCAAGAAATATTCCTTCTTCAGGTGCTTGTCTATTATGCAATGCCTGCTAATGCAAGGTGATTTTTACGGCCAATATTCCAGCTTGACATGGGCAGGCATTGTCGGCAAAATGGATACAATATTCAAAGTAAATTAGACATTACGGTATTTCAAGGTAATTGCTTTAAGCAAGTTGCCTTCCAAATCCCCCTTTTCGTAAAGGGGGATACAGGGGGATTTTTGTTACACTTTGTAAAATCTCCCCCAACCCCTCTTTAGAAATGAGGGGGCTGTAGTTCTTGAATTCATGACTTTGAGTGGTGTTTGATAAATAAAATAATGCAGACAATAAAAAACGGCAAAGTGATCATGGCTCTTTTGGCGCTACTGTTTGTAGTGCTGGCCGTTACTCCTTTATTAGCCGCCGAAAAGTTTCCTCAGCCCCGGGGAGCCGTTAATGATTTTGCCGATATTATTGATCCGGTCAGCGAAGAAAAGATGGAAGCCCTCGCGCGGGAAGTGCTGCAAAAGACCGGTGCGGCTGTTGTCGTGGTGACTGTGCCCACCATCGGCGAAGGAGAGGAAACCAGCCTTTACGTGAATAAACTGTATCAGGCGTGGGGCATCGGGAAAAAAGGTGAAGATAAAGGCGTCTTGATATTTTTAACCGTCAAGGAAAGAAAAATCCGCATCGAAACCGGTTACGGCGTCGAAGGCATTCTACCGGATGGTCTGGTCGGTGAAATTCGGGACAAATATTTCAAGCCTCAACTACAGGCGGGAAACTACGGACAGGCTTTCTACGATACCATGTATGTGCTGAGTTCTTATATCGCCAAAGACGCCAATGTTGAATTGAGCGGCTCTCCTGCTCCGGTGAGGCCGCAAGCGCGGAAGGCGCCGAAAGGCATCAATATTTATTCGTTGATTATTCTTCTGCTCGTGGCTTTCTTCTTTTTCGGCACCCGGACCGGCCGATCAGTGCTTCCCTGGTTATTGCTGCTGCTGATGAGTGGCGGCGGCCGTGGCGGCGGCGGTTACGACAATGATTACGGCGGTGGTTTTGGGGGAGGCTTCGGCGGCGGCTTTGGCGGCTTCGGCGGCGGCAGCAGCGGCGGCGGTGGAGCCGGAGGCGATTTTTAAAAATAAAACGGGTAAACTGATGACAAAAATACCAGATCAGCCACAAGACATTTTCGTGCCCTTGACACAGGATTATTTGAAGGTATTCGGTAATGAACTCATTTCGCTGATTATTTACGGCAGCGCCGCCGGCGGTTATTACATCCGGGGCAAATCGGATATAAACCTGCTGGTTGTTCTCACGCCCGCCGGGCTGGATAAATTTACGGATGTTCTGGAGACTGTTCAATCCTGGCGAAAACGCAGCGTCGCCATACCGTTGATTATGAGCAAAAATTTCGTTGAATCTTCCCTCGATTCTTATCCCATTGAATTTCTGGGGATGAAAAACAGCCACATTCTGATTTACGGGGAAGATATTCTGGCGGAATTAACTGTCAAACCTGCCGATCTGCGTTTGCAAATAGAGAGAGAACTGCGCAGCAAACTGCTGCTGCTGCGGGAGGGATACCTGGAGGCGGAAGGTAAACCGAGGCGCCTGCGTTCGCTGATCAGCCGGTCGTTGACGGCTTTTCTGGCGATTTTCAACGCCCTTTTATATTATAAAACGGGAAAGATGCAGCAGGGCAGACGTGAGATCATAAAGGAAATGAGAAAAACCTTTACCATGGACGCGTCAGTATTTCTGTTCTGTGCTGACATCAAAGAAGGTAAAGATAAGTTTTCAGGTGCGGAAGTTACAGATATTTTCAGAAAATATTTACAGGAAATTAATGATATCTGTAAGATGGCTGATCAATTATAATACCATTGCACTTTCTTCGGCTAACTGTGTTGGCACAGCCTGCCCCGGCGCATCCGGCATTCGCCGGAGTTCCTGCCGGGGGCGTCGCCTTATTATCCTTTGAAAGCGCAATGGTATCAGATGGGAACTTAATCCAACTGGTGGAGGTAAAAATGGATTCCAAAAAGAAATCTTTACTGTTTGTGCTGGCGGGTATTGTTGTTCTGGGCATGTTCGTCTATTCTTTCTTTGCCGGCAACTACAACAAATTTGTGAAAATGGATGTAGCCATCAAAGCGGCCTGGTCGCAGGTGGAAAACCAACTGCAGCGCCGCTACGACCTGATTCCCAATCTGGTGGAAACCGTCAAAGGCTACGCCAAGCAGGAGCGCGATGTGCTGGTGGAAGTGACCAATGCCCGGTCCAAAGTAGGCGGGGCGGGAACTGTTCCGGATAAAATTACCGCCAATAACGAGTTGAGCAGTGCTTTAAGCAGACTGATGGTCGTTGTGGAGCGATATCCGGATTTGAAGTCCAACCAGAACTTTATGAAACTGCAGGACGAGCTGGCGGGTACGGAAAACAGAATCGCCGTGGAAAGGATGAGGTATAACGAACAGGTGAAAAATTATAACGAAGCAATAAGATCATTCCCGGCCAACATCCTGGCCGGTATGTTCGGGTTTAAAGAAGCCGCATTCTTTGAAGCCCCGAAAGAAGCACAGGCGGCGCCCAAAGTTAAATTCTAATTCCATTTCTAAATCAAGCGCTATCTTTGTTGGCGTCGTCGTCGGCTTCCTCAACGTATGTATAATACGCCTCGTCGCCTCCTTCTAGCCGCCGCGATATCATCATTGATTTAGAAATGGAATGATAGCAGGTATTTTCCATCCGACGTTGAGTGAAGTATTTTCATCAATTTTTTTTCAGTGAAAGGAGAATAAAATGGCCATTGAAATTGCTCTTTCCGGAAAGGTTGCTCTTGTTACGGGAGCGGGACGCGGTATTGGAAAAGCCATCGCCCTGGCGCTGGCTAAGGCAGGAGCTGATGTGTGTGTGACTGCCCGCACTGAGTCACAGATAAACCAGACTGCCGAGGAAATTCGTCAAATGGGACGCAAGGCGCTGGCCGTTCCGGCAGACGCAACAAATGCCGCCGCCGTTGCCTCTGTCGTGGAAAAGACGGTTGCTGAACTGGGCGGCCTGCAAATCCTCGTCAACAATGCCGGCATGGAGATGCCCAAGACGCTGATGGAAACCAGTGAAGAAGAGTACAACACTGTAATGGATACCAACGTTAAGAGCATGTTTCTGTTCACCAAGGCGGCCTGTACCCATCTTATCGCCCAGAAGTACGGCAAGATCGTTAACGTTGCTTCGGTCGGCGCCTATATCGCCGCACCGGGCCAGGCGGTCTATCATGCCAGCAAAGCGGCTGTAGCTCATTTAACCAAGGCCACAGCCATGGAGATGGTCAGATACAACATTAATGTTAACGCCGTGGCTCCCGGCTGGATTCGCACTGAACTGATCAAACATCTGCTGGAGAATGAGGCAATGCTGAATAAATACCTCAAAGGCATCCCGATGCGCCGATTAGGGGAGCCGGAGGATGTTGCTCCGCTGGTCGCTTTTCTTTGTTCGGATATGGCTTCGTATATAACAGGGACTGTAATGTTTGTTGAAGGCGGTATTACGATTCCGTAATTTCCTTACCGTCTCACACTTCCTTTGTTGGTAAAGCCCGCCCAAGTGTAGACCAGGGTTGGCTTTACCAGCGTATTTAATACGAAATTTCTATCCGGCCAGCAGGCCGCCGTCATTGATCAGGACATGACCGGTCATATAAGACGATGCGGCGGAAGCAAGAAATACGGCAACCCCTTTGATATCATCGATTGACCCAAAGCGGTGCATGGGAATAGTGGACAGAGTTGCTTCGTACTGTTCTTTATATGCCGGTTTTTCAATGTAGGCCATCATCTTCGTGCGGAAGAAACCGGGGGCTATGGCATTGACCCGGATGTTGTAGGGAGCCAGTTTTACGGCCAGATTTATGGTGAGCGAGTTAACGGCTGCTTTGGTGGGATTATAAGGAATCGTCGGTTGCAATTCATCAGGAAAGCCGCGAAAACCCATGATGGAAGAAATGTTGATGATATTGCCGCCGCCCTGATCTTTCATGATGCGGACAACTTTTTGGGTAACTATCCAAAGTCCGCGAACATTGACATCAAAGAGTTGATCCCATTTTTCCTGCGGGAATTCCAGCGTGGGTGCGCCCCAGGTTATCCCGGCATTATTGACCAGAATATCAATATGCCCGAATTGCTTTCGTGCTTCCTCCAGCATGGGTTCAATGGTATCTTCCTTGCTCAGGTCGCAGGTAACGGCGAAAGCCCGTATTTTATGATTTTCTTCCAACTCCCGGGCTGTGTCTTCCAGGTTTTTTATTTTTCGGGATGTTAAAATTAAGTCGGCGCCTGCTTCCGCCAGCCCCGTCGCTATAAATTTACCAAGACCACGACCGCCGCCTGTTACTAGGAGTCTGTCGGAGTTGACAATTACATCACTATGCATCGTCGATCAAGCTGACGTGACAGGGTAAAATAGTTACCATTTATGCAGCATCCATTTCATTTTTTGCGCATTATTCGCGGATATTTG
>Ga0208462_1000444_pt1 | contig 43131 bp, 37 predicted proteins | sample AD_SCU001_MetaG_FD_184452 | JGI IMG/M metagenome (GOLD analysis project Ga0208462, IMG submission 184452) | Active sludge microbial communities of municipal wastewater-treating anaerobic digesters from China - AD_SCU001_MetaG (SPAdes) (version 2) | ecosystem: Engineered > Bioreactor > Anaerobic...
GGAACCACTGGGCTGTTTTTTTTCGCTGTCCATTTTTTTCTCTCCTTTTTTAATACGTTTAACAGGCTGCCCTCCCAATATAAGGAGGCCCTTTTCCGTTCCAAGAAATTATTCCTGCGAATCGTTAGGTCCTTCTTTTCGGCACCCGGCGGTATCGCCAATCTCTGACAGAAAAAGAAATTTTCCCCAACATTCGGAGAATGGCCTTGCCGCTATCCTCCAGAAAAGACTTCCGGGCGTCCATCAGTTCTATTGTCCCTTGATAAGCGGCAAATCCGGCAGGAAGTCCTGCCTGCTTACCAGGATTATTTACGAGGATTCCTTTATATAATAAGGCGGGATGTTGCAGCATCCCCAGGCCGCAAGCGTCACAATGCAAACGATAAAGACTCCCGCAATCCCTTTAACCTTCATCTTTCACCTCCTACAAAAGTATTTTATTTGACTTGGCTTTACTTAAGGCAAAAGCCTTGTTTTTGTACGATTAAATGATGATCAGAAACAGTAAAATGCTTAAAATAAGAATGCTTAAAGTGATGTTGATAAAAACGCAGGAGAATAACGAAAATGAGTTCGAGAAGTATTCCGTCCTTTCCCGGTTCGGCACTGTATTGCGAACGCCGGAAGTACCGGAAGAAATAATGCAACCTTATGCGTAAGTCGTCGATAAAATTTAATTTTGAAATAATTTTACAAATTAACCATAAAATAGCAATATAGATTTAATGGTGGGCTAATGGGTAGAATACTTATCTATTTCAAATGAAACAAGTGTGTGTTTCGGGATATAAGGCTGGATTCAGCCCAAATCGAAAAAAATAAAAGGAAATACTGCTTTCATTTTTCTGCATAAAATGGATTAATAAACAATAATTATGTCCGCAAAGAACGAAAAAACCACCACGATAGATTTCAATCCTGAATTCTCGAGAGCGCTCGCGCTCATGGAAGATACGCAAAAGAATATCCTGATTACGGGAAGGGCGGGCACAGGGAAGTCAACGCTGCTTGCTTATTTTCGCGACCATACGAAAAAGAAAGTGGTTATCCTTGCGCCCACCGGTGTAGCGGCGGTCAATGTTTCCGGTCAGACGATCCATTCCTTTTTCCAGTTCAAACCCAGCGTAACGCCGGCATCGATCAAACGGAAAAAAAGCGCCGGAAAAACCATTTATAAAAAGCTCACCACGATTGTGATCGACGAAGTTTCGATGGTGCGCGCCGATCTGCTCGATTGTATCGACAAATTTCTCCGCTTCAACGGCCCGGACGAAAAGCTGCCCTTCGGCGGCGTGCAGATGATTTTTATCGGCGATCTCTATCAACTGCCGCCGGTGGTCACCTCTGCGGAGCGCGAGATATTTCGTACACACTACAGCAGCCCATATTTTTTCAGCGCCAAAATTTTTGATCAGTTGAATATGGAATTTCTGGAGCTCGACAAAGTCTACCGCCAGAAGGACGATGAATTTGTCCGGTTGCTCAATACAATCCGCAACCGCACCGTGACGGATGACGATCTGGCCATTTTCAACTCCCGCTGCGATCCGCAGTTTGAACCTCCCGCCGGTTCCTTTTATCTTTCCCTCACCAGCACCAATGATCTGGCCGCCGCTGTCAACGAAAAGCGGCTCGCGGAGCTGCCGGGAAAAATCTGGAAAGCCAGGGGGGAGATTATCGGCGATTTCGGCAAGGAATATCTGCCGACCGACGTGGATTTGAAGCTGAAAAGAGGCGCGCAGATCATGCTGCTTAACAATGATTCCTACGGTCAATGGATCAACGGCACCATCGGCAAGATTAGAAAGTTTGAGACGGATGATGACGGAGAAGAAATTATTGTGGCCGATCTGGACAACGGCGATACCGCGCGCATTTCTCCCTATACGTGGAAAATCTACCGGTTCTTTCTGAAAAACGAGGAGCTGCGCTCCGAAGAAGTCGGTTCGTTCCGGCAGTACCCGGTGCGGTTGGCGTTTGCCGTAACCATTCATAAGAGCCAGGGTAAAACTTTCGAAAACGTGATGATTGACGTAGGACGGGGGACATTTGCCCACGGACAGATGTATGTAGCTCTGTCGCGCTGCACTACTCTTGCCGGCATTGTGCTCAAGCGGCCGCTGAAAAAGAATCACATCATGATGGACTGGCAGGTGGTGAAGTTTCTCACCGGGATCCAGTACGCTCAATCCGCTAAGACTCTCAGCCGTGAAGACAAGCTGCAAATCATTGAGGAGGCGATTAACGAAAAGACGAGTATTGAGATTCTCTATCTTAAAGGAAAAGATGAAAAATCCCGGAGAGTAATCCGCCCGCTGCAGGTCGGCGAAATGGAATACAAGGGATACCCGTTTTGGGGACTGGACGCCTTTTGTGTAAGCCGCGGGGAAAAGCGCCGCTTCAATGTAGACCGCATCCTTGAAATCAACAAGCCGGATTAACAGATGACAAGTATTTTCCGGCAGCAATTATAAAATGGCTGAACTCGAACTTAACATGTGCTAAATATTCTGAGCTTCTTCCTGAAGAAGCAAGTGAATCCCAGGAGTACAGAAAATGAACTTAACACCGAATCTACATGCATTTTTATGGAATTCCCCCAACATCAACAATTGCAATACCTATTTAATAACAACACCGGAGAAGAACATTCTGATCGATCCGGGTCTCGCCCCCTATTTCGACCACGTCGCCCGTGGTTTGGAGCAGTTGAAGATGTCGATCAAGGATATAGATCTGGTTATCTGCACCCATGCACATCCCGATCATATTGACGCCGTCTATCTTTTCGACAGCAGCACAACCCTGTTTGCCATGCACGAAACCGAGTGGCTGATGTTCCAGGAGGCCGCTGCATACCTTAATGGTTTAAATATAGATTTAAACCGCTTCAACCCCGATTTCTTCCTAGATGAGGGCGAGTTGAAAGTCGGTGACATCGCCCTGGAAGTCTTTCATACCCCCGGCCATACACCGGGTTCGGTAACTCTCTATTGGCAAGAGACGGGCGCACTGTTCACCGGCGATCTGATCTTTAAGGAGGGTCTTGGACGCACCGATCTTCCCGGCGGTGACGGAGAGCAGACAAAAGACAGCATCCGCCGCATTGATGCTCTCGGCGCCGAATGGTTACTGTCCGGACACGGGGACATCGTCGCCGGCGCCGCGATGGTCAAAGAAAACTTTGAGAGAATAGAAAAGCTCTTGTTTCAGTATATTTAGAATAAGTCGAAGCAGCAATTGATTGCACAAGGCTCGTCTTTCCACTGCCTGCTATGGGGCAATTGCATCGATCCTGCTTTGCGTTTCTCTCCTCAGGACGGATATGCCATGCTGATATTCGGCGCTCTTCTCAGGGTTGGGTGCTATGGCGGATCCTGTGATCCCGTGTTTCTGGGCGAGCCGGTCCAGCATCTGCTGCTGGGCGGCCTGTATTATTTTGAGGCGCTGTTCACGATAGTCCGCCAGAATTTCCGGCAGGCGGTCACATAAGAGGGGGGCAAGAACCGCTAAGAGGCTCAGCCAGCGTTCATTTTCTTTGTCGGGATCAATTCGCTGAAGTACAGCTTTGATCACCAGTTGATTTTCGTTGAGATGCAACTCCGCCTGCAACTGCGAGATTCGTTCCCGGAACTCATCAATGGACATAATCTCATCGGAATATCGCTGCAGTGCCCCCTGAAGAAGTTTTTCAAATTCATCCTTATGCTGCTGGACTTTCTCCTCCTCGGTCAGCGACATATTGCGTGTCCGCTCCATTGCCAGTTCAATTGCGCTTTTAATCTCTCCCATTCCGCTTTATCCTTCCTTACATCTGCATTAATAAAATTATTCGGTTATGCTGCAAACCGTTGCGGGGTGAATTATAATGCCAGAATTATGCATTTTTCAATTACTAAATTTTTCCGCTTTACACCTTGAAACATCACAACAGTTTTGGCACGCTTTGCGGCTGGGTGGATGCATTCCGGGATCACGGCGGCTTACTGTCCGAATACTGCATTGCGGTTGCCGGTGAAGTTAAAAAGCGTCTTGCCGGCACGGAAAATCCCAACATTGGAACGGGAGATATAGAAGTGCTGGTTACTGAATTCGGCGCTAAAGGCATGACCTGGATGCGCGCCGAAGGCGGAAAACTGGAATCCAATATTGTCCAGTTTTTCAGCCGGCAGGAACTGGAGACATTACAGAAAAAATTCGACGTGGTTGACGGGGACGTGCTCATCATGATCGCCGATCCGTCTTATACCATTGTCACGTCCGCGCTGGGACAGCTGCGCCTGCACCTGGCGAAGCGCCTCGGCCTGATTCCCGAAAGCAGCTTTTATCCGCTGTGGGTGACGGAGTTTCCACTGTTTGAACCGACGGATGAAGGCGGCGTCACGTCCAGCCACCATCCCTTTACCGCGCCGGACCGCATCGATTTTGATCCGAAAAACATCGAAGAGCTGCTGAAGCTGCGTTCACGGGCGTACGATCTCGTGATGAACGGCGAGGAACTGGGCGGCGGCAGCATCTGCATCAACAACCGCGATGTGCAGCGGAAAATATTCGCTGCGCTGGGGCTGACGGAAGAAGAAACAAAGGAAAAATTCGGCTTTTTCCTGCGGGCATTCGATTTTGGCGCTCCTCCGCACGGCGGACTGGCGCTCGGGATGGACCGCACCGTGTCAATGATTTTGCAAACTCCATCAATCCGCGAGGTGATTGCGTTTCCGAAAAACCGCACCGCTGCCTGCCCCCTCACCGACGCAACCTCCGCAGTGAAGCGGGAACAGCTGGCTGAACTGGGGCTGTTGAATCTCGGCGGTCAGGATGTTTTGCCCGGCACCGCGGAAAAAGAAAATCCGGTCGATCATCTGTCCTGGGTTTCCCGCATCGGCATTGCCGCCGAGGAGCGCCCCGTGATGGAGGCTATTCTTGCCCAGGCCGAAGAACTGGCTGCTCTCGCCTCCCAAAAGGCAGGAAGGGAAGAGCCGATCCGCACCGTCACCCCTGTCGCCAACCGTACACGGCCGGGAACTCAACAGAAGCGATCAGCGCTGGCCGAATCCGGGCAGCTGCTCAAAAGCGCGCCCGCCGTTAAGGGCAGCTACTTTAAAGTCGCCAGCATTCTGGAATAAAGGGAGATATCGTCATGAATTCTATTTTTTTCTATCGTAACCCCGAAACCACGGCACCCGGCGACGGTAATTTACAGGGATTGAAAATTGCTATTCAGCCGAACATCTCCGTTGCGGGCTGGCCGACGGATGCCGGGTCAAATGCGCTGTTTAACTTTACCGCCCTGGAAGATGCAACCCTTGTAGAACGTCTTCGCCGCGACGGGGCTTCTTTATGCGGTTCTCTGCGCACGAGTGAATTCGGCTTCGGCCTAGCAGGCAACAAAGCCGGCGCGGCTCTAAAGAGCCAGGAAGCCGATGTGGAACTGGTTATGGACTTGATGGGCGAAAGCCGTCTGGCCGCAGCTCTGGCTTCCGTCTGCGGTTTCAAACCCAGCTATGGCCTGGTGTCGCGCTATGGTCTTGTCGGTCTGGTTCCGTCGATGGAATGCTGCGGGATTCTCTCCGGATCTTTGAAAAATATTCGGGAGATTCTGAAGAGCATCACCGGTCCGGACGAACGGGATTTTTCTCTGCCGGAGGAAAAAGCACCGGATTTTTCCCCGCAGGGTCTCGATCCGTCAAAAATCACCATCGGCGTGATTGCTGAGGCGCAAAGCGCACTGGCCGCCGGGAGGAAAGAGCAATTTCTCGCTGCGGTGGATCAAATGAAGCAGGCGGGTTTCAACGTCCGGGAAATGTCGTTTCCCGATTTTTCACTGTTCATGCTTGTCCATAAAATCGTCGGCTCCGTGGATGCCTCATCCTGCGCCGGGCGTTATGATTCGGTGCGCTATGGACAGCGGGTGGCGGGCGCCAGAAACTGGAATGATATGTATCTTTCCTCCCGCGGCGCAGCCTTCGGTACTCTGCTGAAGAGCTACCTGTTCCAGGGCGCTTTTTTTCAGTTTCAGCGCTACGAGGCCTACGCAGACGCCTGCCGCATCCGGGCTCGTCTGCAGAAAGAAATGCAGCAGATCACAGCGCAGGCGGATTTTCTGGTTTTGCCGGCAGCAAGCGGAGCATCATCCGGCACGGATGTCAATCTCGAAAATACCTACGCTCAATTTGCCTCCACCGCTTTTGCCAATGTCACCGGCCAGCCTGTTTTGTATCTGCCGCCGGCGCCGGGGAGAGCAGCAGGATTGCAAATTGCGGGGCCGAGGATCAGCGACGGCAGGCTGCTCGCACTGGGAGAGCATCTTCTCAATATCAACCGGGGAGGTAAATAGGAATGGAATTTGAAGCGGTCATCGGATTAGAAATCCATGTTGAACTCAATTGTGCAACCAAGCTGTTTTGTGATTGCCCCAACAATCCCGGCGACGACCCCAACGTCAATACCTGTCCGATCTGCCTGTGGCTTCCCGGCGCAATTCCGCGGTTGAGCCAGGAAGCGCTGGAAAAGGCATCACTCCTGTGTCTGGGGCTGGGCGCCGAACTGCAGCCTCGCAGCGCCTTTGATCAGAAGGTCTATTATTACCCGGATCTCCCGAAAGGCTACCAGCTGTCCCAGGCCCATCTACTCCTGGCCCGCGGCGGCATTGATATTACGGATGAAGACGGTAAACTCAAGAGGCTGCGCATTCACCACATCCACATGGAGGAAGATGTCACCAAGCTGGTGCATGAAATGAAGGGACGCCTGCCGATCATTCTGGTGGACTTCAACCGCGCCGGCGCCGCTGGTGGAGATCGTTACGGAACCTGATTTCCGCACACCCCATCATGCCGCAGAGTTTCTCAAGGCGCTGCGCACGCAGGTGCGTTACGTCGGCGCCTCCGAATGCAGCATGGAAAACGGCACCATGCGCGTCGATGCCAATATCTCCATTCGTCCCAAAGGCACAAATCAGATGAACACCAAAGTGGAAGTCAAAAACATTAATTCCATCCGCCACGTAAGCGACGCCATTGCCCACGAAATCAACCGGCAGAGCGCGGAGGTGCAGGCGGGCAAAGCGGTGGTTCTGCACACGCGCCTGTGGGATCCGGATAAAAAGGTTACGCTTCCGATGCGCGCCAAGTTTGAAGGACCATGTGTTCCCGATCCCGCGGTGAAAGACCGGTCACTGGAGCTGAATAGCTCACCGGTAACTCCGGCGCGCTTTGCCGCGCTTTTGAAGATGCTGTCACAGGACGAGATCAATGCCAACGCGGCACGGGAGGTGTTGACGTATTTGTTTGACAGTGACGAGACGCCGGAGGCGATTGTGAACGCCAGGGGATTCAAGCAGGTTTCCGACGCAGGTGATCTGGAGGCAATGATCGACAAGGTGCTCGCCGCGCAGGCGGCGGTGGTGGCGGATTTCCGGGCCGGCCAGGGTAAAGCTCTGGGCTTTTTGATCGGCCAGGTGATGCAGGCTTCCGGTGGGAAAGCTAATCCCAAGATGATCCGGGAGCTGCTGATGAAGAAATTGAACGCGGCATCATAATTCCATTTCCAAATCAAGCGCTACCTTTGTTGGCGTCGTCGTCGGCTTCCTCAACGTATGTATGATACGCCTCGTCGCCTCTGTCCACCGCCGGCGGGGGTAGGGGGTGGTTGCCGCCGCGGTATCATCATTGATTTGGAAATGGAATAAGAACTTTTTGCGGGTCCATCATCGGAAACGAAAGAAAAAGGGGGCTTTTTATCGCCCCCTGCATAAATTTCCACTTATTCTTCTTTTTTGAAGGTAAACTGCATTTACTTCTGAATACGTTTTATCAGTTCGTCGACAAGCGCCCGTCGTTTTTTAAGAAATTCACGAAAGTCCCTGTGCGCCAGGTCGGTGGCGGCTATTGACCGGTCCAGAACCGGAATAGCATCCTTCAACATTGCAATACTTTCCTGCGCTTCATCGTCGTTCAATTCAAAGCTCAACTTTGTTTCGAGACGCTTCAGCAGCTCATCGACAAGCGCCCGTCGCTTTTTAAGAAACTCACGAAATTCCCTGTGTCCCAGATCCGTAGCGGCTATTGACCTCTCCAGCGGCTTAATAACTGCTTTCAGCAATTCACGGCTTTCCGCCGCTTCCTCTTCCGTAAAATTAATGGTCACCATAACAAACCTCCTTTCCCTTCTGAGTTGAAAGTTGCTGTTCATTCACCTGGTTCCGACAGACATCCCGATTTTCCACCGGTTATGTTCACTACGGGGGGAGAACCTGTCCCTGATCGCTGCATTGGAAATATTATTTAATAATTATAACACATTTCTTAATAATATAGAAACAAAGTGATATATTTGTCAAATAATCTTTTGATATATAATTCGGAAAAGGAGCGATAAAATCACTGCCGCCGGGAGCTTATTTCTGAATCTTCTTTGATTGACTTTGTGGCTGCGGACTTACGGCCGGTTTACTTTCCGGTAAAGAATTTTCGAATTTTGCCGCCCAGTTCCCGAAATGCATCGCCTGTCTTTTTTCCCGTTTCCTTAAACCACTCTCCGATTGACCGTCCGGTCTTTCCAGCCTCCTTTCCGGCTTCCTGCGAACCTTTTTTGACACCTTCGACGCCTTCCCTGCTGCTCTTCTTAATATCCCTGCCCAGGTCTTTAAAGGCCTGTCCTGTTTTTTGAGACGCTTCCTGCAGGCTCCGGCCTACCTTTGCGGCTCCTTCCCGGAAATTATTGGCAGTCCAAGCCGGAGCGGCCAGCCAGGCAATCATAACGACAGCGATAATAATGACACGCATATAACCAATATCCTTTTTAACCGGTGCTTTAAGATAATTACTTAGTGCAGCGGCTTCTTGTCGGGTTTACCTTGCCCTGAAAGAAGCTCCAAGCGCCGTCGCTATTCTTTCACATTCCTTTATGTCGACGCCCTGCCGGGCGACAACAGTCATGCGGGTGCGGAGGCCGGACGCGACAGCTTTCCTGGTGAAATCCAGCATTGCCCGGTAGGAACCAGCGAAAACCGGCCTGCACAGCCGGTTATACTTTTCTTCCGATTCGGCGTTAAGGCTGACGGAAACGGCGTCGAGGCCTGCTGACTTCAGCTCTGTGACAACGTCTCTGCCGGGATACATCAGGGCTGCATGGCCATTGGTATCCATCCTGACGGTTATTCCTCTCTGGTGCAGCCACTTCGTTATGCGGAGCACCGTATCAAACCGGCAAGTTGGCTCGCCGAAACCGGTAAAAACCACTTCTTTATATTTAGTGAGTTCGCGGCCGGCGAGCTCGCTGATTATTTCTTCCTCCGCAGGTTCCCTGGCAAGACGGAGGTTGTAGCCGTAAACGCCGTCGCAGGTATTCCGGATGCAGAATAAACAAGCGGCGCTGCACTGGTTGGTGATGTTGAGGTAAAGGTTGCCGAGCGCTTCATAACTGATCGTATCCTTGCCTCGAGGAATGGCTTTGTCCCGGTCCGGCGTGTAGCTGTTTTGTTTTTTCAGTTTGTTCTCCTTGCTGTCCGGTTTCCGTCCACAGTTGCACGCAACAATACATTAACCGGATGATCTGTTGCATATAATTATGTCACAGTTCATCAAGCAATCTCAACAAAAGATTTTCCGAAAAATATCCGCTATGCTGCCGGCTATGATCCCCAAATATCGAAGGACCTGGACAGCTTCTTCATTATTAAAATTATCTTGACATACAGCCTTGTTTTTTCCATACTCCTTCACGCAAAAAGAAACCCCAATAAAATAAAAAAGGAGATAAGCACATGGAAAATATTCTATACGAGCAGCAGGGATTTATCGGAATAATAACTATTAATCGCCCCAAAGCCATGAATGCACTCAATTCGCAGACTCTTCAGGAACTGGATCAGACTTTGGATGCCATTGATGTTAATTCGGTAAGATGTGTAATTGTAACAGGCGCTGGAGATAAATCTTTTGTTGCCGGTGCTGATATTGCCCAGATGTCGACAGCTACAAGGAAAGAAGGGGAAGAGTATTCCGCAATGGGGAACGCCGTATTTAGAAAATTGGAACAGTTGCCCGTGCCGACGATTGCCGCGATTAACGGTTTTGCCTTAGGCGGCGGCTGTGAAATAGCCATGAGCTGCGACATCAGAATGTGCTCCGATAATGCAATTTTTGCTCAGCCCGAAGTAGGACTGGGAATCACTCCGGGATTCGGCGGTACCCAGAGACTGCCGCGCCTGATTAACATTGGCAAAGCTAAAGAAATGATTTACACAACGAATGTTATTAAAGCGGAAGAAGCTCTGAAATTAGGTTTGGTTACTTATGTATACAAACCCGAAGAGCTGATGCCCGCAGCCATGAAACTGGCGGAAAAGATTGCCAAGATGGCTCCGATTGCTGTTCGTGCATCGAAGAAGGCCATCAACGAAGGATTGCAGGTCGACATCGACAAGGCAGTCGCGATTGAAGTAAAAGCATTTGCTACCTGCATTGAAACAGAAGACCAGAGAGGGTCAATGAAGGCATTTGTAGAAAAAACAAAGTTTGAAGGTTTTAAGAACAAATAATTTTTCCCATCCATAATCATTCGCCTGCAGCTGTCCGCAAATTGAGCAGCTGCAGGTGTGCATGATCACCGGTACAATCCTGTGTTACTCCGCACTGATTTTAATAATAAAGTATGAACGGAAAGCTGCTGAAAAAGTATCAATCGCCATCATCGAGATCAATAAGAGCGATTCCGGGGAGATAAGAAATGGCTGTGCGTTTTCGAGTTGAAAATTTTATGGAGCTGGATGCCGATATTTACGGAGACTGGAGCGGTCAGCCTGTAGTGCTTCTCCATGGCGGCGGTCAAACCAGGTATGCCTGGGGTTCAACAACGGAAACCCTCAGCAAGGCCGGCTTTCTCGTCATCAACCTGGATCTGCGCGGCCACGGCCACAGCGCCTGGGCGCCTGACGGTAATTATTCGATCGACGCCTACGCCAATGATCTGCGATCGGTGGTCAATCTTCTCGGCCGACCCGTCGCGCTGGTCGGCGCTTCCCTGGGCGGTTTGACATCCCTGATAGCCGTCGGAGAGGAGCCGCGTGCTCCCTGTTCAGCTTTGATACTGGTGGATATAGCACCCCGGATAGAACTGGACGGCCGGGACCGGATTATTGAATTTATGTGCAGCCGACCCGACGGCTTCTCCTCGCTGGAGGAAGCGGCTGATAATGTGACGAAATTTCTTCCTCACCGCCCGCGTCCCACTGATATCAGCGGCCTCGCCAAGAATCTGCGCCTCGGCCCCGATGGCCGGTATCACTGGCACTGGGATCCCGCCTTTATGGAGGGCCGGATCGGCGACGAATCATACAATCCCGAACGGTTTGAGCAGGCGGCGCAGGCAATCGACGCACCCATGATGCTCGTCCGCGGCCGTATGAGTGAGATAGTGAGCGAAGAAGGGGCGAAAGCCTTTCGCCGGATCGTGCCCGGCGCCGAATACATCGATGTTCAGGAGGCTGCCCACATGGTCGCCGGAGACCGCAACGATGTCTTCACAGAGGCCATCCTCTCCTTCCTTCGCCGGAAGCTTGCCTAGTCCTTTTTCATTTACCCGGCGCGACTGTGTCATTGACAATTCCGGCAATTTCACGTTAATTTATCCCGCGACAAACAACGGAAGATTTTCAATAATAGATTCGGAAGGTAAATAATGAAGATTTTAGTAATGGGGGCGGGCGCTATCGGCAGTGTCTTTGGCGGATTTCTCGCGGAAACGGGTCATGATGTTTCGTTCATCGGCCGCGAGCGGTATATTCAGGCAGTCCAAAAGGATGGACTGAGAATCAGCGGCATCTGGGGTGAGCATTTTGTCCGTAACATTCAATGCTTTACCTCTGTTCAGGAAATCGGCGCGGCAGATTTCGACCTGATTTTGCTGTCGACAAAGTCTTTTGACACGGAAGAATCAGTCCGGCAACTTCTGCCGCTGATCGGCCCCGCAACAATGATCGTCTCGCTCCAGAACGGATTCGGCAACATCGAGACTATCGCCCGCCTGGCCGGAAAAGAGCACACAATCGGCGCGCGCGTTATCTTTGGCGTCGTGCTTCTTGCACCGGGCCACTTCAACATCACCGCCTCCGCCGATAAAGTGGCGCTGGGTGCTGTCTCGCCGGATGTCCCGGCCGAAAAAGTAACCAAAATAGCCGCAGTAATTAATGACGCCGGTATTGCCACCATGACCACCGGTGAAATCGAGAAATTTATCTGGAAAAAGGTGCTTTACAACTGTTGCCTGAATGCGCCCGCGGCGCTGCTCGACAGCTGCTACGGCAAACTCGGCGAATTTGCAGCAACACGCAATATAATCCACTCTATTATTACCGAAGTACTGGCCGTGGCGAAGGAATGCAAGGTCGATCTGGGATTTCCTGATGCCGCCGCTTATGAAAAGGTTTTATATGAAGAACTCCTTCCGCCAACCTACGCCCATCACCCTTCGACATTGCAGGATTTAAAAAACGGTAAGAAAACAGAGATCGAGGCCTTGAACGGCGCTATCGTCCGCCTGGGCCGGGAGAAGGGCATTACGACGCCGGTAAATTGGACTCTCACCCAGCTTATCCATGGAAAAGAAGGTATCGGGCCGCATCCATGCTGACAAAAGATCGTATCGAATAATACGAGATTACGAATTTTCCCGGGGGCGCCGCAGAACAAGGGGTTGCAACCCCTTGTTCTATTGGTAGCTTTTTCCCAATCATTGGCGCTGATTATTGCTGGATAGGAGGCGCAGCGGCGGGTTCGGGATTAACCTGGCCGTGCTTCTCGCATGGTTGTGTCGGCTCGGTATCCTTTATATAGAATTCCTGCTGTTTGACGGGGCATTCAGGCTTCGCTACCTGCTTTGTCGTGGGATCGATCAAAACTGATACAACTGTGTCCGGCTGCGGAAAGTCGACAGCCGGCTTGCCGGCCAGTGCGCCGGTCATGAAGTGTTTCCAGATGGGAGCGCAGACAGCCCCGCCCGTAAAGCCCGGGCCGCCCGGCCTCGGCTTGTCGTGTCCAATCCAGACGCCGGCAATAATCTGGGGCGTGTAGCCGATGAACCAGGCATCCCGGTAATCGTCGGTTGTGCCGGTCTTGCCCGCGGCCGGCCGTTTCAGAGCAAAACTTTTCAGACTTTTGGCTGTGCCGTAAGTGAGCACGTCCTTCAGCATCTGCGTCGTCACAAAAGCGGCGGCGGGAGAAAGCACGGCGGTGTTAGTCAAAGGCGTTTCCTTCAAGACCTGGCTCCGGCGATCATACGTGCGGATTATGGTCCGGGAATGGGGATGCAGGCCGCCGTTGGCCAGAGGCGTGTAGGCCGAGACCAGATCATGCAGGGTGACTTCTTCGGCGCCGAGGGCAAGGGAAAGGTCATTCGACTGGCGCAGCGGCAGTCCCAGCCGGTTGGCGAAATCAACAAAGTTAGGCACACCTATCGCATCGAGGAGCTTGACGGCAATAACGTTGTTGGAGTGGGCCAAAGCCTGCCGAAGGCTCAGCTCCCCGTAGCGTTTTTTTTCGTAGTTGTGGGGAGTCCACTGTTCGTTGCCTCCCTGGTTGTAGACGACAGGATCGTCATTGAAGATATCGCTCGCCGTGTATCCGTGTTCCAGGGCCGCCGTATAAATCAGGGGTTTGATCGCTGAACCGGGCTGCCGTCTGGCGAAAAATGCCCGGTCATAAGGATTTTGAATGAAATCAATCCCTCCCACGGCCGCCAGAACGTCCCCCGTATGGGGATCGAGAGCCAGCAAAGCTCCCTGCAGCTGCGGGGAGATGCGCCGGACGCCTTCCTCCAGGGCCTTTTCCGCCAGGAGTTGCAGGGGCAAATCCATACCGGTGATCACATCCAGGCCGCCCTGTTCGACAATTCCCGCTCCGTATTGTTCCATCAGTTTATAACGCACGTGGGCCAGATAGTACGGAGCTTGTCCTGCTTTTATGACGGCGTAACGGCGGGACCGGAGTCTTTTTTCCTGCCGGGCGGAAATCATTTTCAATTCAGCCATACGATTTAAAATCAGATTTTTCCTCTGGACGACGTCTGCCGGGTTGCCCGCCGGATTGTAACGATTCGGCGCCTTGGGAGTGGCGGCCAGAAGAACGCATTCGATTTCATTCAATTCCTGAGGGTTTTTGTCAAAATAGAAGCGGGCAGCCTGGGCGATGCCCCATGCCCCATTGCCGAAATAAATTTCGTTGAAGTACATCTCCAGAATCTGTTTTTTCGTGTATTTCTTTTCGTATTCCATGGCCAGCATTCCTTCTTTGACCTTCCGCTGGATAGTCTTTTCATTCATGGAATATTTGTTTTTAATGAGCTGCTGGGTGATGGTGGAGCCTCCTTCAGCCATCCGTCTTTTCATGACATCCTTGACGAGCGCCCGGGCAATGCCGCGCATATCAATTCCTCCGTGCTCATAGAAGCGGGCATCCTCAACAGCGATGAGAGCCTTCTGCAGAAAATCCGGAATCTGGTTAATGCCGACCCAGTAGCGCTTCGCCGGCAAAATCCGGCCCACAAAGCGCCCCTGCCGGTCAAAGACCCGAATCGATGAATAACCGGCGGGCAACAGAGGATAAGTAGCGATGTTGCTCTGGGCGAAAGCCGCCGAAGCAAAAAACAGGGTACAAAAAACCGCCAAAATCAGGATTGTCCGGCGGCGTGAACAAAATAGGATTTTTTTAAAAACCAAAGTACTTGTTACTCCTTAATTCTTTTTTGACTGCGATTTATTAATTATTAATTATACTCAATCTTGGCCGGGTTTACATCAACAAAACGGATTATTCTGTCCAGGTAATTGCACAGGTCACTAAATACTCAATGAAAGCAAAGAGCTCTTTATGAACGATTTTGCCCGGAGTCATCATAATTTTTATCTTACCGTCGGGCCGTAGAGAGCACAAACAACAACCCTTTGACATAAGGCTTCGATTTTCCTATACTCTGTTCCAGAAAAGCAAATCCCCGGCAAAAATAAAAAAATTTTATTCCTGCCACGATATTTTACAACTTCCGATATCCGGCAGACAGGCGGGTGCAATGAACAAGTTTCGCTTCATCATTTTGATCTTTTTTTCGTCAGTCATGATGTTATTTGTCTGCCGTTCCGACGGTATTGCGCTTAACGCGGATGAACTTCTTCTTGTCGCCAACAGCGCTGTTGCCGAAAGTGCGGAACTTGCCCGCTACTACATGCTGAAGCGCAAGGTGCCCAAAGAGAACCTGCTGGTGGTCAGAACCTCGGCGAAAGAACAAATAGGAAGAAGCGACTACGACCTGCAAATTGCCCACCCTGTAAGAAAATTTTTGGCGGAGCATGATCCGGAAGGAAAACGGTTCAAATGTATCACCCTCATATACGGGATGCCCCTGCGGGTTCTTCCCCCGCCCCCGACCATTGAGGAGAGTTTCGATCTCCGGAAACTGCAGGCTTCTCTGAAGGAAAGAACTGAACAGGCAAAATCGGCCGGCGGGACGCAAACAGAAAAGCCAAAAGAGCTTCAGGAACAGTTGACGGAGTTGAGGAAAAAGATCCAGCAGCTCTCCAGGACCAACTGGGGCGCCTCCGTCGATTCTGAACTCGCCCTGGTCAGAGAAAAAACGTATCAACTGGAAGGATGGCTGCCCAACAGGCATTTTCTCGGCTTTTACGGGAAAAAAATCAAAAATATGCCGCAGTTGTCTCTGCTGGTAAGCCGTCTGGACGGGCCGACTCCCGCCATTGTCCGCCGCATTATAGACGACAGTATTTACGCTGAAGAGCAAGGCCTGCCGGGCAAAGCCTATTTCGATGCCCGATGGTCCGAAAAAATCCTGCAGGGGAAAAACAGAAAACTGTCGGCTTATCAACTGTATGACCGGGCAATCCACAATACGGCCCGGATGATCCAAAAGAGCAAAAAACTTCCTGTCGTCGTCGACGACGAGGCGAAACTTTTTGCTTCCGGGGAAGCGCCCGGGGCGGCCCTTTACTGCGGCTGGTATAGCCGCGCCAGGTATGTTGACGCCTTTACCTGGGCCCGGGGAGCGGTGGGCTACCATGTCGCCAGCTCCGAGTGCGTAACATTGAAAGCGCCGGGAAGTACGGTGTGGTGCAAGGTTATGCTCGAAAAGGGGGTGGCGGCAACGCTGGGGCCGGTGACGGAGCCTTATCTCCAGTCATTTCCCACGCCGGAAATATTTTTCGGCTGCCTTCTTCAGGGCAAATTAACGCTGGCGGAATGCTTCGGCCTGGCCAATCCCTTCTGGTCATGGCAGCAGGTTCTTATCGGCGACCCGCTCTACCGCCCGTTCAGGAGACAAGGATTTCCGGCGACGAACCGGCAGTATGTCGGATTGACAAAATAGGCGATCTTTAACCGTTGCCGCCGTTAAAAATAATTTTTGCGCTTGACGTTTCCACTTTAATAAGATCGAATACTTACAAAAGCAATCCGACAGGCGACCGATGAACATTAATGAAGAGAAAAGAAATTCTGACGGCGGCGCCGACGCTCCAGCAGCCAACCCTTCACAACAAGAGCTGCTGGAATTACTGCAGAGCTCCCGAACCATCGCTGTCGTGGGGCTTTCAGACAATCCCGGCCGTCACAGCTGCATAGTAGCCGCCTATCTTAAGTCCAAAGGCTACCGGATTATTCCGGTCAATCCGAAAAAAACCGAAATTTTGCAGGAGAAATGCTATCCCGATCTTCTGGCAATTCCCGATCCGGTTGATATTGTAGATATATTTCGCAATACCGAGGCGCTCCCCGGAATTGTTGACGAGGCGATTAAAATCGGCGCGGGAGCTGTCTGGATGCAACAGGGGTTATCCCACAGCAAAGCCGCCCAAAAGGCCCGGGCGGCGGGAATATGCGTCATTCAAAACCTGTGCATCATGGTGCAGCATCAAAAATTGCTGAGGTAGTATCGCCCGGACCGCGATGCTTTTCTGCGCTCATCAGCGACCTCTTGGGGAATGATTTTGCCATCGAAAATGCGTTTTGTTTGACTACAGATGAGCTTTGCTCTATAAACTGCGGCGCAACAAGTGCAGAGCAGCAAACTGAAAAAAACTTCTATGGAAAGAAACTATCCTTGCGTAGCATGTCCGCATCCCCCAAACTGTTTTCCTTTGAATTTGTTGTCCTCTGCCTGATCCTGATTGCGGCCTTCGCCAATGTCTCCGTATTTTACAGCTTTTACCATTATCTGGGAAGCATCGGTGTTCCGGTGCATTGGCGGGGCTTCCTGGTCGGCCTGGAACCGATGGCGGCCTTTATCCTGCGTCTTTTCGTGATCCCCTGGATGTCCGCCCGCAATGCCATCAACATCCTGCCGGCGTCGCTTTTTTTGATAAGTGCAGTATCCTGTGCGTACTTGTGGGCGCTGACCGTACCGTCAATAGTCGTGCTGCGCATTATCCACGGCGGCGCCTTTGTGCTTTTAACCTCGGCGGTAATCGCTCTGATCGTGCGGTTCATTCCCCAGGAAAAAAGCGGACGGGGGTTCAGCATCGTCAGCATTTCCATGATGATCCCCTACGCGGTGATTCCGACGTTGGCCGAAGCCCTGCTTCCGTACGTAGCCGGCGACGCAGTTGTCTATGCCGGCGTTTCCGTCTTTTCTCTTCTATCGATCTTTCCAGTAGTCGCTGTAAAAAGACGCGCCAAAAATATTGCAGCCGGGATGGATGATGCGTCGGCGCACCTTCCCCGCCTGGACGAACTCCGGGAAAATTTTCGTCGGCGCTCCGTGGTGCTGCTGCTGGGCATCGCCTTTCTTGTTTATCTTGCCCACGCCGCCGTATTTTATTTTACGAAGGATCTGTGCCTGCACAGCGCTGTGGGCGAGATGGGGCCTTTTTTTACCATATCCATGGTAATGATGATCGCGGTGCGTGTTTTCGGCGGTGTGCTCTTCGATCAAACCAATAAATTAATGGTATTTCAGATCGGTCTCGTTTTTCTGATCCTGTGCCTTGTGCGACTTGCCGGTATGGAGACTCGCCTTGCCTTATATTTTCTTGCCGGATTGTACGGGATTTGTATGGGAATAATCCTGCCGCTTTTAAATGCCCTGCTTTTTTCGGCATCTGCTCCATCCCTGCGGGGACTCAATACCAATCTGACCCTGTTTACCATGGATGCAGCCTATTTCATCATGCCCTACGCGGGTGGAATTGTAATTGCCTTCGGCGCCGGATTTGATGTTATTTTCTTTCTCAGCGCCGGATTCATCCTCCTCTCCCTGCTGCTGGCCGTGTTGCTTGCTCGCCGGCAAAAAAAGAAATAACTTGCAAACTCATTATCGAAACTTTCGTAAAATTGTGCTACTTGTCTTCTCCGAATTTGGAAGCGATGCCGGTAGTTGCAAAAAGTGTCCTTCCAAACGCCTGTCAGGAATCTCAGGAACTTGAATTTATTAAAATAAATATATGTTGCCTAACGTAGAAAGGGGTTCAATATAAATGGAAGATAATCGGCAGAAAGCAAAGGGAAATTTTGATGTCGGATATTTTCGGCCGGAAGATGCGGAGGGAATCGTCAATCTGTTTAACGCCGTTTACGGAGAAGGCTATCCCCTCCGACTGTTTTACGACCCCGCGGCCATTATTGCCGCCAATGAAGCCGGGGAATATTACTCCATCGTCGCCCGCACATCTGCAGGCCAGGTCATCGGCGTGATCCATTTGTATCGTTCGGCCCCGTTTCCCAATATTTATGAATCCGGTGTCGGCCTTGTCCTGAAAGAATATCGCCACCTGGGCGTCAACACCCGTTTGATGGAATATCTCTACGAGGAATTCGTCCCGCAAAAGGAAAACATTGAAGAGATCTTCGGCGAGGCGGTCTGCAATCATGTTTTTATCCAGAAGGCGGCCGCACGCTTCAAGCATATAGAAACAGCGCTGGAAATAGCCCTGATGCCCGCCGCAGTCTATACGCAAGAAAAAAGTGCATTTGGCCGGGTGGCGACTCTTGATTATTTCCGCTGTTATAAACCAAAGCCCCACCTGATCTACGTGCCGGAGGCTTACGAAGAGGAACTGCGCTGGATCTATTCCCGCTTCGATGATACCCGGGAAATCAATCCCGCCGACGTTAAGGCTAAAGCGCCGGAGGGCACGACCTCGCGCATAGAAATGAAACTTTTTGATTTCGCGCAGGTTGCCAGGATCAATGTGCACGAAATCGGAGATGATTTCATGGAAGCCTTCAGAAACATGGAAGCACAGGCTATTACCAGTAAAGCGGTGGTTCTCCAGGTTTGCCTCAATCTAACCATACCCTGGCTCGCCGCCACCTTAGATATGCTGAGAGATCGAGGATATTTTTTCGGCGGCGCGCTGCCCCGCTGGTTCGACGGCGACGGATTGCTTATGCAGAAAGTGCGCTGTTCACCGGATTTCGAGGACATTGTTCTGGAATCGGAAGACGCTGAAAAGCTGCTGGAAATTATCCAGGAGGATTGGGAGCGAACGGAAGATATGCGCGCCTGACAACAACTGGAATGGCAAGCGGAAAATCGGTCAATCCATCGAGCTGCTATGCCGGCGGGGTCAGGTCTATTTTCTTGACATGGAACAACAGCAGTTGTGATCCGGTATGTGAAACCAGAACAAAAAAGATAATAGTATTAACAAAATCAATCAATTTCATTGATGACCGCCAACAGCATCATTTACCGGCTGCGCCATTATCCTCCCCAATGCATAATTCCATTTCCAAATCAATGATGCTACCGCGGCGGCTAGGAGAAGGCGACGAGGCGTATTATACATACGTTGAGGAAGCCGACGACGACGCCAACAAAGGTAGCGCTTGATTTGGAAATGGAATAATTGGTACAGATGATGCTTCTCTTATTTTGGCTGCCGGACAAACCGTTTCTCTTCAGCACAAATGTAAAATGCAGGGTGTACACAGCTTTTTCTCGTTGCGGAACAGTGCAACGAAAGGCAGGAAGCAGCAATTATCGATAATAAACAACGTGTTAACCAAAGACCCTTGTCTTCCGCCGGAAGCGTTTTTAATTAATTTGCGGTTTCCGAAAGACGCCTGCAAAACGAGTCTGCGGTGCGGACAATTGAAGCTTTTGATCTTTAGTGCGCCAAAAAAATGGCAACAACTTATATTCAAGTTGATAGAAAGGTAAAATTTTTTCGGCGGTGAGCGGCAAAAGGGCAAATATTTTTCTGGAAAGGGGGAACTATGATACTGAAATGCCGGTCACAATCATTTGATGATTTCCAATAATCATTTTTGCGGTCTGGAATATCAAAAAAGCAACCGGTTATACAAACCCAAAAAGGAGATGTCTTCATGAAAGGAACTTTGTATAAAGATTGTGCAAAAAAGTTAGTGTTTGTTCTCACTATAGTTGTGACAATGGCCTTTACTTCCGGAATCCTTGCCGCGGCGGATCTGAAGGATGTGAAAAAGAAAGGCGTCCTCCGCCATTTAGGTATTCCCTATGCCAACTTCGTTACGGGGGCCGGCGACGGTATGGACATTGAACTTATGAACGCCTTTGCAAAATATATAGGCGTCCGGTATGAATATGTCCCGACACGCTGGAATGATATCTTTGGCGACCTGACCGGAGAAAAAGTAAAACCAAATGGCGACGACATCGAAGTGGTGGGGCAGGTTCCCGTTAAGGGCGATGTGGCCGCAGCCGGCATCACCGTGCTTTCCTGGAGAAAAAAAGTGGTGGATTTCTCCGTTCCCGTTTTCCCCAACCACGTATGGCTGATCGCCCGGGCCAACTCCCCTGTACAACCTATTAAGCCCACCGGAAATATCAAAAAGGATATCGAAGCAGTAAAGAATATAATTGCCGGTCAGCCCCTGATCGGTAAAGCGGGCACATGTCTGGACCCCTCTCTCTACGGCCTGGAAAAAATTACAGACAAAATCGAATCTTTCCCCGGTTCTGTGAATGACATTGCCCCCGCCGTCATTAAAGGTAAAGCAAATTTAGCGCTCCTCGACCTCCCCGACGCTCTGGTGGCCCTCCAGAAATGGCCGGGAAAAATCAAAGTAATCGGTCCGGTAAGCGGAAGACAGGACATGGCGGTGGCCTTTTCCAAGGATTCTCCACAGCTTCGGGAGGCCTTTAACAAATTTTTGCACAAAATAAAAAACAATGGTGCTTACCAGGGCGTCGTCAAAAAATATTATCCCTATGTCTTTGCCTATGATCCTGAATTTTTTGAAAAAAAATAAAGAAGGGTCGACAAAATGGAAAAAAATGACGCAAAACTGATTCCGCAATTTTACCAAACTCTGTTGATTCTTGGTTTATGTGCGGCGGCTGTCGCCTTTGTCTTCTTTCTTTTATTCATGAACTACCGTTTCGCCGTCGATCTCCGCGAAACAAATCTCAAGCACGTGAAAGCGGAAACGGGGCAAAGGGCCGCCCTGGTCGGTTTTTTCTTCGCCGACCGGAAGGACGATCTCATCAATCTGTCTCTCGCCCGTGAAGTATCCGTGTTCTTTGAAAATAAAGCTCTGGGCATGAGCATGGAATACGGCCTGGGCTACAGTCTTATTCCCATACGCGATCGCTTCCTGGATCTTGTGAATCGCAAGAAACTCGGCAGCGACGCCGTCTATTCTAGGATTATGCTGATTGCAAGGAACGGCGATATACTTGTGGATACATTTGCCGCAACCGATCAAAAGGTGAATCGCCGCCAATTGCAGAAGCTTCTTGTCCCTGGATACCGCGCCGGGGAAATATTTACACTCGACGGTGGAAGAGAAATTGTGGCTTCTCTTTCCTACTTTTTTAAAGACCGCTACGCCGGCCAGATAATTGCGTGGATTCAACCGCAAACGATTTATAAAAATATGCTCGGTGCAGGAGGATCTGCACACGATGTCTACAGCCTCGTCACCAATGAAGGAAAGACCTTCGGGTCTGTCGGAGTTAATTTTCCTCCGCAAATTTCCGGCTTGGCCAATACGGCAGCGCTTGCATCCGGTGAAACTTTTGAATTCCAGAATTTAAACGGAGAAAAGCAATCATGGATAGGGCTCAAAACGCCTGTCAGTAATACACCATTTTCCATGCTGCGTCTGATTACCGCATCCCATGCCGTAGGTAAGATAGACCCTGTTTCTCTTCTCACAACGATGGGCTTAATCGCTTTCGTGCTTCTCGCCGGTGCAGCTTATACCATTACACTGCATATGCGGGCGAAGGAAACAATAAAAGAATCGGAGCGACGACTATCCGAGATCATTGATTTTTTGCCTGACGCCACCTTTGCCGTCGATTGCGAGGGAAAGGTCATCACCTGGAACCGGACCATTGAAGAGATGACCGGTGTTAAAGCCCGGGATATGTTGGGAAAGAGCAACTACGAATATTCCCTGCCGTTTTATGGGACGCGGAGACCGATCCTGATCGATCTGGTATTTGAAGCGGATGAAGAGATTGCCAGGAAATACAGGTTTGTCGAAAAAAAAGGAGCTGTTCTTTTTACTGAAGCCAGCGATGTACCGCTCAATAATCAAAATCGTGTGCTCTCGGGAAAAGCCGGGCCATTATACGACAACACGGGCAATGTTGTCGGCGCCATAGAGTCCATCCGCGACATCACCGAGCACAAGCAAATAGAAGAGGAAAAGCGGAACCTGCAGGAGCGTCTGCAGCGTGCGGAAAAAATGGAAGCGCTGGGGACTCTGGCCGGCGGAGTCGCCCATGATCTCAACAATGTGCTGGGTGTTGTCGTCGGGTATACGGAACTGCTTCTGGACAGTGCGGCGGAGTCAAGCACACTAAGACCCGGTCTTGTCAATATTATGAAAGGAGGCGAAAGAGCGGCCGCGATTGTTCAGGATCTGCTGACCCTGGCCCGCAGAGGAGTTCCCACGCGCGAGGTTCTTAACCTGAATAAGGTGATCGCCGATTTACAACAGTCGCCGGAGTTTGAAAGTCTCTCCGCCTATCATCCCTCTGTGCGGATCAAGACTGATCTTGCAGCGGAGCTACTGAACATGGCCGGTTCTCCCGTACATATCGGCAAAACAATATTCAACCTGGTTTCCAACGCGAGCGAAGCCATGGCGGAGGGCGGCGTTGTGACCATCAAAACGGCCAATCAGTATCTGGACAAACCGGTTCAGGGATATGACGAAGTGCAACAGGGAGACTATGTTGTCCTCTCCGTATCCGATACGGGAAAAGGCATATCCGCAGTCGATTTGAAGCGCATTTTCGAGCCGTTTTATACGAAGAAGGTCATGGGAAGAAGCGGAACGGGACTGGGATTGGCGGTGGTCTGGGGTACGGTGAAAGATCATCATGGATACATTAACGTGGAAAGCGAAGAAGGAAAAGGAAGCACCTTTACCCTTTATTTTCCCGTGACGAGGGAAAGCCTTTCCGATGAAACCACGGCCGTAGCCGTTTCCCAGTACATGGGCAAAGGTGAATCTATTCTGGTTGTGGATGATGTAAAAGAGCAGCGCGAACTGGCGGCCGAAATGCTCCGCAAGTTGAACTACAATGTCGCCGGCGTCGCCAGCGGAGAAGAAGCGGTGGAATACTTAAAGGAACATAAAGTTGATCTCATCGTTTTGGACATGATTATGGAACCGGGCATGGACGGATTGGACACCTATCGGAACGTCCTGGCGATTCATCCCCGACAAAAGGCCATTATTGTCAGTGGTTTTTCAGAAACAGACCGTGTCGAAACCGCCCAGGCCCTGGGAGCTGGCGCCTATGTAAGAAAGCCTTACGTTCTCGAGAAACTGGGACTGGCAGTAAGGAAAGAACTTGAGCCATCGGCATAAAAGATATTAACGCATTTATAAACACGTGACGAAAGTGTAAAAAGGATAGATGTTAAGAGAAACCGGCGTATACCGGATGTGCTCCATCTTCACAATTAACAAAGTTGAAGTTCCTGGTCATTCATTGCACTGGAATTCATCGCAAAAACGTTTCCAATAGCCGCTCTAAAGAGATAGACATGTTGGTCAACATCCTGTTTAGAATTGACTTTTACGCCAATTTAGTTTTAAGAAACCTGCGCTTGTAAAAGAAAAGGCAAACCGCATGGAAAAAGCAGGCATCTCAATTTCTTCCACTGAGATGAAAAAAAAGTTATCAGATGATGCAAGACAAAAATAAAACAAAAAAGCAGCTCATCAATGAACTGGCGGAAATGCGCCGGCAAGTCGTTGAACTTGAAAAATCTCTAACCGAACCCAGGCAGACAGCGGAAGCATTACACAAAAGTGAAGCGATACTCCGCAGTGTGTTCAAAGCAACCCCGGTTGGAATTGCCATTATGAAAGACCGCGTTTTTCAAAATGCCAACAAGGTCTGGCTCGAAAACCTGGGCTATTCCGAGTCCGAAGTTATCGGGCGTCCCCCCCGGATACTATACAAAGATGAAGAGGAGTATGAACGGGTTGGCCGGGAATTATTTACAAGTCTCTCGGAAAAAGGCCTGGCTTCTGTGCAAACAAAGTTCCGGCGAAAAGACGGTGCTGTCCGTGATATCATCCTGACCTCGGTGCCCCTTCACCCGGTAGATCTTTCCGCGGGAGCGGTTGTTGCGTTTGAGGATATAACCGATCGCAAACGGGCTAAGAATACACTGCAAGAGTTGGAACGACGGCTGGTGGACATTGTCGATTTTCTGCCTGATGCAACATTTGTCAGAGATCTTCAGGGCCGGATCATCGTCTGGAACAAAGCCATGGAGGAGATGACGGGCGCTCGAGCGAAAGATATGCTGGGAAAGGGAGACTATGAATATGCATTGCCTTTCTATGGCAAAAGAAGGCCCATCATGATCGACCTGGTTCTGAAACCTGATAAGAAAATCGAGCGGAAATATGACATGGTCATCAAAAAGCCGGGCCATTTCCTGATCGCGGAAGGATGGACATCCTTGAAAGGAGAAAAGGTTTTTCTCTGGGGAAAGGCAAGCCCGTTTTGCAACAGCAAGGGGAAAATTGTGGGATCTGTGGAATCAGTGCGGGATATTACAGATCGGAAACAATATGAAGATGCGATTAATAAAAGAGAAAAAGAGCTTGGGAACAAGACCCGTGAGCTTGAAGATATGAATGCCGCCTTAAGAGTTCTGCTCAAACAAAGGGAAAGTGACCGAAAAGAATTTGAAGAAAAAATATTAACGAATATCAAGGTCCTCATTTTGCCGCATATTGAGCAATTGAAGATGCAACTGCGAACCGGAGAGAATCGGCGCCACATCGATATCCTTGAATCCAATCTGAAGGAAATCGTTTCTCCGTTTGCCCGAACGCTGTCCGCCGTGTATTCCAATTTGACAAACAGAGAAATTCAGATTGCCAATCTGATCAAGGAAGAAAAAACCACCAAAGAGATCACCGAAGTTCTTAATATATCGGAAAGCGCCGTTAACATACACCGGTATCGTATTAGACAGAAACTGAACATCGATAAGCGGCGGAATCTCCGTACTTTTCTCTCCAGCCTGTCCTGATATTACATTTTCCGTAATATTACGTACATATTATTTAATATTGTTATTCCAACTATATCGATATAGATTTTCCTAGATGAAATAAGCATTTTATAAAAAATATTCTTATCAGCATGGATCAAATTATTGCCGAATGAAGGGTTTTGTTTGCATTAAAATTCATTATCACTCCGGTAAGCGGGATTCTATCTGAAAAGCTTGAAAAATTACGCCGGGGTAGCGCCGTTAGAAAGGTTGCCAAATTGATTATATTGCCTCTCCCAGTCCTCGATGACAGGTGACTGTGGCATACCTGTTCCTGGGTCGCCACAGTCACCCAGGAACAGGCCGGTGATATCGGCTGGATACTTACAATAGGAATGCCCTGTTAAATTTTTGCATCCGAAACGGGGGGGCAGGTCTATTTTCTTGACATGCAAGGGAAAAAGTTGCGTGTCCCGCGGATTTTGCCACACAATTCCGGTCGAGTCGCCACCTGTGACCGGAGCGAAGCGCGGGTAAAGTTATGCCTGTCAAGCTTAAACGAAGTTTGCCAAAGGCGCCAGTCAATTTCAGAACAACTTATACCACATTGCATTCAAAGCATAACGCGGCGGCAACCACCCCCAATTTCGCAAGCGGGGATGGCGTATTATTTATACCTTGAGGAAGCCGACGCCCCGACCTGCGCCGGCTGCGCCAACAACAAAGTCAGGCAAAGAATGCAACCTGGGATAAGAAAAGTGGCGAAGTTTGCAACAGCCTTTTAAATAAGAACCTGCATGACAAAGTCGATTTTACGAATTGCCGCCATGATGGCAGCGGCCTCCTCTGCCCGGAGACGTTCGGGAGATATACCGTCCAGAAGGGATGCGACACTATCAAAAGCCCTTTTAACATCGAGATCGTTATCCATATGTTCCATGAAAGCGGTTTCAATGCGGCGACTCGTTATTTCTTCGGATTCAGTCTCCGTACCTGCCTTCCTGCTGATTTCACCGATGCGATCTCTGACGGTTCGCAAGCGGTTGGCACTTTTCTCCATCACCTCATCCCGGTAGTTCAGCTGTTTTCCGTAATGGCCGTAAATAAGGAAAAAACGAATTTCTTCCTTCGCATATCCTTGTTGCAGCAGTGTATCGACGTAGATGATGTCGCCGGCGCCTTTAGACATTTTTTTTCCGTTCACAAAAAGATGCCGGCAGTGAAGCCAGAATCGAGACATTGGATAGGGCCGGATCGATTCCAGAATTGCTGCCGAATAGTCGTGGTGGCGGATAAGGTTGTCGATGCCGCCGCAGTAAATGGACAGGGGCTCATCAAAATAATGACTTACCATGCTCGGGTCCTGGATGTTCCATGCCGGCCAACCGCTGCCGACTTCTGAATCCCAGCATACCAGGTCATCCGCTCTGCACCCGTGCCAGAGGATGAAATCGCCCCGGTTCCAGCGCAATCCTGAATAGGTGTCCCTGTGAAATCTGATCTTTTTTGACGGCCATTGCGTCATGTCCAAGCCGTAAATCTTGCCGAAGCCGGGAAATTTCAATGGATCGAAATAGATGTTGTTTCCATACCGGTAGGCGACGCCCTGTTTCATGAGCTGTCCGATGATCCTGACTGCATCGTCTACATGCTCCGATGCCCTGGGAAGATAGTCGGGAATCTTCATTTTCAAAGTCTGCATTTCGCCGAAAAATGTCTCTATGTTTTCTGATGTCAATTCCCGGAGGCTTGTCTTCTTCCGGTGGGCTTCCTTAAGCGCCTTATCCTCAATGTCCGTAAAGTTCATTCCCCGTTGGACCTTATAACCCAAGAATTCTAGGTATCTGATTAAAATATCCTCAAAAAGGAAGGTCCGGAAATTACCGATATGGGAGCGCTGATAAACCGACGGACCGCAGGTAAATATATTGACCACATCCGGATTGACCGGGTGGAATTCTTCCATCTTCTTCCCCAGTGAATTGTAAAGGTTGAGCATCAGGACCTCCTCTCCATCAAACTTTTTTTATATCATTTTATATTCATCAATTTTCAGATATTTCCATCTTCCCCGGCGAAACCACCAGGCCATCATGATCCCGGCAGGTCATGGAAACCACCATGACCGCCCAAAGTCAGTGTGATCATTTGGTTACCTTGCTGCGCAAAATTTTGGAACCCAGCTCGGTTCTGGAAATATGGGGAACAATGTTGATTTCCCGCGGATAGAAATATGGCGGCAGGTTTTTGCGCAGATGTGTGCGCAACGCGTTTAGATCGCCTTGCTCGTCGGCGCTTACAATATCCAGTTTTATTATCGTATCGCCTTGCTCATTGATGCCGGTGTGCGCGAGAGCGTCGGAGATAACCGGTACCTGTAGTGCAAGTGTTTCTATCTCAACAGGGTGGATTTTCGAACCCCTGACATTGATCATATGATCACGTCTGCCGACAAGGATGATATCGCCATTTCTGTCACAGTAGCCGATGTCGCCGGTGTTTACTTGTGGATATTGCCTGTAAATCACCTCGTCTTTATCTATCTCCTGCAAGTATCCCCGCATAACATTTGGACCTTTTATGATAATTTCACCTGGTTCTCCTTCCGGTCCCTCGATGATAATTTCTACGCCTTTGGGGTCTCCGGTTGAACCGGAAGTGAAAACGATAAGTCTGATGTCTGTGGAATGCTCCGTGGAAGATTGTCGATCAGACGTGAATATATCGCCCAAGTGGGGTTTAATTTTTTCACATAATACCCTGATTTGGGAAGCGGCTGCTTTAATGGAAACGGGGGTAACGATCGCACCGCTCATGAAAAAATGCAAATGGCATAAGTAAGAAGGGATGTTATCCGGTAAAAGTATAATGATTCTCTTGCGGGAAAGTGGACCAAAACGCCGGGCAAGTAAATCTAACATGTTCACAAGTTCAATGTAAGAAAGCCGGCGATTGCGGAACTGCACCGCCGTTCGATCAGGATATTCACGTGTCGTTGTGCGTAATGCAGATTTCAGTTTGTTCATCTGTCCCTCCCGATACTAAAAATAAGAATGAAATATAACAGGCGATATTTATTACTATTTATGCTTCGGAGGAGAGAGCGCGGAGAATGTCGAGTCCAATCTTTAATATTGACGATTCAGCCTGACACAGGTATGGAATTATATTCTGTATATTCCGGAGATATCCTGTTTATTCTGATCCCAATTTTTCAATCGCCATCAGTTGTTAAACCGCAAAGTAAATTATCCGCTCACGCTTTTGTGCTGGCCAGGCCGCGGGGAATGCCCGCTTCGCAGGGAACTCCGGTCTGGCAAAAGCCGCATCCGTAGCTCGCAAACCCGCAATGGCATTTGGCGTATTCAGCGGCAACCTCGAAGAGATATTTTTTGCAGGCATCCTTTAAGTAAAATTTGTTTCTTCACCGAAATTGCGTGATCGTGACCATCTCTCGGCGGGATATTTTTTCTGACGGCGTTGATCTTCCCTCGTTGCGGCAGTCTGGGGCAGAACCCAACTGATGATTGTGAGTTCCTCCGGTCGAACGGAAGATTCAGGAAAAGAAAGGGAAAATATTTCTAATGGTGTCCAGTAAAATGACCCGATATCGGATTTCAGACGTGAATAAAGGGGATCGCTGCCGCTGGAAAAATCTTCCCAGGCTTTTTCGCCCGAAGCGGTTCGCAACGAGTTCCGGGTAAAGGAAAGAAATTCATTTATTGCCGAAGTAATAATCTGTCCTGATGCCGGCATCATTCCTCCTGCACTTTATATGGTTTGAAGATTCGGGAGCATCCTGTTTTTAAGTCAAAGTTATTAATATACCATTTCCGAATCATAGATGATACTGTGGCGCCAACCACCCCAACCCCCGCCAGCGGGGGACAGGCTCCCCGGCAGGAACTCCGGGGAATGCCGGATGCACCGGGATTAGCGCCAACAAAAGCCGGAACTGGAATCAGATATTGAACCGGAAGGTGATAATATCCCCATCCTGCACAATATATTCTTTCCCTTCGAGGCGCATGCGGCCGGCCGCTTTTACACCGGCCGCTGACTTGCCGCAGGCTACGAAGTCATCAAAGTGCATCACTTCGGCTTTGATGAAACCTCTTTCAAAATCGTTGTGGATTGCTCCGGCGGCTTTGGGCGCCTTTGTATCTTTCGGAATCACCCAGGCCTTGACTTCATCTTCTCCGACCGTGAAAAACGAAATGCGTCCCAGCAGAGAAAATGCTCCCCGGATGATCCGGCCGAAAGCAGGTTCGGCGATCCCCAGGGAAGCCAGAAACTCCTTTTGATCGGCGGCATCAAGCCCGGCCAGTTCCGCTTCTATCTTACAGCAAATACCCATCACCGGTTCCGCCAGTTTCGCCTCGGCGGCAAAAGCATCGGCCAGCGCCATATTATCTTCGGCAACGTTGACCACAACCAGCTCCGGCTTCACCGTCCAGAAGGAAAAGCTGCGCAGGGAAAATACTTCCGCCTCGGTCAGTCCGGCGCTTCTGATGGGTTTGTTGGCTTCCAGCACTTCTTTTAATTTCGGCAGCAGTTCCACCTGGATTGCATCCTGCGGCGAAAGCGCTTTTTTGGACATCTTGACCAGACGCTCCAGTTTTTTTTCGATGATTAAGAGGTCGGAAAAAATCAGTTCGTCTTCCAGTTTACGATAGGAATCGATGCACAGCTGGACATCCGGCAGAGAAAAACCGTCTATGACATGTAAAATGGCGTCGGCGCCGCTCAGGTTCTGCCGGACGGCTTCCCAGGGATGTTCGCCCACGGCATGGACATCAACGAATGGAACTTTCGCCGGTGAAACTTTCGCCGGATGATATATTTCCACCAGTTGATCAAAACGTTCATCCGGCACTGCGGCCTGGCCCCGCACACAGGTTTCAGTATGCGAAGCGCTGCTCTTGGTGCCGGTCATTATTTCAAACAGTGTGCTTTTGCCGCTCTGGGGAAGCCCCAATATGCCCATTTCCATAAATAACCCACCTGACTTTTAGACTGAAGACTGAGGGCTGAAGGCCGAAGACTGAAGAAACCTAATAGCCTTCAGTCTTCAGCCTATCTACCTATTTAAATTCCTTTTCTATTCTCTGCATGGCTTCTTCCAGACGATCATCCGGAACCGTCAGCGAGATGCGCACGAAGCCTTCGCCATACTGGCCATAGGCGGTGCCGGAAGCGACGACAACGGCGGTTTTATCAAACAGCCGGTTGGTGAACTCCAGCGAAGTCATACCCTGCGGTACCGGCACCCACAGATAAAACGTTCCGCGGGGCGGATTAAAGTCTATCCCGATCTTCTTCAGGGTTTGGAGTACCAGATTTCGCCGCTTCCCGTATACTTCCAGCATTTTTTCGATAAAGGGCGCCTCATTGCGCAGCGCCTGGATACCGGCAAACTGGATGGGATTAAAAATTCCGGAATCAGTGTTCTCTTTAACCTTGCTAATGGCCGCGATCAATTCCGGATTGCCGCAGGCCATCCCGATTCGCCAGCCGCACATGTTAAACGGCTTGGACAGGGAATTAAGTTCGATGCCTACATCTTTGGCTCCCTTCGCCATCAAAAAACTGATGCGGGGCTGACCGGAAAACAAGACTTCACTGTAAGGATTATCATAGCAAATGGCAATGTCCGACTCCCGGGCAAAAGCTACGAGTTTATTCAGAAATTCCGGAGTAGCGCAGGCGCCGGTCGGGTTATTGGGATAATTAAGAAACATCGCCGTGGCTTTTTTAACGACATCGGAAGGAATGTCTTCCAGGACCGGAAGGTAATTATTTTGCGGCAGAATGGGCACATTGTAGGGAACGCCTTCGCCCATCAGAATGCTTGCCCTGTAGGCGGGGTAACCGGGATCGGTCATCAACACGGTATCGCCGGGGTTGACCCGCGCCAGAATAAAATGATGGCAGCCTTCCTTTGATCCGATCAGTCCCAGAATTTCGTTTTCCGGATTTAAAGTCACGCCATATCTCTTTTCATACCAGGCGGCGATCTCCCGGCGGTAAAGCAGCATCCCCTTTTCTTCATCCGTCGGATAGCGATGATTTAAAGGGTCGCGGGAAGTAGCGCATAATTCATCGATGATGGAAGCAGGCGTCGCTTCTACAGGATCGCCGATCGCCAAAGAAATAACATCCACGCCGTCAGCCTTGGCTTTATTGATTTTCTTTCTGAGCTCCATGAACAAATATGGCGGAATCTTCGCCAATCGATTCGCAATCTGCAATGTAAACCTCCTTATGAACAACAAATAATCGTGACGACTTCGTAAAAAGGCCGCAGGCAAGGCGCGCGAATCCTGAGAAGTGAGGCCTACTTTTTCGTAGGTCGCAACGACGAAGGATGAAGCGCAACGCAGCATCCGGCCTTTTTATGAGGTCGTCATTTGTATGCTTCTTCGAATAGAAAACCCTGATAGACCATTTTCGCGGCGCCTTCAAGATAAATTTCGGCAAAGCCGTCATCCCTGCGGGTAAAATAAATGCGCAGTGTTTCTCCGCTTTGCACCAGCACATCAACCGGTGAAACGACCAGCCCTCTATGGGCCGCCGCCAGAACAGCCGCAACCATACCGGTGCCGCACGCCAGAGTTTCATCTTCCACGCCGCGCTCGTAGGTGCGCAGTTGAATTTTCCGGGGACTCAAAACGGCGGCAAAATCGGCGTTTGTTCCCTGAGGCGCAAAATGCCCATGAAAGCGGATTTTTCGTCCCCATTCGACCACGGCGCAGGATTGCAGATCATCCACGAAGGCCACGGCATGGGGAACCCCGGTATTGACGCAATCCAGAAGAAAAAGCCGGCCGCCGATATCAAGCTCTTCCCCTGAGACGACTGCCGAAGGATCGGTCAACTTCACTTTTACGATTTGATCGTTTACTTCCGCGTTGATTATTCCGGCAATCGTTTCAAACGACATCTTCCTGCCGGCAATGCCTTTGATGTAGGCGTAACGCGCCACGCAGCGGCTGCCGTTGCCGCACATTTCTGCGGTGCTGCCGTCGGAATTATAAAACTGCCATTTAAAGTCAGCTTTGGTGGAAGGTTCGATCAAAAACAGACCATCAGCCCCGACGGATAACTTGCGCGTGCATACCTTGCGGACAAATTCCCGAATATCACCCACATTTAAAGACAAGTCACGGTTATCGATGATAATGAAATCATTGCCGCTGCCGCTCATTTTGTAAAATTCAATCATTTTAGCTTCCCTGGATTGCCGCAAGACCCGCATCGGCAGGTGCTTATACCATCTTGCATTCGAAGCATAACGCGGCGGCAACCACCCCCAACCCCCGCCAGCGGGGGACAAGCTCCGCAGGCGTATTAATAATACGTTGAGGAAGCCGACGACGCAGCCAACAAAGTTAGGCAAAGAATGCGACTTGGTATTATTTTAGCGTAATATTTCTTAAGACCCCCTCTTCTTTTAGTCAAGCATTCTTTAGTCAAAAGGCAATGACAACTGCAATAACGATTGATAACAGCGGCGGCAGGCCGGACGAATCAGTGACCGGGCCTGGCAGGCATCCAGATCGATAAAGTACCCGTATTTTTTGCACCAGTTGCTTTCGCGTCCCGGATGAGCAGCGGTCTTTGGTGATTTACCGCCATCCTGATCTGGAAGTAATATCTTTTTCATCGGATAAAGCACATCATCGTTTGATTTTTATTCCTGCAGCTCCTTTAATTAAAGATTTCTTAATTTTCAAGCATTGATTAAATTATATCTTCATATATAATACGAAACTTATTTCGTTTCGCTGGAAATGGATCTCTATGGAAAAATATCTGATCGTTGGTTTTTTAGTTTTATTTGCCGGCAGGTTCTGCTGGCGTTACTTTTTACAGCAGCTTAATATTTCCTGCCTGCGAAAACACGGCAAGGATATTCCTCCCGTCTTTCAGGGTATTATTGATGAGGCCACATTGAACAAAATGGTGGATTACACAGTTGACAACACCCGTTTAGCCGCCAAAGAAAACCTTGTTGACGATGTCGTTGAGCTGGCCATTATCTTCCTCCTTCTTCCTTTGCTGGTCGCCGCCATTGGGGGGTTGAAGCTCCATTTTATCGTTCAGGCGCTTCTATTTTTCGGCGTATTGGCTGCCATCAGCGGAATTGTGGGGCTGCCTTTTAATATCTATTCCACGTTTGTTCTGGAAAAAAAATACGGCTTTTCGACCATTACCTGGAAGCTGTGGCTGGCCGACTTTTGCAAGTCTTTGATTCTATCTGTCATTTTGATGAGTATCTTAACCAGCGCCTTCATGGCCTTTATCGTTTACCTGCCTGACAGCTGGTGGTTCTGGGCCTGGATTTTTTTTACATTGTTCGAGATGCTGCTGCTCTGGATTTATCCGGTGGTCATCGCCCCGTTGTTTAACAAATATGAACCTATTGTGGACGAAAGTCTGAAAGAACAAATTCAGTCGTTGATGGCTAAAGTCGGCCTGAAAGCCCAGGGTATTTATCAGGTAGATGAAGGAAAGCGCTCCCGGCATACCAACGCCTATTTCACCGGCATCGGCAAAACCAAGCGCATTGTCTTATTTGACACGCTTTTGGCTTCTCACTCCCCGGAGGAAATATTGTCCGTTCTGGCTCATGAAATCGGCCACTGGAAAAAGAAGCATATTTTAAAGCAGTTGATCTTTATGATCGCCGCCTCGTTCGTCAGCCTCTATCTTGTTTATCACCTCGTATCAGCTCCGGTCCTCTATCGCGCTTTTAATTTGGAGCAAACGCCGCTTTACGCCGGTCTTTTTCTGGTTTCGCTTTATTTTGGCTGCATCGGCTTTTTCTTCAGCCCCATCGGCGCCGGAATAACGCGCCGCTATGAACGGGAGGCCGACAGGATGGCTGTGGAATTGACGGGAACGTCCGAGCACATGATCAGCGCCTTAAAACGGCTGGCCAAGGACAATCTGGCTAATTTGCATCCGCATCCATTGTATGTCTGGTTTTATTATTCGCATCCGCCGCTTCTGGAACGTATCGCCAATTTGCAGGCCATGAATCTCAAAACAGGAGAGCATGGAAATTATTAAATAAGCCGGCAAGCTATTTGCAATTCCGGCAGACAGACACAAGGAGCCAGTAAATGACAGGACCTCTTTCAGGCTTAAGAATTCTCGATTTCACAACGATGATTCCCGGCCCGGTAGCGACGCTGTACTTAGCCGACATGGGCGCTGAAGTTTTAAAAATTGTTTCCCGCTCCAGACCCGACATTAATACCCAATTTCCGCCTTTCCTCCCCGGCGACGGAAGATCCGCCAATGGAGCGTATCTGGGGCGGAACAAGCGCAGCATGTTTCTGAACATCAAAGATCAGCGCGCACAGCAGATCGTCCATAAACTGATCATGCATTATGATATTCTAATCGAACAGTTCCGGCCGGGGGTCATGGCGAAGGCTGGTCTTGACTATGAAACGCTTCGCCTGGTCAATCCCGCTCTCATTTACTGCTCCATAACCAGCTACGGCCAGACAGGACCTTTGGCGGCCAGGGCCGGACATGACATAAATTACATGGCGCGTTCAGGCATTATGTCCTATTCCGGCAGAAAAGGCGGAGGACCCTCACCTTCCGGCGCATTTATCGGCGACACCTCCGGTTCCGTCAACGCTCTGATCGGGATTCTGGCGGCGGAAATAGGACGCAGCAAAACCGGCCAGGGACAGTATATCGATATTTCCATGACCGACAGCCTGATCGTTTTCAATTACCGCGCCGCCGCTTCTTTGATTGACGGCACGGAGCCGGACTATGAAAGCACAATTTTTAACGGCGGTTCCGTTTACGATTACTATGAAACAAAAGACAATAAATATATCAGCGTCGGTTCCCTCGAACCTAAATTCAGCGCCGCGTTTTTCGAGGCGATCGGCCGGCCTGATCTGATAACGCCCCAGGGCATCATGCCCGCAGACGTAAAGGAAGTTAAAAAGCAGATCCGGGACATCTTGAAAACGAAGACCAGGGATGATTGGATGGCAATCTTCAACAGGGTTGATGCCTGCGTCGAACCGGTGCTGACGGTTCACGAAGCTTTAAATAATGAACAGAGCGCAGAGCGGGAAATGGTGGTCGAAATTGACCTGCCGGACGGCGGCAGGGTGCGGCAGCCGGCTTTGCCCATCAAGTTTTCCAACTACAAACCTCAATACAGGGAAATCGGTGTTCCCGACGGTTTTAACACCAAAGAAGTTTTGCAGGAATTTGGCTACAGCGAAGACCAGATTGCCGCAATGGAAGAAACAGGTCTTTTTGATTGAGCTGTTTTGGCTGCAACTAAACATAAGTATTTTGTGGAGATGAAAATGGCCGATAAATCCAAACTGGGCTACGAATTCCCCCCTCATCGTCTGGAAGTGGAAAAGGGTAAAATTGCCGAATTCGCCATGGCTGTATCACAAAAAGATGTTCCGGAAGACGTAAACCCCATATACACTGATGAGGCGGCGGCAAAAAAGGCCGGCTATCCGGGAATAATTATTCCGCCGACCTTTCCGACCAACGTGATGTTCCGGACCGGAGGAGGACTGATGGGGGTGGTTAACGCACTGGGTATCGATCTGGCCAGACTTTTGCATACCGAAGAGGAATATGAATATTGCGGCAGCGTCTGTGCGGGCGATGCTCTGACCTGTAAAATGAAGGTAGTCGATATGTATGACAAGGTCAGGGAAGACGATTCGGGGAAATCAATGGAATTTACCGTAGTGGAAACGGAAATGAGAAACCAGCGGGGTGAACTGGTTATCAAGGCCCGCTCCATTCTGGTGGAGCGATAGGAGAACGATTATGCCGCTGCAATTTGCTGATCTTAATATTGGAGATTCTCTGGTTCCCTATACCTCGTCGCCCATCACTCGCACCGACCTGGTTCGCTATGCCGGCGCCTCCGGTGATTTTAATCCGCTGCATCACGACAACACCTTTGTAAAAACCATCGGCATGGAAAGAGTTATCGTTCACGGTATGCTGATCATGGGCATTGCGGGTCAGGCCATCACCAGCTGGATCGACAACAAGAATCTGCGCAAATTTAACGTCCGTTTCGCCAACATAACGGAACCGGTTGATTTTGACGACTGGGAGAATACGAAACAGCGGGCGACGATTACCATTACCGGCAAGATCAGGAATAAATTCGAAGAAAACGGCGAGAAAAGAGTGAGATGTGACATCGTAGCCAAAGACGGCCTGGGAAACACCAAACTCCGTGGTTTTTTCATCGCCGCGGCGCAGTAATTTTAACGCTGACAAAAATCTTTTTCCATTGACGAATCCCCGCCATTAAAGTTAAGAATCCCACAAATGATGGCCTCGTAAAAAGGTCGCAGGCAGGGCGTGCGAATGCCGAGGAATGAGGCGTACTTAGCGTACGCCGCAGTGACGAGGGATGAAGCGCAAGGCAGCATCCGGCCTTACTATGAAAATAGAGTCATATTAAGTTATTTTCATGCTTCGTGGTGTATCACGATGCATGACCGTTTTTTACGAGGTTGTCACAAATAATATCAGGGGCTTTTATGAAATCCCGTATTCTAGTGATTGATGACGATGCCGTCGCCTGTGAGTTTCTGCAGGAGGCGCTGGCCCGCGACGGCTATGAAGTAACAACGTTTACCTCCGCACTGGAGGCGTTGCAGCAGGATCTTTCCCGCTATGATCTCTTAATGTCGGATATCCGCATGCCCGGCATGGACGGATTGCAGCTTCTGGGTGAAGTACAAAAGAAATGGCCGAACCTGCCGGTCATTCTGATGACGGCTTACGGCTCGCTGGAAACCACAATGGAGGCGATCAGTCTGGGCGCCTGGGATTATATCAGCAAACCTTTTTCGCCGGATGACTGCCGGGCCATCGTTAAAAAAGTTCTGGAAGTAAGAGAATTGCGGGAGCGGCGCCTGAATTGGGAATCGCCGCAGGCTGCCGACAGTCCGAAATTGATCGGTTCTTCGGCGGCGATGGTGGAATTTTACAAACAGATTGCCCGCGTTGCCGATTCGCCGGCCAGTGTTTTAATCGAAGGCGAAAGCGGCACCGGTAAGGAATTAACCGCCCGGTCTTTGCACAGTATGTCTTCGCGCCGCGACAAGCAGTTTGTTGTCGTCCACTGCGGGGCCATTCCTGATAATTTGCTGGAATCAGAGCTCTTCGGCTATGAAAAAGGATCATTCACCGGCGCCGATCATCAGCATATCGGCCTCCTGGAATCGGCTCAGGGCGGCACGGTGTTTCTTGATGAAATTACGGAGATGTCCACCAATCTGCAGGGAAAGTTTTTGCGTTTCATGCAGGACGGCGAAGTGCGAAGAATCGGCGGTCATGAAGTGCGCCATGCCGCCGTCCGCGTGGTGGCGGCGGCCAACAAAAATATCGACGAAGAGGTGAGCGCCGGACGCTTTCGGCTGGATCTTTTGTACCGGTTCATTGTGCGGCTGCATATTCCGCCGCTGCGTGACCATACTGACGATATCCCGCTGTTGATTGAATCCATGCTGAAAAAATTCGGTTATCCCGGAGTGCGCATTTCTGTGGAAGCCATGGAACTGTTGATGGCCTATTCCTGGCCGGGAAATGTCCGGGAGTTGGAAAATGTTTTGCAGCAGACTCTGCTTCTTTCACCGTTTGTAGTTATTTTGCCGGAAAATCTCCCGCAGCGTTTCCAGGTGAAAAAAGCAGCAAAGGTGCAGGAGGCCGTAAATCTGCCGTATATGACTCCGCTGGAGGAGGCGGAAAGGGATAAGATTCTGCAGACGCTGAAAGAGGTTTCCTGGAATCAATCGAAAGCGGCGCAGCTGCTGGGAATCGACCGCAAGACCCTGCGGATGAAAATTCGCCGGTATGCTTTGTCGGATGAGAGCCTTTTGTCTGCGGGCAAACTGTCTTCTTCCTGATACCGGGTGGCCTTATTCCATTTCTAAATCAAGCGCTATCTTTGTTGGCGTCGTCGTCGGCTTCCTCAACGTATGGATAATACGCCTCGTCGCCTCCTCCTAGCCGCCGCGATATCATCATTGATTTAGAAACGGAATTATCATGTCTGGAGATGTTTGAAGAACCGCACCTCGCATCTTGTTTATACCGGATGTTTTCCGTCGTCCGAGACCGGCAAATAAAGAATGATGGATGTGCCGCCTGCCTCGGCGCTTTGAATTTCCATTTTACCGCCATGCGCCTTAATAATATCCCGGACGATGGCCAGCCCCAGTCCGCGCATGCCCTCATCCTTGTGGGAGCTGTAAAAAGGCTCACAGGCTTTGTCGATCATTTCGGGAGACATACCTCTGCCTGTGTCCCGGACAGTGATTGCGACCATCTTTTCCGACGGCATTGCCTGGGCCGTAATTGCTATTTCCCCTCCGGCCGGCATTGCTTCCAGAGCGTTTTGAATAATATTGAACAACGCCGTCTGGATGCGGTAGCGATCCATATACAAAGGCGGTATGCTGCCGTCGATATCCACGCTCATGGTCACCTGGGATTTCTGCATCAGGGGTTCAACCAGCGGCAGTGTTTCGCTTAAAACTTTTTCCAGAGTCAGAATTTCAAAGTGCGGTTCCGGCAGCCTTGTAGCCCGGCGGACATTCTGGATGACATTGTCCAGCCTCTGAGTTTGCTGGACTATCAACTGCAGCTTGTGGTGCACATCCGGCGGCCAGCCTTTCCGTTCCAGCAGGAGCTGAACGAGACCGCCGATGGAATGCAGAGGCGTGCCTAAATCGTGGGCAATATTGGCCGTTAAATGCCCCAGGGCAGTTAACTGTTTTAAATCGTCCACCTGCTTCTGCAGCTCGACTACTTTATGTGTTTCCTCTTTAACGCGATCTTCCAGATGCCTTGTCAGATCAAAGTTTTTAGCCATTACCTGCTGGATTTCGGCGCCCATTATGTTGAAGTGTTCCGCCAATTGTCCCCATTCATCCCGCCTCGCGATGGGTATCCGCTTGATGTACTGCCCCTTTTGGGATTCATCAATTGTATCGATAATGAGTTTCAGCGGTCTGCCGATGAGCCAGCCGAAGCTTAGGCCCAGCACCAGCAAAATAACCAGCAGTAAACCGGCGCTGCTCAAAAGCAGCAAGCGGTTCGCACTGGCCATAATCTCAGCATTGGCGCGGGAAAAGCCGATAACACCGACAACGATGTGCGAATCTTTTGTTGCTCCCGATACCGGATAGACAAGCCCCAGGGCCGGGCCGCTCTCTGTTGTTATTTTAACGTAGCGGCGAGCATTCTTTTCCGAGACGCTGGCGATGACGCTATCCGGCCATTCGTACTGGACACGGCTCGCGCCGGCAACATAATCAACGTTTCCATGACGTGTATCGAAAATATCTATGCGGGCCAGACGTACGTCTGACTGAACATGATCTTTCATGGCCGCATCGAGGGCCGCGAGTCCTCTGCGGGTGGGAAAGTTCTGATAAAAGGTGCTGACTGTTTCGGCTACGCCTTCCAGTCTTTTCCCCTGCTGTTCTACGAGAATTCTCTCCAGCGCCGTCAGATGGATAAAGCCCCAGATCGCCATTGTTACAGCCAGGCCAACAATGGTCAAAATTATTAAACGCGCCCTGACGGTGACGTTTTCGTTATACGAGACAATTTTATCGGCAATATTTTGTAACATAAGTTTGAACAGATATAGCAGAAAGGCGGCAAATTGACCAGCAGGGTGATTCGCAAGACATTTTTTCAGCAACCCGTTTGCAGGCAAAAAAAAGGACAGGTTTTTGCCTGTCCTTTTTAACTGCAAACAAGTTCGTTACAACTTATTTGGCTGCCGGAGCTGCCGGAGCTGCTTCAGCCGGAGCGGCCTTCTCTTCAGCTTTCTTTTCGGCTTTCTTTGCTTTCTTTGCTTTCTTTGCTTTCTTTGCCGGAGCCTTCTTTTCGACCTTCTCTACCTTTGCGGCCTCTTCTTTGACGGGAGCAGCAGCTTTCTCAGCGGCCATAACGGTGGTGCCCATTGCAAATACCAATGCTACAACTAACAATACCAAACGCTTCATCTTAAATCCTCCTTAAAATTTGTTTTTATTTCTATCCTACCCTTATTAAATCAAGGGATTCCAAACTAAATTTATTTCTTCCTGCTGTCAGTTGCCGTCGGCAGTTTATTTTTTTCCTGATTTTTTCGGCATTATTTTAACTACCCGGGAAGCCAGCAAACTACCATCTTTTTCAATGTAGGCTATTTTTACAGCGTCGCCGACAACCACATTCTCCACGGGGGTGTCGAGAATAAATTCCATGATTTCCGCTTCATTTTTAACCTTGCGTTCAATCTTAATTGTCTTCTCCGTCACCTCGACAACTTTTCCCCGGGCATTCATTTTGGCGCTTTTGAGATTGCCGATTTTTCCATGCTCGCCTGCGACTGTCGTAGAAGCAGGTCTGTCGGCGGCAAAAGCGATGGCTGATAGTAAAAAAGCTGTACAGATTAAATACGTCAAAGCTTTTTTCATATCAGCATCCTCCATTGTCATTTTAGCAAACCCCAAAAGCAATCTATATACCATTTTGATAATAATTATAATATATTTTAATTTGTTGATTTTATTTACAAAAATATTTTAGCTTCTTTTTTCGCTTTATTTCTTCAGCATCAAGAGAGGAAAAATTCCCCAGGCGGTGGGAATTTTTCCTCTCTAAATCATGATGTTTTGCATATCGGTCAATCAGCATTATTTTGTTTTACTTTCGGAAGCTGTCCTGGCTGGCGTTCCGTTCACCCCGGGGCATTTGACGGATTGACCGCTTCAGCCTTTTCGTGTTAGGCCAAACCAACTTTCGGTAATGGAAAATGCGGAGGCAACTGGATTAAAAGATGGTCTACGATGTAATTGTCATTGGCGGCGGCGCCGCCGGTTTGATGGCGGCCGGCCGGTCCGGGCTGTGCGGGGCGAAAGTGCTGCTTCTGGAAAAAACAGACGGCTGCGGCAGGAAAATTCAGGTCAGCGGCAAAACCCGCTGCAATTTAACCAATGCCGCCGACATCAAGAATTTCATTGCCATGTACGGCAAAAACGGCCGTTTTCTCTACTCTGCTTTTCATCATTTCTTTCGTCCTGAATTGCTGAAATTTTTAGAAAGTTACGGCGTCGCCACCAAGCTCGAAAGGGGGGGGCGCATTTTTCCCGTAGCCGATGACGCCCGGGTAGTTGTGCGGGCGCTGGAACGTTATCTCACCGATAGTCATGTTGAAATAAAATTGAATATCACAGTGACCGCCATTCAAAAGAAGAAGGCAGGCTTGTTTGAAGTCCAGGCTTCCGGGGAAATTTATGCGGCGAAGGCCGTTATTCTGGCTACCGGGGGAGCTTCATGGCCGCAGACGGGCTCAACGGGCGACGGCTACAAAATAAGTTCCCGGTTAGGCCATAACATAGTTGAGCTTAAACCGGCGCTTGTGCCTCTGATCGTGGAGGAAATTGATCTGGCCAAATCCATGGAGGGATTGAGCCTGCGCAATGTCCGGGCGACGGCGTTCCGGGGCAGGGCGCAGGAAATTGACGCCAAATTGACGCCGCAGGTCAACTATGGCCGCGGGGAAAAGAAAACGCCGCGCGCTCCGGTCATCGAAAGCCGTTTTGGTGAAGTACTCCTCACTCATTTTGGCCTGGCCGGCCCTATTATTTTGCTGATGAGCCTGGCCGTTGTGGAAGCGCTGGCTGACGGTTCGGTTGCAGTCTTAATTGATTTAAAACCGGCGCTCAGCCGCGAACAGCTCCGGGCGCGGCTGCAAAAAGATTTTGACAGCTCCGGTAAAAGAAAAATCAGCGAGATTATGAAAGCATATCTGCCCGCTAAAATGGTCGAACCTTTCATCGCTCTTACCACACTGAATTCGAATAAGCAGGCGCACCAGATTAATGCCGGGGAAAGAGAAGCAATCGTTGAGCACTTGAAAGCCTTGCGGTTTAATATAAAATCCGCCCTGCCTTTGGCGCGCGCCATAGTTACCGCCGGCGGCGTATCGCTTACCGAAATTGATCCGCGGACAATGGCTTCAAAGTTAATTCCGGGACTTTACTTCTGCGGCGAAGTCATGGATCTTGATGCCGATACCGGCGGCTACAATTTGCAGGCCGCCTTTTCGACAGGATACATTGCCGGGGAAAACGCCGCGCAATATTCGTTATCGCTTCCCTGATTTTTCACTTTTCCCTCGATACTACATTATGCCCCGGGAAACAATCCTTAACGCACGCCTGTCCCCGCGCTGCATCCAAAAGGTCCAGAAATCTTTGCAGTTTAGCGCACTTTGCCGCCCGGCAAATTACTTAAGTTCTAAAAAAATGATCGTCCGCGACTGAAAAAAGCCGTTAAAACCACCGCCGCGTCTATATATTCAAGGATATAGATAATTATGTTTTTCGTTATATGGTTTTTTTTAATCATAAATGTAAGTATCGACACCTAAATAGTTTCCATCCGGAAACTGTAACTATTTAAAAATATAGCAAAAAATATAGCAAATAATTCAATATTTTATTTGCTATTTAAGGTGCAATCTGTTACATATACTTCACAAGTATTTGATATCATTAATCATGCGTTAGAAAGAGGACAGAAAATGCGCCGCAAATTGAATCCCCAAACCAACCTTTTTACCGCCCCAT
>Ga0208462_1000450_pt1 | contig 42709 bp, 34 predicted proteins | sample AD_SCU001_MetaG_FD_184452 | JGI IMG/M metagenome (GOLD analysis project Ga0208462, IMG submission 184452) | Active sludge microbial communities of municipal wastewater-treating anaerobic digesters from China - AD_SCU001_MetaG (SPAdes) (version 2) | ecosystem: Engineered > Bioreactor > Anaerobic...
GGGCGTTTTTTATAACAATCTTTTCTGAATTTGTAAACAATAATCCGTGGCGGGCCGAGCGCGTGGGCATAACACAGTCAAACATGTCAATGCCGCAGGAGACGCCGTAGACGATATCCTCCGGGGTGCCGACGCCCATGAGATAGCGGGGTTTGTCTTCCGGCAGCAGCGGAGTGACAGTTTCGGCAATGGCATACATTATTTCTTTGGGTTCGCCGACGCTTACACCGCCCAAAGCGTACCCGTCAAAGTCGAGGGGAAGAATTTCTTCCACCGCCTGCCGGCGCAGGTCAAGATAGGTTCCACCCTGAACGATGCCGAAGAGCGCCTGTGAAGAAGCAGTTTTGGCTTCTTTGCATAATTTTGCCCATTGCGTGGTTAAAGCCAGAGATTTTTGCGTTCGGGCGTATGTGGCCGGGTAGGGTGTGCATTCATCGAGGCACATCATGATGTCGGAACCGAGAGCTTCCTGAATTTCCAAAGCTTTCTTTGGCGTCAAAAGATGTTTGGAGCCGTCAATATGCGATTGGAAAATCACCCCGTCATCCGTAATTTTTCTTAATTTCCCCAGGCTGTAAACCTGAAAACCGCCGCTGTCGGTGAGAATTGGTCCGGGCCAGTTCATGAATGTATGGAGCCCCCCCATTTTTTTGATCGTTTCATGGCCGGGGCGCAGATATAAATGATATGTATTGCCTAAAATTATTTGAGCTCCGCAGGCTCGAATTTGCTCCGGAGTCAGTGATTTAACCGTCGCCTGAGTGCCCACCGGCATGAAGGCGGGTGTATCCACAACGCCGTGTGCGGTGGTCATCTTTCCCCGCCGCGCTGCAGAATGGGGGTCCTTTTTGATCAGATTATATTGGAACGGCATTTTTCCCCTATAGGATCAGCATACAGTCGCCGTAACTGTAAAAGAAATAGCGGCTGGCAACGGCATGCTGATAGGATCTTTTAATTAAATCAATTCCGGCAAATGAACAGACCAGCAGGAACAGCGACGACTGAGGCAAATGAAAATTGGTCAAAAGCCCGTTTACCCTGCGAAATTTATACCCTGGATAAATGAAGAGATTGGTAAAACCGCTCGTTGCTTTTACCAGACCTTTTTCATCGGCAATGCTCTCCAGCGTCCTGGTCGACGTCGTTCCGACAGCAATGACACGCCGGGCATTATTAATAATGTCAGCGGACTCGGCGCTGACTTCATAGTATTCCGATTCCATTACATGATCCTCCACGCAGCCGACCTCGATGGGCAGGAAAGTGCCGTAGCCGACATGGAGGGTAACAGGCGCAATGGAAATACCTTTGGCGTGCAATGCTCGCATAACTTCTTCTGTGAAGTGCAGGCCGGCGGTGGGCGCGGCAATGGAGCCCGGATTTGCGGCATAAACAGTCTGGTAACGTTCCAGATCTTCCACAAACTGTCCGCCGCCTTTTTTGCGTTTAATATAAGGAGGCAGAGGCGCCCGGCCATGAATATTTAAATAATCTTCAAAGTTTCCTTTCCAGCTAAACTGGAGCAGCCATTTTTTTTCCGATATACGGGACAAAACTTTCGCTTCGCAGTTGTCATTTAAGATAATGACGTCATTTTCTTTTATCCTTTTGCCCGGACGCAGCAGAACCTCCCATACTTCAGCGGCTTCGGGGGTTTCTTTTCTGGTCAGGAGCAGAATTTCCAGGGAGGCTCCCGTGGACTTTTTACCGAAGAGACGGGCCGGAATAACCTTGGAATTATTAATAACCAGAACATCGCCTTTTTCCAGCAGCTGCGGTAATCGGGAAAAAAGAGAATCGGTAATTTCACCGCTTGTGCGGTTCAGCCTCAACATACGGGAGCCGTCTCTTTGCGTGTGAGGCTGCTGGGCAATCAGTTCCTCCGGCAAATTGTAATAAAAATCTTTTAATTCCATGGCCTTTTATTGAATATTATGAAGTTGCGGCAAGTAATCAGATTAAACCGGTTATGTCAATGGAATTTAATTGAGTTCAGCGGAGCATACGCCGGGCTTCGCTATCAACAAAGGCAGCGCTGAATTTGGGAATGGAAAATTCAGCGGCGTCCGAAGTAGAGAAGTACCAAGCCCGCCAGCATGGCGGATATGCCTAAAAACCGCAAAGTGGCGGGCGGCATTTCAACAATCTTCATCATGTAAATCTTCAGCTTTTCGGGAAAGAGGAAATAAGGCAGACCTTCGATAATAAGAACCATTCCTAAAACACAGAGAAAATAATCCATTTTTTAAATCCCGTTGCGCTTTGCTTTTTCCCACAGTTTGTCCATTTCAGACAGAGTGGCCTGCTCCGGTGTTTTACCGTCCCTGGCCAGCTCATCGGTGATATAAGCAAAACGCCGTAAAAACTTGTTGGTTGTTCTGGATAAAGCAGTTTCCGAGTCGACTTTAAGAAAGCGGCTTAAATTAACCAGAGTAAAAAATAAATCGCCTAATTCTTCTTCGATGGCCGATGAATTATCTTTGCTCAGGGCCTCATCGAACTCATTCCATTCTTCTTTCAATTTATCGAGTACTTCCGCCGTATTTCCCCAGTCAAAACCATACACGGCGGCCAGTGAGGTGATTTTTTGCGCTCTTTTCAGGGCGGGCAGGGAACGCGGTATATGGTGAAACAGACTATTTTTGCTGCTTTTTGCGCTCCGTTCCTTCTTCTTAATCTGCTGCCAGTTATCCTTGACCTCTTCAACGGAATTAACTTTTATATCACCGAAAATGTGGGGATGCCGCCGGATCATCTTTTCCCGAACTCCCTTCATTATGCTATTGAGGGTAAAAACGCCGGATTCTTCCCCGATTTCCGCCAGAAACAGGATCTGGAAAAGCAGATCGCCCAGCTCTTCGGCGATAGCCTGTTGATCCCCGGCTTCCAGCGACTCGATTACTTCATAGGCCTCTTCCAGGATATACTTGCCGATATCTTCCTGCTTTTGCTTTCTGTCCCACGGACAGCCGTCCGGCGCCCGCAATTTTTTTATCAGCGAAATCAAGCCGGTTAATTCTTGATGAGTTTTATTTTCGTCGGTCGTGCTGTACATTGTTCACTTCCATTTCTCTTGCCGGTGATGAATTTACTTACATGTAAGGAATAAAGAAAGCAAGCAGCAGCTCATTAACCATATGTTCTTTTTACCTTCCTCTCTTCAACAATAATATGCTTCTGCTGGCGGCCGGTCGTGGTGGCGGTTGGCTGCATAAAAGGCATTCAAAATCATAAATAAGATACTATTTATAAAAAATAATTGATAAAAATTTAAGTAAACTGCTGATATTAACTGAACAAACGAGTCATTCAAGATCAATCTTTCAAAATTTCTGTTTTTCACCAACTTTGTCGCTATCGTTCTTTCCACCTGTCTGATCGTCTATTTGTACGGGTTTCGCCCCCGAATGACCGGCGAGGAGGATCTTAAAAAACTGAAGCGTCGCCTCGTTTTCCTATCTTCCGTTCTTCTGGCCATCTCCATTCAGCCGGTTTACACCTTTTATCAGGGTGTTGCAGAAATCAAGTTGAAAAAAGATATTGAGGCGTCTTTAAAACAGCAGTTCAACCGGGAACAAAGCATCCAACTGTCCACATACAGATTCCATAAACCGGCGGACGGCATGCTGAAAATACATGCTGTTGTCAATACGGTAAAATATATGAAAGATTCCGACCTGCAGTTGGCCAAACAGAAAGTGGAAAACAATCTGCAGCAAAAAGTGAGGCTTTACGTAGATCAAATCAAGGTGCAGCCCGGAGTGTTGGTCCCGCAGGAAGTCAAGTTTGCATCTGTCATTTTCCGGTGAAGAACTGGCCTGGCTGGAAAGATTTTTCAGCGCGTCATCGAACATACCGGTAAAGGTCAGCGTGGAAACCGAGCCGTTTATTCCCGTTCTGCTTTTTGACCCGGAAAATCCATTTCAACAATCAGCTTTTTCCTGCCGAAATTTTTCCGCTCCAAGTTTTTTAATTGACTCGATGGCAGTTTTCTTATACGTTCCCGTCCCAAAATATTTTTTTGGGTATGTGAAAGGTAATTTAGATATGACAGCAAATTCTTCCCCTAAGGTAGTTATCAGCGGTTCAGGACTCTGGACACCGTCATATTCCATTTCCAATGAAGAACTGGTTGCAAGCTACAACGCTTATGCGGAAAAGTTCAATGCGGAGCATGCAGCCCGGATAACGGCGGGGGAAATCGAGGAAATGCCTCTTTCTTCGGAAAGATTTATTGAAAAATCTTCCGGAATAAAATCAAGATACGTATACACCCGGGAAGGTATTCTGGATATTGAACGCATGCGGCCGAAGTTTCCGGAAAGAAGCGAGGATGAACTGAGTATTCAGGCGGAAATAGCGGTGCATTCGGCTCGCGAAGCAATGAATGAAGCTGGAAAAACGGCCGACGATATTGATGCCGTAATAGTTTCCTGCGGCCACACTCAGCGGTCTCATCCAGCCATCGCCATTGAAGTGCAAAATGCTCTGGGGATTGAAAAAGGTTTTGGATTTGACATGCTTGTCGCCTGCTCAGCGGCGACCTTCGGTCTCCACCGCGCCTACGACGCTCTGATGTCTGGCTCGGCAAGCTGCGTTTTAGCCATCAATCCGGAGTTGATGACTCCCCAGATAAATTATTGCGACCGGAATTTTCACTTTATCTTTGGTGATGTAAGTACGGCGGTTATTATGGAGCGCGAGGAAACCTGCACTGCGGCCAACAGTTACGAGGTTTTAAGCATAAGAGCGCTGACGAAATATTCCACTAATATACGCTCTAATTTCGGGCATCTGTCGCGTGCTACGGACGATGACCCTTTCGGAAGCAGCAACCTGTTTCATCAGGCGGGGAAAAAGGCTTTTATGGAAGTCGGTCCGATTGCCATTAAACATATCAACGAACATCTGGTGAGTCTCGGTTTAACGTCCAAAGATGTAAAACGATACTGGCTGCATCAGGCGAATATCAACATGAACAAAATAGTGATCAAGAATGTCATTGGTGAAAACTATAAGGAGGAAGATGTGCCGACAATACTCGACCGGTACGGTAATACGGCATCGGCCGGGTTGATCATCGCTTTTCACCTGCACAACAAAGATTTGAAGAAAGGCGACATTGGCATGATCTGCTCCTTCGGGTCGGGCTACTCTGTGGGAAGTTTAGTGGTGCGTAAAAGATAACGCCGCTTGCCGGATTATCAACATATCAAAGAGGAGGCGGGCTCGATTGCCCGCCTCCTGCTTTTCATTTTGATTTACTTTACAATCAAATCATTCTTGACCAATTTGACTCCTTGAACACTACGGGCGATGCTGCCCGCTTTATTAACTGCACTTTGAGAATTAACGAAGCCGCTCAGTTGAACGATGCCCTTGCGCGTTTCGACGCTGATCTGGAATGCCTTGAGAAGATCATCCGCCGCCAGGAGCGTTTTTATTTTAGTTGTGATGACCGAATCATCAATAATTTCACCAGTACTTGCTTGCTTTGGCGTCGATGCACAAGCCGCAAAGGCGACGATCACCAAAAGAAGCACTAAATAACGCATTATCATACTCATCTTTTTCATTTTGCCTGTCCCTCCTTTTAATTTAGTTTGTAAACGCTTTCAGAGTTACATTTTCTTTGACCATATTTTCCATGATGGCAATTTTATCCTTATCACTGCTGGTCGGCAACGGTTCAATTCTATATATCAGTTTGGCGGTTTCATGGGTGTTTGTGGCCACCAGAAGCAAAGGAATACCCAAATTATCCGCCATGGAGAGGATAAAGGAAGACGGTACAATATTGTTGGTCAGGACGACGGCGGCCGCATCGTTGCGTAATGACGTCAGAATCAGGTCACTTCGGTCGCCGCTGGTAATGAGGACTTGATGATGCCCTTGAAATAAAGGACTTTTTGTGGCTTCGTCGGCACCCATGGAGCCGACCACAATATTTCTGACCTCGCGGTTCAGGCCGGATTCGCCGGCCAGGACTTTTGCCAGCATTCGTTCGGCAAGATATCCGGCGGAAAAGTAAGTCAACTCCGGTATGGAGGGAATTATTCCCAGTACGGGGAGGCCCAATTGCTCAATCTTGGGCAGATAGACGGTTTTAAAATCCTCGATATTGGTCACCTTATTAATGACAATTCCCAGGAAATCAATGTTATCCAGCCGAATATATTTAGCCAGGAAATATATGTCGTCAGTAATTATGTCATCGTCGCCGCTGACCAGGATCAGAAGCTTTCCTCCAAGCGTTCTGGTCAGGGAGAAAGCGTCAAGATAGATCGACGTGCCGTAAAAGATGTCTTTTCCCGCTTCCACAAAGATCATGTCCCTGCCATCACCGATGTTATCAATACAATTGTGCAATTTCAGCGCCGTTGTCTGTTCGTCAAGTGAGTACAGGAGCTGGGAATGATGAAAACCGATGCACATATCTTCCGGATTTTCATTGAGATCAAGTATGTTTGTCAGCAGTGCAGCGTCGTAGTCCCAGAGCCGTTTTCTCTTGTAGAGCAGTCTCGCACCAAAAGGTTTTAAATATCCGATCTTTTTGTCCAGCGCTTTGGCCAGACCAATAATCAGACTCGTTTTGCCGGCGCTTTGCCGCATGGATGTGACGACGAATTTATCCATTGATTTTACCTCTCTTCACTTTTTGCGAGAATAATGCGTATATCCACCGCTTTTACGCCGTCACCCTGCTCGTAGACAACCAGGGGATTGATTTCAATATCGGAAATCTCCGGGCATCGATTGATGATGGTTCCCAGGATGATCAAGGTATTGATGACGGCGGTGATATCTTTTGTCTTTTCCCCCCGTACTCCCAGCAGCAGAGGATAAGCGCGCAGTTCCTTGACCATGCTGATAATGTCCTGTGCGTAAACGGGAAGGGACCGAAAAGATACATCTTTCATAACTTCTACATATATTCCCCCCAGACCGATCATAATTATGGGGCCGAAAATATTGTCCCTTCTGGCGCCCACGATCAGTTCCGTTCCCGGGTTAACCATTTCGGATATATCGACCCCCTCAATCACCGCACCGGGGACGCGTTCTTTGCAGTTGCGCATAATTGCGCCGTAGGCGTCGATAACTTCCAGCTCATTTTCCAGGTTCAGGGCGATTCCGCCGGCGTCGCTCTTGTGGATGATATCCTTGGAGACGACCTTCATAACCACGGGATAACCGATGGCGGCGGCGGCTTCGACCGCGCCTTTGACCGTGCGGCTTGAAATGCTCTTGGGTATAGCGACATTGACCAGACTCATGATTTTCTGCGCTTCATGGGCGAGAAGGAAAAACCTTCCCTGCTTTTTTATATCGGAAACTATGACCGAGATGGGGGCCATGTCCAGTGAAGCTCCGGCCGTCTTGTCGTAAGCGCCATGACTTTCCAGGAAGCTCTTATAGCGATACATGGCGCCCAACGCGGAGGCGGTGTCGTAAACGTCGTCGGAAACGGGAATTCCTCTTCTTTTCGCCGCAGCTACGTAATCCGCCGTTTTCTGTCCGCCGAAAAGGGAAAAAACGATCAGCTTTCCTCTTTTTTTATAATTTTGAAAGTTCTCTTCGATGATGGCGTCGAGGTGGTCAGCCGGTGACAGTGCCGATTCACAGTAGATGCCGAATACCGTATCAACACCATCATCGGCCAGAGCTGCATCGAACGCCTTGATGAAATCGGAGGCTTTCGCCTGGCCGGTGATATCAATCGGATTTTTGGCGGATCCAAAGGCCGGTATGGCGGGAGAAAAAACCCTTTTGAGTTCCTGGGGATCATCATAAAGACTGACGCCGTATTTTTCGCAGGCGTCCGCCGCCATTACACCGGCGCCTCCGCCGTTGGTTATGATAACGACGTTATTGCCCTTGGGAAGGGGATTGGCCAGATGAAACACAGCCCAGTTGAAGGCTTCCCTGGTGCTTTCCGCACGCAGCGCGCCGCACTGGCGGACCACGTCGTCAAAAACCTCATCCGAACCCGCCAGAGAACCGGTATGAGAAGCAGCGGCCTGTGCGCCTTTGGAGGAACGGCCTGATTTAATCACCATTATGGGCTTCTTCAGCGCAGCAGTTCGCACTGCTCGAATAAATTTTTCGCCGTTGCGGATGCCTTCAATGTACATGAGGATAATGCGGGTGGGTTCATGATCGCACAGGTACGTCAGAAGATCGGACTCATCAATGTCCGACTTGTTGCCCACGGAGACAATGGCGGACAAACCGATATTTTCGACAGAAGCCTGACCGACCAGCGTCAAGCCGAGTGCGCCGCTCTGGGTGATCATGGCCAAATGGCCGGAAGGAATTTTGCCGGAGACGAATGTGGCGTTTAAACAGGATTCGGAGGAATAAACACCGAATACATTGGGCCCCAGAATCCGCATTCCCCGGGAGCGGGCATAATTGACGATTTTTTTTTCTTCCTTAATATTGCCTGCTTCAGAAAAACCTGAACTGATGAGAATGGCGTTTTTAACTTTTTTTTCAGCACAGGAGACGACTGCATCATAGACCCGGTCCGCCGGCAGGGTAATGCAAGCCGTATCAATCGTGTCCTCGATGTCGAGGATGCTGCGATATACCTGCCGCCCCCCGATTTGGCCGCCGCCTGGATTTACCGGGTAGACTTTTCCGGCATATCCGCCGTTAATGACATTCTGCAGCACCGCGTGGCCTATCTTGCTTTTATCCCTGGAGGCGCCGATGACCGCCAGAGACCGGGGTTCAAAAAGGTATTTGATGTTTTCATCAAGATACTGTTTTGTCATTTTCAGTCTTTGAAAGCCATTTTCATTTCATAAATGCCGGCGCTGACGGTCTTCGCCATGTCAAAGCCGCCCTTTTCAAATACATGCAGCATTGGCTTGTTATCCACCAGAACATCCGCAGTAAATCCCAGCAGACCCTGCCTTTTGGCCAGGTAGGTTAAATAGGAAAGCAGTTCGGTGGCTATGCCGTTCTTCTGGTAATCATCTCTGACGGCAAATGCAGCTTCCGCGAAGTGCCTGCTTTCATCAATGTAATATCTGCCGATACCGATGATTTTCTGGTTCTCTTCTTCGCCGACTATGGCCGCTATTGCCATTTCTTTTGTATAATCGATGACGACCATTTCCTGAATACGTTCGTGGGGCATATCTTTACGGGCGGAAATAAAACGCCGGTACAGACTGTTGTCCGAAAGAGAATAGATAAAGTCCTTATAAAGAGGTTCGTCATTGATTTTAATCGGCCGGAAAAATACCTTAAACCCGGTTTTGGTGGTCCGGTATGTTTCCAGTTCCTCGGGATATCTTCCTTTTTCACCGGGAATGAAGGCCTGGTCCGGATAGATCAAACCATCCTTTTTGGCTTCTTCGACCAGCCACGGCCGAAATTTGGGATGAGCAATGGCGATCAGATCCATAGCCCGTTCACGGATGCTTTTCCCGTGAATGTAGGCAATGCCGTATTCGGTGACAACATAATGGATGTCGCCGCGAATCAATGTCGCCCCGGCTCCAATCCTGAGCGCTGGAGTGATCTTGGAGACGCTGTCATTGGCGGCTGTAGAGGCGAGGGCGAGAATGGCCTTGCCGTTGCGCGCCAGAACGGCTCCGCGCATAAAATCAGCCTGACCGCCGATGCCGCTGTAAAAAACCTTGCCTATCGATTCCGATGTGGCCTGTCCGGTAAGATCAATTTCCAGAGCGCTGTTGATGGCCACCATATTTTCATGCTGGGCAATTATCAGGGGGTTGTTCGTATAGTCTATCGATTTGAATTCTATTTCGGGGTTGTCATGGATAAAATCGTACGTGTCTTTATGTCCCATGCAAAATGACGCCACCGACTTGCCCCTGTTGATAGTTTTTTTTGTGTTGTCAATAACTCCTTTTTTCATCAGACTGGCGATGCCGTCGCTGAAAAGCTCCGTATGGATGCCGAGGTGTTTCTTTTCGGAAAGGCATTCCAGAATGGAGTTGGCGACGGATCCGTATCCCACCTGCAGTGTGTCGCCATCCTCAATAAGGCGGGCAATATTTCTCCCGATCCGGCGGGTAACTTCGATATTCGGCTGCGGTGTATATTCCAGAAGAGGTTCGTTATAAGGCAAAAGATAGTCGATGTCGTCGATGGAAAGGAAAGAGTCTCCATGAACACGCGGCATTTGATCGTTTACCTGGGCAATAACGCAGGAAGCTCTTTCCACTGCTGCTTTGACAATATCCACACTCAAGCCCAGGCTCAAATGACCATGCCTGTCCGGCGGGGATGTCTGGATGAGCGCTACATCAACCTGGACAAGGCCTTTATGAAACAATGACGGCAGCTGGGACAGGAGAATCGGTGTATAGTCCGCTTGTCCGGCGTTGATGGCGTCTCTTGTCGGATTGCCGATGAAGAATGAATTGTGCCGAAAGTTTCGTTTGAATTTTTTTTCGGTATACGGGGCGACGCCGAGGGTTCTTACGTGGATGATTTCCGTATCGAAAAAGGCGTGGGGATTGGATTCGATATAGCGGATCAGTCCGGAAACAAGGTACTGCGGTTCGGCGCAGGCTGAGCCGATAAAAATCGTATCGCCCCGATGGATATGGCTGAAAATTAAATTTTCCGTTGCGAACTTTTCCGGATGTTTGTTGCGCCAGTATTCCAGTGAAGTCGCCCCTGAGTTCATATCTGTCTGCATAGCGGTACAGTCAACTTTCCGGGTTTGTTTGATCTAAGCCAACTGTCGGAACAAATATAAAATATTCCGCCCAACGCATCTTACAAGTGATCTTCATTGAGGGCTTTAAATTTTTCTCGAATTAATTTTATACAAAACAACAAATAAATGCAACGCGGAAAAACTGCCGAATTGGAACGCGCCGCTGGTGTCCCTGTCCACGAACAGGAGGGAGAGACCGGTCGTCTATTTCTTTGCTTCGGAGCGCTAACTTATAGGCACTGTAATAGCCGGCGCCTGCGGCGGCGCTCCGGTTTCAAGAAGGCTGAACAGGATCATCAGGAATGTGAAAGTTACCTTTGATTGCCGATCCCTGTCGTCGATCCAGAACCAGTGGTTGCGATTGTTTATAGCAGCAAAGCTGTCCGACGGCTTTTCTTTGCTGCAGTGAACCCGGATGAAAGTGGGCTCTTTGCCTGTTCCTTCCCCGAGGTCGCTTGATTTAGCATAGGTGCGGCCTTCCGTTACCTGCTCAGCGGGGACATCGATCTGTGCGGACAACTCGATGATGATGTCCATTAGCGAGCGGCTCAGAATGGCAATTTCGCCTTCCTGTGTCGGCGCCGCTCCATAAGTTACCTTTAATTCCATCGTTCCATCTTTCAGGTCCAGTAATCGTCTGGCCTTCGATATTTCATGCTCGATTTCCTTGTCAACCTTCCGACGAAAGGCGATCACCGTCGTATACTGGTTGTTCTTCTTTTCAATACGTGTCCCCAATGCTCCTGACTTTTGAATCTTCTCCAGCAGTTCAAGTAACTGTTTGAACTTGGGATCCTCGCTGCGGGCAAATCCGGGTGCCGAAGACCGGTTGTCCATATCATTGATGGACTTGACGCACAGGCTGAACAGCTGTCTGACCGGCCACCCCGCCTGGGTCATAGAAAGAAGAGCATGCGGCGGGATCGGTGTCAGAAGACTCCGGGTGAACTTATCCCCGCTGAGCGGCGCGTAGGTGATTGTCGGCCTCTCACCCCAGGTGGTGCTTCCACCTATGCTCTGAGAGTTACCGACGGGAGGAAAAAACCATCCTGCGCCTACATTGACTGTATTTTGGACACCAACAAGGTTGATCACTGAGGTCACATCCATGAAGACCGGTGTGTCAGCATAGCGGATCTTCACAATATTGAGAAGCATCTGGCTCTTCCAGGACTCTGCGATCGCTACGCTGAAGTCGAAACGGTCGCGCACAATGACCGGAGCCCCGACGCCGCACCCTGTCAAGGTGATAATGATCAACATGGCAATTAAGATTCTTGCTTTCAACATAAGCACCTTCCTTCATGGCAGTCCAACACCGGAAACGCCTGTGCCACACTTTATACATTGAGAATTTTTTATCTTGATGGCGCCTAAGGAGTAGCCGATTCTCTCGATCAGCGCTTCACCACAGGAATGACAATAAGTATTTTCCCCGCCTTCACCCGGGACATTGCCTTCATAAACGTATTTTAATCCGGCTTTTAATCCGATATCTCTGGCCATTCTCAATGTCTTGACCGGAGTCCGCGGCTGATCCAGCAGTTTGTATGTCGGATAAAACTGGGTAACATGCCAGGGGATATCGGCGCTGACGGATTTTATGAAGCCGGCAGCCCATTTCAAGAAATCTTCGGAATCGTTATAAGTGGGGATAATGAGTGTTGTCAGCTCTATCCAGATACCCAGTTCCTTCATGAGCTTGATTGTGTCCAGCACGGGCTGCAATTTTGCACCGCAAAGCTTCTTATAAAAATTGTCATCGCCTTTCAGATCGATGTTGTTGGCGTCGAGATAAGGGGCGATGAGTCTGGTGGCTTCAGGCGACGTGTAGCCATTGCTCACGAAAACATTCTTAATTCCTTTTTCCTTCGCAAGTCTGGCGCAGTCGTAGGCAAACTCGAAAAATATAGTGGGTTCGGTATAGGTATAGGATATACTGCGGCATCCCGCTATTTCCGCTGCCTCAACAACCTGCTCCGGCGTGATCTCGTCTCCGGGAATGCTCTGATGTTTTCTCGGGTACTGGGAAATATCAGAATTTTGACAGTGCAGGCAGCGGAAGTTACAGCCGACTGTGGCGATCGAGTACGATCTTGACCCCGGATGAAAATTAAACAGAGGCTTTTTCTCTATGGGATCTACATGCTGAGCAATGATCTTTCCGTAGACAAGGCTATAAAGCGTACCCTCTATATTTTCCCTGACTGCACAGATTCCTCTCTTGCCGGGAGCAATTTGACAGCGGTGACTGCATAAAAAGCACTGCACCTTACCGTCGCCGGTTTTTTCATAAAGCAACGCTTCTTTCATAGTATTCTCAGTTTCCCCTTTGAAGATTTAATCATTCCTTGGTCTCTTTTTCCCTGATTTGCTCCCTCATGAAGGTTTTCACCAAATCCATCAGTTCTCCGGACAATAGGTCAATCAAGTCATCGCTGGAGAGAATTCCTACGAGTTGGTCTTTGTCGCCTGTTACGACTACTCGTCTGATACCCTTTCTCCGCATACATTGAATGGTATCCCAAATTCCCATATCTTCCCGCACGGAAACAAGGTCGTCACTCATGACATCTTCGACCAGGACGCTGTCAAGCGGCACGTCCTTCGCGATCAATTCCACAACAATATCGCGATCCGTAAGAATTCCCACAGGTATAACCCGGGTGTCCTTCTCCTCCACCACAATTACATCTCCGACATGATGGTCGCGCATGAGCCTGGCCGCATCCAGGATGCCTTCTTTCTTGTTGATGATGACGACTTCGCGGTTGCAAATTTCTCCTACCGGCATAAGCTCACCTCCGTTGATAAAAATAAGTATTATTATATGGACAAAATAAGGTAAGTCAACGACTCTCTATATAAAAGTGTGACTCCGGGTGACGGGCGGCATCGTCGGTTACTGTGGCGCTTGAAAAGGCATGCCTTAAATTCCCAACAGGGGAAAAACTAATTAATTTTATCAGCCCTCAATATCCTGCAGATCCGTAATATGTTGAGGGAATTTATTTATTCACGGGCTCAAAACCAATCACTCCAATTCGTAAATAATAAACAGATATCAAATATTTGAAGTTAATCAGGCAAGATATTCTTTTTCAGGCATGTTTTGTGTACTTGCAAAAGATAATGGAAACCACCGTCCCGGAAAGGGAATTAAGTTTCAGGGTGGGATTATGTGTAAACAGACTTAGCAAAGGCCTTATACAAAATAGCGATATAAAATGGAGGAGACCGGACATGCAGAGCATATGGGCACAGCGTTATCCAGAGCACTATTTGTTTTATTATCCGCGTTTTTTACTGTGTTTCGCGACAGCCATACTGTTATTCGCCTCAGCGGCAGGTTGCTCGAAAGAATCCAAGGAAGCACCCAAACCGCCGGTTGTGGAGGTGATAACGGTCATCCAGAAGGATGTTCCTGTATACAAAGAATGGATCGGGTCGCTCGACGGCATGGTGAACGCCACTATCCGGGCTCAGGTCCAGGGTTATCTTATTAAACAAAACTATCGCGACGGCGATCTCGTGAAGAAGGGGCAGATACTTTTCGAGATCGATCCGCGCACTTTCCAGGCTGCTCTGGAGCAGGCGCAAGGCCAACTGGAAGCCCAACAGGCACGATGGACAACAGCCAAGGCAAACCTGGCCCGAATCAAACCTCTTGCTGCTGTCAACGCTGTCAGCAAGAAGGATCTTGATGACTCCATCGGAGCGGAACAGGCGGCCCGCGCGGCGGTACTGGCCGCACGAGCCAGTGTCGACAAAGCCAAACTTGAACTGGGTTTTACAAAAATCACCTCACCCATTGACGGCATTGCCGGCCTTGCCAAGGCCCAGCTCGGTAATCTTGTAGGCCCAGGGGCGACAGAAGAACTGACAACAGTTTCGACGGTCAACCCGATCAAGGTCTACTTCCAGATAAGCGAGCAGGAATACATCCAGGCTATTAAACGTTCGGCCTCAGATAGAGAAAGAAAAGAAGGTGAACTGATCCTTGCGGACGGGAGTATCTATCCTGAAAAGGGTCGTTACGCCTTTGCCGATCGGCAGGTGGATGTCACGACAGGGACTATGAAAGTAGCGGCAGTATTTCCCAACCCGGGCAATCTCCTGCGCCCCGGCCAGTATGGGAGAATACGGGTTGCCATATCCATCCGAAAGGAAGCCCTGCTTGTGCCCCAGCGGTCCGTGTCTGAAGTCCAGGGAAAATACATGGTGGCAGTGGTAGGGACGGACAATAAGGTGGACATCCGGCCCGTGAAAACTGCGGAACGCATCGACAACCTCTGGGTCATCCTCGATGGCCTTAAACCCGGCGAACGCATCGTTGTTGAGGGGATCCAGAAGGTACGTCCTGGAATGCCGGTGACGCCGAAGGCTTTTGTCGAAACGCCGGTGAAGACCGAAGCAAAGCCGGAAGCACCTCCCGAAGCAAAACCGGTGGAGAAGGCCCAGGCCCCCACGAAACCTGCCGAACCTGCGAAGGCCGAGAGGAGGTAAACCATCATGGCAAAATTCTTCATTAACCGTCCCATTGTGGCCATGGTCATCGCCATCCTCATGGTCATCGTGGGCCTTGTGGCCATGTCGGGCCTGCCCACGGCACAGTTTCCCAACATTGTTCCACCGGAAATGAAGGTTACAGGCATTTACCCCGGCGCCGACGCGTTGACCATGGAACAGTCCGTGGCCACACCCATCGAGCAGCAGATGTCCGGCGTGGACAACATGAACTATATGTATTCCCTCAACTCCAACGACGGCAAGACGGTCCTGACGGTGAACTTCGATATCAAGACGGACCCCAGCACCGACCAGATCCTTGCCCAGATGAGGACAAACCAGGCCAACTCGCAGCTTCCTACCGACGTGATCAACCAGGGCGTTACGGTGCAGAAGTCAACGTCGGCGCCTCTGATTGTGTTTGCCCTTTTTTCCCCAAAAGGGACATATGATAACGTCTTTCTGGCTAACTATTGCTACATCAACATCAATGATCAGATGACCCGCGTCCCCGGCATTGCCAGCGTTACTATCTTCGGCGCCGGGCAGTATGCCATGCGCCTCTGGGTGAAGCCGGATCAGCTCGCAAAACTGGCGATAACTATTCCCGAGATCGTTAACGCCGTTCAGCAACAGAACGCCGTTAACCCGGCCGGCCAGATTGGGGGTGAACCGATGCCGCCCGGCCAGGAATTCACCTATGCCGTTCGCTCCCAGGGCCGTCTCCAGAACGAGGAAGAGTTCGGCAACATCGTCATCCGGGCAAACCCCGACGGTTCCCTTGTCCATCTTAAGGATGTGGGACGGATCGAGCTGGGGGCGCAGTCGTACAACATGATCGGCCGCCTTAACGGCAAGCCCGCGGCCATCATCGCCCTCTACCAGTTGCCGGGTACGAACGCGATTGATGCGGCCAACGGGGCGAAGAAGCTTATGGTACAACTCAAGGAAAAATTTCCCGCCGATCTGGATTACGTGGTCGCCCTGGACACGACGCTTGCCGTTACGGAAGGCATTAAGGAGATTGTCCATACACTCTTTGAAGCCCTCGTTCTCGTCATCATCGTCGTCTTCATTTTCCTGCAGGGCTGGAGAGCAACGCTTATCCCGCTTCTGGCCGTGCCGGTCTCCCTGGTGGGCACATTCATGCTTTTCCCGCTCTTCGGGTTTTCCATCAACACGCTTTCGCTCTTCGGCCTGGTCTTAGCCATCGGGCTTGTCGTCGACGATGCCATTGTTGTCGTTGAGGCCGTGGAGCATCACATCGAGCACGGGATGACGCCGAAAGAGGCAACCCTGAAAGCCATGGAAGAGGTCTCGGGCCCGGTCATTGCCATTGCCGTCATTCTGGCTGCCGTTTTTGTCCCGACGGCGTTCATTCCGGGGATCACGGGACGCCTCTACCAGCAGTTTGCCGTAACGATCGCCGTATCCGTCATCATATCGGCCTTCAATGCCCTCACCCTTTCGCCGGCCTTGTCGGCTCTTCTGCTTCGGCCGAAGAAGAAATCCTGGGGTCCACTGCAGAAGTTCTACGACGGGTTCAATCGCATCTTCGGCCGTTCTACGGACGGTTATGTGAACTGGTGTGATCATCTCATCCGTAAGAGCAAAATAAGTCTCTTTTTCCTCGTTGGGACAGTCATTCTGGCCGGCTTCTTCGGGAAGCACCTGCCGACCTCCTTCCTCCCTGACGAGGACCAGGGATATGTCTATGCAGGTCTTCAGCTTCCGGACGCAGCATCACTGCAGAGGACCGACGATGTAACACAAAAGGCCGAGGAGATCATCAAGAGTACACCCGGCGTTAAATATTGCACGTCTATTGTCGGCTACAGCATGTTGAGCGGTGTTGCCAACACTTACAGCTCCTTCTTCTTCGTTACGCTGGAGGACTGGGCGGCAAGAAAAAAACCGGAGGAGAAATACGATGCCATCAAGGCCAACCTGACACGCGGACTGGGGTCCCTGACGGAGGCCATCGGTTTTGCCTTTCCGCCGCCGGCCATTCCCGGCATTGGGACTTCGGGCGGCTTTACCTTCATTCTGGAGGACAGGGCGGGCAACGACATTAAATTTCTTGCCGAGCACACGAACCGTTTTCTAGAGGCGGCCCGGAAGCGGCCGGAACTTGCCGGTCTCAGCACAACCTTCCGTCCCAACGTCCCGCAGGTCTTCGTGGACGTTGACCGTGACAAGGTCCTGAAGCAGGGGGTGAACCTCTCGGATGCTTACAAAACCCTGCAATGCTTCATGGGGGGCTCCTTTGTGAACTACTTCAACCGGTTTGGCCGTCAGTGGCAGATTTATGTCCAGGCCGAGGGTGAGTACAGGACAAAGGCCGAGAACCTCGGGCAGTTCTATGTCCGGAACAACAACGGCATGATGGTTCCCCTCTCCGCAATAACCAATATCCACTCCATTGCAGGGCCGGAATTCACCATGCGCTACAACCTCTACCGTGCAGCCCAGATCAACGGTTCGGCGGCGCCGGGCTACAGTTCAGTGCAGGCGATGGAAGCTCTCGAGCAGGTCTTTGCCGAGACGATGCCCCGGGAGATGGGCTATGACTACCTTGGAATGAGCTACCAGGAGAAAAAGGCCCAGGAAGGAGTATCGCCCGCTGTCATCTTTGCCTTCTCGCTTCTGTGCGTCTTCCTGATTCTGGCTGCTCAGTATGAGAGCTGGTCTCTTCCCTTCAGCGTGCTTCTGGGAACTCCCATTGCCGTCATGGGGGCCTTCGGCGCTCTGTGGCTGTTAAGGTTCGAGAACAACGTCTACGCCCAGATCGGCCTTGTTATGCTTATCGGGCTGGCGGCAAAAAACGCGATCCTCATCGTTGAATTTGCCAAAATGGAATACGACAAGGGTAAACCCGTTATGGAAGCCGCCCTGACCGGGGCGAAATTACGACTGCGGCCGATCCTGATGACGTCCTTTGCCTTCATCCTTGGCTGTGTGCCGCTGGCGCTTGCCAGCGGCGCCGGCGCCATCTCGCGGCGTGTGATGGGTTGGGCGGTCATTGGTGGAATGCTGGCGGCAAGTTTCATCGCCATCTTTCTCATCCCCGTCACGTTTTATGTTGTGCAGAAACTGGCACACCGGGGGGAAAAGGTAATACCTGTAAATGTTGAGGAGACAATAAAGGAGGAGGAAGGCCATGAATAAAGCAATCTTCTCCGCATTAATTGTAATTCTGCTGATGGGCTGCGCTGTCGGTCCTGACTACAAGCGCCCGAGTATAGAAAGCCCCGCTGTATGGCGCATCGAAGTAAAAGATTTACAGGAAATGGCCAACACGGCGTGGTGGCATCAGTTCAATGACCCTGTCATGAACTCACTGATCGATGAGGCCCTGAAACATAACACGGATCTGCGGATCGCTACCGCTCGAATCGAGGAGTACGTCGGAAGATACTGGGTGGGGCGTTCCGGTCTATTCCCGCAAATCGGAGCGAATGCCCAGGCTGGGCGAAGCCGAGTCTCGGAGGAGGGAGCAACTCCTCTCTCCTCGCAAACGGAAAATCCGGCGGACTTCTACCAGGGTGTCTTTAACGGCAGCTGGGAGATTGATCTCTGGGGAAAATTGAGAAGGGCCACCGAAGCATCGCGGGCGGACCTGCTCGCGACCAGGGAGGCCCGGCAGGCTGTCATTCTTTCGCTGGTCAGCGCTGTGGCCAACGGCTACATCTTTTTACGCGATCTTGACAAGCAAAGGGAAATAGCCGTGCAGACGGCTAAGGTCAGAGAGGATGCTTACAAGCTCTTCAAACAGCGATTTGAAGGCGGGGTCGTCTCGGAGCTGGAACTCAACCAGGTCAAGTCCGAGTATGAACAGGCCTTGGCCACGATTCCGCAGATAGAGAAACAGATTGCCTTCCAGGAACATGCCGTAAGCCAACTGCTCGGCAGGAATCCGGGGGCCATCGCCCGGGGTAAGAGCATTGACGAGCTGAGCCTTCCGGTTGCTCCTGCGGGTCTTCCCTCGGATTTGCTGGAAAAACGTCCTGATATCCGCCAGGCAGAGCAGGTGCTTGTTGCTGCTAATGCCCGGATTGGTGTGGCAAGGGCGCAATACTTCCCTGCAATTTCTCTTACAGGATTCTTTGGCTGGGCCAGTGCGGATCTCTCGAATTTATTCACCGGATCGGCAAGGGTATGGAGCTGGGCCGGCAATCTAACCGCCCCGATCTTCACTGGGGGGGCTATTACAGGACAGGTCAAAGCTGCGGAGGCGATCCAGCAGCAGGCCCTGCTCAGATACCAGAATACTATCCAGACGGCCTTCAGGGAGGTGGAGGATGCCCTTGTCGATCAGAAGCGCACCCGTGAGCAACTGGCGGCTCAGCTGCGGCAGGTTGACGCCCTGCGCGAGTATACCCGCTTTGCGCGGCTACGCTATGAGAACGGTTTTACCAGCTACTTAGAGGTTCTCGATGCCGAGCGGAGTCTCTTTTCCGCGGAGCTGAGCTACGCGCAGACCCAGGGTGGTCTCTTCGGAGCGCTGGTAAACCTCTATAAGGCCATGGGTGGAGGATGGGTGGTCGAAGCGGACAAGCTGACGGCGGCGGCAGCCACATCCGAGAGCGCCATGGAAAAATCAGAGAAACGTTAAGGTATAATTGCCTTATGGCCCATAGATTATAATTCGTGGGAGCATTCTTGTTTTTACCAACAACAGTCTTTTATTAAAAAAGGAGATTAACCATGGAAAACTGGCAGGAAAAAATGGGGGGTGCCTTTAACCTCATGGGAAAGATTGCCCGTCTTTATACGGCTCGTATCCTTGAAGCGCGGAAAAACCATTTCAGTCACATGCAAAAGGCCATACTCGACGAGAAACAGCCATTCTCTGTTGAGGCCACTAAAAATCCATGGCAGGCATGGGCTTCGTATGTGACCGATGCCGCGCAACGTTCGGTGCTGTTCTGGGACGTTATGCGGGAGCGTGGCAATACCTACCTGGAACATGTAAAGGAAGGAAGCCCTCCGCTCCTGGCCTTCGACTGGGAGATGGTCTCCGATGGGCGCAAATTTGAGCGTCCCGTCAATTACGCCCTAATACGCATCATTCCGCCTGCGGGTGTGAAAGTTGATGACACCAAGCGTCCCTTTATTATTATTGATCCCCGTGCGGGCCATGGGCCGGGTATCGGGGGATTCAAAAAAGATTCCGAAGTCGGTGTCGCCCTGGAGTTCGGCTATCCTGTTTATTTCGTAATATTCTTTCCCGACCCCGAACCAGGGCAGACGATTATCGACGTCAATATGGCCGAGACGAAATTTCTGGATACTGTAGTCCAACGGCACCCGGCAAGCCCCAAGCCGACAATTTACGGGAATTGCCAGGGAGGATGGGCCTCCATGCTCATCGCAGCAAATGACCCCAACAAGGTCGGACCCGTCGTGATTAACGGCGCGCCCATGTCGTACTGGAGCGGCAGCTGGAGCGGCGGGGAAGGTGAAAACCCGATGCGGTATACCGGGGGCCTGCTTGGCGGTTCCTGGATGTCGCTGCTGCTCAGCGACCTGGGAAACGGCACGTTCGATGGCGCCTACCTTGTGGAGAATTTCGAGAACCTAAATCCGGCGAATACCTTCTGGAACAAGTACTACAACCTCTGGAAGGACATCGATACGGAACGGGAGCGGTTCCTGGAGTTCGAAAAGTGGTGGGGAGGTTACTTCCTGATGAACGAAGAAGAGATCCGCTGGATTGTCGAAAATCTTTTTATCGGCAATAAGCTGGCCCGCGGTGAAGTGAAGGCGGCGCCCGGCACGTACTTCAACATCAAGTCCATCCGTTCTCCCATAATTATCTTTTCCTCGAAAGGGGACAACATTACGCCGCCGCAGCAGGCTATCAACTGGATTTCCGACGTCTACTCGAACTCGGCCGAGATCAAGGCGAACGGACAGATTATCGTAGGACTCCTGCATGAGGACGTGGGCCACCTGGGCATTTTTGTTTCGGGAAAGGTCGCCCAGAAAGAGCACACTGAAATCGTCGAGGCGCTTGACTACATCGAGATGCTGCGGCCCGGCCTCTACCTCATGGAACTCGAGGAAACATCGGGCAAGGGAAAGGACAAATATCTATCCTCATTCCGGGAAGTGCCCCTGGAGAATCTGCGAAAGGCCAACCGGTTGGAACGAAAGGACGAGAAACCCTTCGAACTGGTCGAGGACTTGTCCGTGATCAATGAGAAGATCTACGCCATTTACGGACGGCCCCTGGTCAGGAGCCTGGTGACCGAGAAAACCGCCGAGATACTGCGGAATCTACACCCTCTCAGGGCACAGCGCTGGTTCTTCAGTGACAATAACCCTTTCATGGGGTCCATACCGGCAATGGCCTCTGCCGTCAAGGCGAATCGGAAGCCTGTTTCGAAGGACAATCCTTTCCGTCGGCTTGAATTGGCCTGGTCCGAGATGATCACTTCCTCCCTGAATCTCTACCGCGATTTGCGAGATGCTACCAGTGAAGCTGCTTTCTTCCAGATTTTTGGATCAATGATCGTCCTTGGTTTTTCGGGGGACGTTAAGCCTCCGATTCAGACTGAAGCCAACATCGATCCTCGGGAACTGCCCGGCGTGAAGGAAGCACTGTCGGCCATCGATCAGGGGGGGTACCCGGAGGCTATTGCCCGGATCGGGGCTCTTGTAGGCCGGTATGAAGCGGCCATTCCCCTTGTCAGACTGGAAATGGCAAGCGAGCTTGTCCGTTCGGATGAGGTGCTGTCGAAACTCTCGGCAGATCAAATTCGTAGCCTGCGTTCCGAGGCTGGAGTGATGGTGCTTTTGGAACCCGAACGAACCCTTGATGCTCTGCCGCGGCTCCTCACTCGGGACGAAGACAGGGAGCGCGTCTTATCGATTCTGAAACGGGGACTGTCGCTGGAAGGCATCACGCCGGAGCAACGCGACATGGTCATGGCCATCATGGACCGTCTCAATAAACCGGGCACCCGCGGTGCGAAAAGAAAAAATAAATGATGATTTTTCCTCTCATTACTTAATGAAAATGAAAGTGGAGATTATTATGGAGACTATCCGGGAAATTTCCAATGTTCCCTTCGATAAAATCGAGGTCGGCCAATCAGCCGAAATGAGCGTCACACTGACGAAAGCACAGATAGACATGCTGGCGCTGGTATCAGGCGATGCGGATGCCTTCCATTTCGAGGGAGGATCAGGCCATGCCCGGCCGGAGTCGCAGAAGGTAGAGGCGGTTGGAGCCGAAGCCGTCCTGTCTGCCGTAATCGGAATCAAACTGCCGGGCCCGGGGTCCCGAATCCTGAAGCGGGCTCTGGCATACAAAGGAGACATCCGGACGGGAGACACCATCACGGCGACCATCACCGTCCGGCAAAAACAAACGGAGGGCGCCGTTGTGGTTCTTGATGGTCGCTGCATAAATCAGCATGGTGACGAACTGGTTACAGGGACGATCTCCGTGGCTGCGCCGACATCTCAGCTGCTTTATAACGATATTGTGCCACCCAATCTGATACTTCGCAGGAACGACGCATTTGCCGGATTGTTCTTGGCCTGCGACGACTGCGCACCGGTCGTCTGTGCCGTCGCCCACCCCTGTGATAATGACTCGCTGATGGGAGCAGTTGAAGCGGCCCGCCGAAACCTTATCATTCCCGTGCTTGTAGGACCAGAGGACAGGATCCGGGGCATTGCCGATTCGTTGGGGATCGATCTTTCACCCTATCATATCGTCTCGACACCGAACAGCCATGCTTCCGCGGCAAAGGCCGTTGAATTGGCCGTTTCGGGACAGGCCGAGGCCATTATGAAGGGAAGCCTTCATACCGATGAAATCATGGGTGCTATCGTCCCGACGTCCGCCGGTCTTCGTACCTCGCGTCGTATCAGCCATGCCTTTGTCATGGATGTGCCGACTTACCACAAACCCTTCATCATCAGCGACGCAGCTGTGAATATCTTCCCGAATCTGGAGACCAAAGTCGACATCATCCAAAATGATATTGATCTTGCCCATGTATTAAATATTGCAAATCCCAAAGTTGCCCTTCTTTCGGCCGTGGAGACGGTTACATCGAAAATTCCGTCCACACTGGATGCAGCGGCGCTTTGCAAGATGGCTGACAGGGGCCAGATTACGGGCGGAATTCTTGACGGGCCGCTGGCCTTCGACAACGCCATCAGTGCGGAAGCGGCCAGGACGAAGGGCATTACCTCACCGGTGGCTGGAGATCTTGACATCATGGTTGCTCCCGATCTCGAGTCGGCCAACATGATTTTCAAGCAGCTCACCTATCTTGCCGGGGCTGAGGGCGCCGGTATTGTTCTCGGGACGCGGGTGCCGGTCGTTCTGACTAGTCGGGCCGACACGGTAAGGACGCGTCTGACGTCAACGGCGGTTATGACTCTCATTGCCCATGCGCGCCGGATCGGGAAGTACGAGACGAGGTGACGTTATGCAAAAACTTATCCTTGTCCTCAATGCCGGATCCTCCAGCTTAAAGTTTACTCTTTTTGTCGATCAGGGTGAAACGCCCGGCGTCCTCTATGATGGCCAGATCGAAGGTATCCTGACAGAGTCCCGCTTCAAGGCAAAAGACGGTACAGGAAAGCTGGTTGCCGAGGAGACTTGGCCTCCGGGAAAACCCCTCGGTCACGAAGGAGCCATTGAGACCCTCTTTGCTTGGGGGCGGGAAGTCCTGGGGGACGCAGGCAGTATTGTGGCCGTGGGCCACCGTGTCGTCCATGGAGGACTTAAGTATACCAAACCCACTCTTGTCAATGATCACATCCTGACGGACCTGGAAAAATTCAATCCTTTGGCGCCGCTGCATCAGCCCCATAATCTTGCCGCCATCCGCGTCATCGCGAAGAGGCGTCCCGATATTCCCCAGGTCGCCTGCTTTGATACATCGTTTCACACCAGTATCCCCGCCGTGGCGCAAACATTTGCGATTCCACGCAAATACACCGAACAGGGAATTCGCCGCTACGGCTTTCACGGCTTGTCTTACGAATACATCGCTTCAGTTCTTCCGGGCATCGATCCAGGAGCTGCAAAAGGGCGTACCGTCGTTGCGCACCTGGGAAACGGCGCCAGCATGTGCGCCATGCAGGGTCTGAAGAGCACAGCCTGCACCCTGGGATTCACCGCCGTTGACGGCCTCATGATGGGAACGCGCTGTGGGGCTATCGACCCGGGCGTGATGCTCTATTTGATGGATGAGTGCGGCATGAATACGCGCGACCTGGAGAATCTGATTTACAAGAAATCAGGCCTGCTGGGTGTCTCTGAGATTTCCAGCGATATGCGGACGCTCCTGGAAAGTGATGATCCACGTGCCGCGGAAGCGGTGGAACTCTTTGTTTACCGGATTAGCCGCGAACTGGGTTCCCTGACTGCAGCCCTCGGGGGGCTCGATGCACTGGTTTTTACCGGCGGCATCGGGGAAAATTCGGCGCAGATCCGCGATCGGATCTGCCGGGCTGCAAAATGGCTGGGCCTTGAATTTGACGAAGAAGCCAATGCTGCCGGAGGGCCCTGCATCAGTTGTGCAGGAAGCCTTGTCAGCGCCTGGGTGATCCCGACGGACGAGGAACTGATGATCGCCCGGCACACAAAAGGAGCCATCTTGGCAAAATCGGCCTGAGCGGTGAACTGTGGTTTTAAATTTCATGGTAACTGGAGGAACACACAATGAATAATGAACATCGATACCTCACCGGGAAAAAGGGCCTCGTCGTAGGTATTGCCAATGACGAGAGCATTGCTTATGGGTGTGCCCTTCGTTTTAACGAGCTTGGAGCGGTACAGGCCATCACCTACCAGAACGAAAAGTCAAAACGTTTTGTTGAACCTTTGGTGGAAAATTTCGCGCCCGAAATTTTCATGCCACTGGATGTTCAGGAATCGGAACAGATGGATGCGGTCTTTAAAGCCATCCAAGAAAAATGGGGCTGCCTTGATTTCCTCGTTCACTCCATTGCCTTTATGCCTAAGGAGGACCTCCAGGGAAGGGTAATCGACTGCTCACTCGATGGTTTTCTCATGGCGATGGACATTTCCTGTCATTCTTTCATCCGGATGGCGAGACTCGCCGAACCGCTGATGCCTTCAGGGGGATGTCTTTTGGCGATGAGCTATTACGGAGCAAATCAGGTTGTGACCAATTACAACGCTATGGGCCCTGTGAAAGCGGCGCTCGAAAGCGTCGTGCGCTATCTTGCAGCTGAGTTGGGATCGAAGCGTATACGGGTCCATGCCCTCTCGCCGGGCCCCCTCAAGACGAGGGCTGCATCCGGCATCGGCAATTTCGACGAACTTCTGGACCAGGCCGAGAAAAAATCGCCTCAGAAGCGCCTCGTGACCATCGAGGACGTGGGATCTGTGGCGGCATTTCTCGTGAGCGACCATGCGGAATCATTGACGGGTAATATCACCTTTATTGATGCCGGGTATCACATTGTGGACTGATGATCATCTAATTCTTGCAATGGAAAGAAAAGAGGGAAGAACATGACCGAGCAAAAACACGTCCCACTGGATTTGACCCGCCTGATTCTGCAGGTTCTATGGATAGGAATTCTGATTGCTGCCACGTTCTGGATCATGAGGCCGTTCATTCCTTCGTTTATCTGGGCCGCCACAATCGTTATGGCCACCTGGCCGCTAATGTTGAAGGTGGAAGCATGGCTGTGGGGAAAACGAGGCCTGGCCGTTGCCGCCATGACAATAGCCATGCTGATTTTGTTTATTGTGCCATTTTCTCTGGCCATTCTCGCCATTATCGAGAACGCGGACAGGATCGCCGACGGGGTGAAATCCTTTCAGACGCAGTCACTGCCGACCCTGCCGGGCTGGTTGTCCGGAGTTCCCTTTCTTGGCCCCAAGCTGTCTGTCGCCTGGGAGAGCGTCAGGACCGGACCGGAGGGGGTATCGGCACGCCTTGCTCCCTATGCAGGGCAGCTGTTGAACTGGTTTCTGTCCCAGGCTGGAAGCGTTGGAATGATCGCGATACAATTTTTGCTGACGGTAATCATTGCGGCAATCTTCTATTCGAAAGGCGAGATTACTTCGACTGGTGTGATTCGCTTCGCACGCAGGCTGGGTGGAGATCGTGGAGAAGAAGTCGCAGTCCTTGCTGTTCAAACTGTCAGGGGTGTTGCGCTGGGCGTGGTCGGTACGGCCCTGATTCAGTCACTTTTCGGAGGCATTGGTCTGGTTGTCGCCGGTGTGCCGGCCCCCGCGCTGTTGACGGCGGTGATGTTCATGCTCTGTATCGCTCAACTCGGACCCGGGCTTATTCTCTTCCCGTCAGTAATCTGGCTCTACTACAGCGATCAAGCCATCTGGGGAACGATTTTGCTGGTGTGGTCTATATTTGTCGGCACCTTCGACAATATCCTGCGCCCGCTTCTCATTCGGAGGGGAGCCGATCTCCCGCTTACTTTGATTTTTGCCGGCGTCATCGGCGGTCTTATCACCTTCGGTATCATCGGACTTTTTATCGGTCCGGTAGTCCTGGCCATTACATATAAGTTGCTCACAGTGTGGGTCGAAGGTAAGGAAGCGGGGCCGGAGCAGGGGCAGGGGCGGCCGGAAAAGGAGCAAGCATAAAAATATGATGACATGGAATCGCCGCTACAGCATAATAAGCTATCTCAAATCATCACTGTGGGTTATTCCGGTCTTCGCCCTCATAATTCAGTTGGCAGTGAAGCGCCTGTTTGAAAACTTTGGCGTTTGGATGGTCAGGCAGGGATTTTATGATCTGAAGACCGGCTTTTTTGCGCTTAGCGCAAGCGAGGCGCACGCGGTTCTCGATCGCATATTCACGATTAACCTGTCATGTCTGGTGTTTACATTCGGCTCTCTGCTCGTTGCAATCCAGGTCGCGGGCGGGCAATACACGCCGCGGATCATCGCGACTACTTTACTGCGCGACAATGTCATTCGTTGTATTGTGGGTTTTTTTGTTTTCACGATGCTGTGGGCTAATCGAACAATGATTCAACTGGGCAATCTGGGTGTCGTACCCCAGTTTCAACTTTTTCTGACAATGGTTTTCGGCTTAGGCGCTATTATTGCTTTCATTTTACTGATTGACTATGCTGCGAAATTATTGCGCCCGGTAAGTCTTGTGGGTCGTATCGGTGAACAGGGGATTGCGGTCATAAAAAGCGTCTATCCTGATCCGGCTCTGAGCGCGGCTGTGCCCGCTGCGCCACCCACGAAGCTCGGCACACCGGACCGCATTATAAAATATCAGGGTAAATCCGGAATAGTTCTGGCCGTCAATCTGCAAGGGTTGATTTCAGAGGCGCACCGGGCCGACTGTATTATTGAAATCCTGCCTCAGGTGGGAGATTTTCTTACCGAAGACGATTCCCTGTTTAATCTGTATGGCAACGCCGATACAATTGATTCGCGCAAGCTGCTGACACAGATCGCGCTCGGCTCGGAGCGGACGATGGAGCAGGATCCGATGTTTGCGTTTCGCATTGAGGTCGACATAGCGTTAAAAGCCCTGTCGCCGGCGATTAACGATCCGACCACGGCCGTGCTGGCCATTGACCAGTTGCACCGTCTGCTGCGCATGGTCGGCAAGCGATCTCTGCGTGCCCATGAAATAATGGACAAGGCGGGACAGCCACGCATCATCTTTCGCACACCGAACTGGGAAGATTTCGTGCATATCACTTTCCGGGAGATACGGCAGTCCGGTGCAGGCAACATACAGATTTCCCGGCGCCTGCGTGAGATGGTCGAGAGTCTCGCCCAAAATCTTCCGGAGCATCGCCATCCCGCGTTGTACGAAGAACTGGATCTGCTGGATCGTGCCATGGCTGGTCATCATCTGTTTCCCGAGGACCTTGCGCTTGCCAGCATCCCCGACTCGCAAGGTTTGGGGGCGACGTCGCACAAGCAGTAGCAGGAATAGGAACATTGAAATTATTCCGTTTCCAAATCAAAGATGATACCGCGGCGGCAAGGAGGAGGCGACGAGGCGTATTATACATACGTTGAGGAAGCCGACGACGACGCCAACAAAGGTAGCGCTTGATTTGGGAATGGAATAGCACGATTTGCGAACCCATTATGGGTAGTACAAATATCTTCCTGAAAAAACAAGACCTTCCGAATTGCCTAAACTGAAAGACATATAAAAATAAACTTATCTATATATAGCCTTTTTTATAATTATCTTTAAAATAGTAATTAAATTCATGTTCTTCAGAGTTTGTTGTGCCTAAAATCAAATCTATTTCTGTTCCATAATAGAAGAAGTAAATACTTTACATGTTGAAGAACCAGTCGGAATATTGAAAATTCATCAAATAGAACAAGTTAAATAATCTTTTTTGCCAAAAATGACCGCCACAATGCAGAAAAACGAATCCGAAAGGAGGAGTATAAGGTCGTGCGTAGCGAACAAGAGCGATATAAAGTTGAAATGTATGATGATTATCCGGAACATGATGATATCCAGGCGCTCACGCGGGAGATTTCCGATATCACCGAACAGCTGACGGCAGAGATTAAAAAGCGCAGGCAGTTGGAGAAAAAGCTGTCAAAATGTCTGGAATTTGATCGATTGCTGTTGGATTTTTCAGCTGGAGTCGTGAATGTTCCTCTCGATCAGATGGAGAAGAACATTGAGCATATTCTGAAACGGATTTATGAATTCTTCGGAAGTGACCTGTGTGCGTTACTTGAGGTATTGCCGGATAAGGCCACATGGAAGATCACTCATTTCGCCGCCATAGGTGATATGTCCACCATTCCCGGGGGAACGGAATTTCGATCGTCGATCTGCCCCTGGTCTTTCCATAAAGTGATACAAAAGCGCGAACCTTTCTTCTTTGCCAGGCTTGATGATCTGCCGACCGGAGCAGGCGTGGACAAGCAAACCTTTCTTCAATGGAGGATTCGTTCCATGCTGGAAGTGCCGATTTTTACCGGTGATTCCATTGATCGCGTAATCGTTGTCAATTCAGTAAGAAGGGAATGTGTGTGGGATGAGGAACTCATTCCCAAACTGCAAATTCTTGGTGAGATTATTGCTCATGCTTTGAAGCAAAAGCAATCGGAGTTGGAGTTGGGCGAAAGTGCAGAGTGCCTTAATGCATTAATCAACAGCACACCCGACATGATCTGGTCCGTCGATTCAGAGCGTTTTGGTTTAACCATGTTTAACAGCGGTCTTTATGAATACTTCCTGCGCGGAATCGGTCTTCATATCCAGGTCGGTATGACGCCGCATGATCTGCTTCCCACGGAGGAATATGCACAGAAGTGGTATACGTTTTACCGGCGGGCGCTTGAGGAAGGATCCTTCGCTACAGAGTACCAGGTTTACACGGGAAGCCGGACATTGATGCTGAATTTCAATACCCTGAAGCGCGATGATGTTGTGTTTGGGGTATCTGTATTCGGCAAAGACATAACCGCGCTCAAAGGAATGGAAGAGCAGATGCGGCAGCAATTGGCGGAGATCGAATCGTTAAAACAGCAAATAGAAAAAGAGAATGTTTGCCTCCGCCAGGAGATAAAGACGGGACGGGGTGGCGACAACATTATAGGAGACAGCGTCGCCCTCCGGTATGTTCTCTTCAGGGCTCAGCAGGTAGCCCCTACCGATGCCACCGTTCTTATCCTCGGTGAAACGGGTACGGGCAAAGGTATGGTGGCTTATGCCATCCATGAAATGAGTCTCCGCAAAGATAAGTCAATCATTACGGTAAACTGTGCCGCTCTCCCGGAGAATCTCATCGAAAGCGAGCTTTTTGGATGGGAGAAGGGCGCCTTCACAGGCGCCCACGCAAGGCAGGCAGGTCGTTTCGAAGTTGCCAACGGTGGAACGATTTTTCTGGATGAAATTGGCGAGATGCCCCTTAGACTCCAGGCAAAGCTCCTGCGGGTACTGCAGGATGGTCAATTTGAAAGGCTGGGCAGCGCCAGGACCATTAAGGTGGATGTGCGGGTGATTGCCGCGACAAGTCGTGATCTGAAGGTTGAAGTGCAAAATGGACGCTTCCGTGAAGACCTCTTTTACCGGCTGAACGTGTTTCCCGTTTCGATCCCGCCTTTGAGAATGCGGGCAGAGGATATCCCGCAGCTTGTCCACCATTTTATAGGCAAATATGCCCGAAAGTGCGGCAGGCATATTGAGACAGTGTCAAAGAGCACAATGCGAATTCTTCAAGATTACGAATGGCCGGGTAATATCAGGGAACTAGAGCACGTCATAGAAAGAGCCATCATCACCAGCGAAGGATCCGTTCTTGAACTTGTGGACTTTCTTGATCTCAAGACCGGAGACAAGCCGGAAGAGTCGCTTAAAGATCTCGATGCAATGGAACGGGAGTATATTCTGAAAGTTCTCCAGAAAACCCGCTGGAAAATAGATGGTGAAGGCGGCGCCGCCGGCATTCTTGGACTTAATCCCAGCACTCTACGCTTCCGGATCAGGAAATTGGATATTACGCGTCCCTGAGAATTCCACCTTCATAATTGGAAAATTCTCAATATATTGCAGATCCGTAATATATTGAGAATTCTTGCCCATCAATTTTTTTAGAAAAAAATCTCGATTCACAAATAATTCATAAATATCAAATAAATATAATTGATCTGCCAACATTATTCCTTCTGGAACGCTTTTTGGATTATCTTTCGTACGGCTGCTTAATGTTTCCGGATAGGAAAATAAATAACAGAGAACATTAAATAAGGGAAGGTGCAATGAAACTCACAATGGAGATTAAAGCAAAAGAATCGAAGTTTCAGGAGCTTTATCAGACCTTATATGCGCTTCTTCCCATTATTCGAAAGTATCAAGGGTGTCTTGACTGTCGTATCTATATGGACACGGAGAATGATGACGTCTTCTTTCTTTCTTTCAGCTGGGACAATCAGTCAAGTCTGGAAGATTATCTCCGGTCAAACAGTGGCAGTGCGCTTATGGGGGCCATCGAAGTGTTGAGCGAAATATCGAGGGTGAAGATTGGCTGTCAAGAACCATGGCAGGGAATAGAAATCCTGCACAAGATGAGAAAGGAAATATATTAAAAATAATATATTTAAGAGGAGGTTTTTATGAAAGCAGCGGCAAGGTTAATCATGATAATGACAGGTATTATATTTTCAGTTTCCACAGTATTTGCGGCCGCCCCATTAGAGAGCGATCCGGTCTTTTCCGGGTTTCTCGGTGATGCGAGTGTATATCAGAAATTGACGCCCGGACCCGAAGGAGGGGCGAAACTGAGATGGATCAAGCCGAAGGCGAACTTCAAAAAATACGACAAGTTCATGGTAGACAATGTCATTTTTTACCTGGCCGGCGATTCTGAAAACAAAGGCATAGATCCTGAGCTGATGAAAGAAATGGCCGATTCCTTCAACAAAGAACTTGTGGCGGCTTTCAAGGACAAATATCCCATAGTTGCTGATCCCGGCCCGAATGTCGCAAGGATCCGCATTGCCATAACGAATGTCAAACAGAGCAGACCAGGAGTCAGCGCCGTGACTTCGGTTTTGCCCGTTGGTATTGGAGTCAGTCTCATTAAGAGAGGTGCGACGGGAGGCTGGAGCGGAGGTGGTGAAACGGGCGTCGAGTTAATGGCCGTCGATTCCAGAACAAATGATGTGCTTGTAATGGGTGTTGATCAGCAACAGGCTGCCTTTGCTTCACGGTTCTCGAAGTATGGATCGGCTAAAGACGCTTTCAAGTTCTGGGCTGAACGGATCGTCTTGTTCATCGACGATACCAAGGGTATCAAGAGAGAACCAAAGGAATAACTGAATGTCATCATCTTTTATTGAAGATATTGTTGCGTGTCCCGGATGTGACCTGTTGCAACGTATTCCCGTTCTATCGCCGGGTGGCAAGGCACGCTGCCCTCGGTGCGGCCATACGATGGCCGCCAACAAGCCTGATTCTTTAGAGCGGACGCTCGCTCTTACGGTTGCGGCAGCTATCACCCTGGTCGTGGCCAACACAACACCTTTGATGGGGATTTCAGTCGTTGGACGCCATGTCAGTACGACGATTCTTGGCGGCGTGCTGGAGATGTGGCTGCAGGGGCAGGAAATCACGGCTTTGCTCGTGGCGTTCTGCGCCATAGTCGCACCAACAGTCTATATTGGATTGATGCTTGTTATCCTGCTCGCGGTGAGGCGATCGCCGGCGCCCTCATGGGCCGGATTTCTTATGCGGATGCTGGACTTAAGCCAGCCTTGGGGAATGGCCGAAGTGATGATGCTTGGTATTCTGGTTGCTTTAATAAAGATTGCCGAAATGGCGACGCTGGTTCTTGGCGTCGGGATATTTGCTGTCGGCGCACTCATTATTCTTATCGCCGCCATGATGGCCAGCTTCGATCACAATGAGGTATGGACACGAATCCGGTGGGTTGATGAGGAGTCACAGAAAATGATTGCATCTGCAGAATTGGCGGACATAGAGGGGATAAGACCATGAGCACCGGCGTTCCGACAGGCATTACATCGGGTTTTGTTTCCTGCGAGGCCTGCGGCCTGCTGACGAAACCGGTCAATGTCCATGAGCCGGGGCATTGCCCGCGATGCGGCGGGAAGCTTGAGCTACGCAGGCATAATACGATCCAGCGTACCTGGGCTCTTATTATTGCCGCAGCGATCTGCTATATCCCGGCGAATGTCATGCCGGTGATGGTCACGAGCACTCTGACATCCGTTGAGGAAGATACTATTATCAGCGGCGCCGTTTTGCTTTACAAGTATGGCTCATGGCATCTCGCGCTTATCGTGTTGATTGCAAGTGTAATGATACCGTTGGCCAAGCTTGCCGCTCTGGCCTATCTTTTGATTACGGTCCAGCGTAATTCGATTAAGGACCAGCGCGAACGCACCAGGCTTTACCGGCTGGTTGAATTTGTCGGGAGATGGTCGATGCTCGACATCTTTGTCGTCACCTTCGTCGTCGCTCTCATCCAACTCCAACCACTAATGTCCGTGAAACCGGGGCTGGGCTCTCTGTTTTTTGCATCGGTCGTTGTGCTGACCATGATTGCAGCCGAAACCTTTGATTCCCGCCTCATCTGGGATTCCAGTAACTGCAAGGAGGAGCAAAATGACTGAAAAAATCGATCTCGACAACATTCCGGAGGCCGCGATTGTGCCGAAGAAACGAATGCGTTTTTCGGTGGTATGGATTATTCCCATCGTGGCCGCTCTTGTGGCAATCGGGATCGCAGTTCAGCGAATATTGAGCGAAGGTCCGACGATTACCATCGTTTTCAAGGCTGCAGAGGGTGTAGAAGCAGGTAAAACCTTTGTTAAGTATAATGATGTCAACATTGGTGAGGTGAAAACAGTAAGACTCTCAGAGGATTTTACAAAAGTCGTCGTGACGGCGAAGATCGACAAAAGCGCCGAGGGCTTGATCGTTGAAGATGCCGAATTCTGGGTTGAAAAGCCGCGTGTTACCCTGAGCGGCGTTTCCGGCATCGGTACACTGCTGACCGGCAACTTTATCGGACTCAAGATGGGAAAGTCGAAACGACCCAGGCATAATTTCATCGGGCGGGACGTTCCGCCGGCCATTACCATGGATCAGCCGGGCCGGATATTTATTCTGCAGGCCGACAATCTAGGGTCGGTGGGTATTGGTTCTCCTCTCTATTACCGCCGTCTGAATGTAGGACAGGTTATTGGTTATGACCTTGCCGGCGACGGCAAGGCCCTCCACATTAAAATTTTTGTGAATGCACCTTATGACAAGTATGTGACAAACGAAACGCGTTTCTGGGAGGCCAGCGGTATCGATGTGACAATGGGGGCATCCGGGATCAATGTAGATACCCAGTCCGTGGTGTCCATGCTGGTTGGCGGAATTGCGTTTGAGACACCTTCCCTGCTGAAGGAATTGAAACCTGCCGATGCAAATGCGGCTTTTACTCTCTTTCGCAACCGTGCAACAGCGATGGCGGAACACGAAACTGTTATTACGCCTTATGTTTTATATTTTAACGAGTCATTGCTTGGACTCAGTGTCGGCGCGCCTGTCACCTATCGTGGGTTGCCTGTGGGCGAAGTAACTGCGGTCGGTCTGGAATATGACCAGGCAAAAGACTTCATTCACCCGCGTGTTGACATCCAGTTATATCCGGCCCGGTTTATGGCGCATGTGAAGAAATCGGCCGCCCTTGAGGAACAGGCCAGAAGTGAAAGCGGCCGCCATGTCTTTATGCAGAAACTGATTGATAAGGGTGTACGAGCCCAGCTGCGCAGTGGGAATATTTTGACGGGGCAGCTCTATGTTGCCTTTGACAACTTCCGGGGTGTTCCCAAAGTAAAAATCGACTGGACAAAGACACCGGCCGAGCTGCCGGTAATGCCGAGCGGTTTGGAGGATCTGAAAACAAAAATCAACGATGTTCTCGCCAGGATCGATAAAATTCCCCTGAATGCCATTGGTGAGGATATGAAAAAACTGCTTGCAGGGCTGGACGGGATGGTAAAACGCGTTGACAGGGAAGTCCTGCCGGAATTGAAGACGACGTTGGATGCCCTCAAGCATGTTCTGAAGAGTACCGACGCTACTCTGGTTGGCAAGGATGCACCGGCACAACAGGAAATGCGGGAGGCTTTGCAGGAGGTTAGACGGGCTGCGCAGGCTGTCAGCGGGCTTGTTGATTATCTTGAAAGAAACCCCGAAGCCCTTGTCCGAGGGAAAACACAGGAGAAATCAAAATGAGAAGAATTGTCACCATTCTTATTGCCTGCGCAGTTGCTGCCATAACCGCAGGATGTACCTCCTCGCCGTCGCGCTTTTACACGCTGAGCCCGACGGCGGTAACGACGGCGCCGCCGCTATCAAGTTATAACGTCTCGGTAGGTCCTGTTTCGCTGCCGGAGGTTGTCAACCGGCTGCCCATTGTTATTCGGACTGGTCCGAATCAGGTTTCCCTCAGCGAGTTCGAACGCTGGGCATCGCCACTGAAAGGGGAAATTTCACGGGTTGTAGCCGAGAACATCGCCTCCCTGCTCGGCACACCACAGGTTACAATATTCCCGCAATCGTTGCCGGCAGATGATTCATATCGAGTCATAATCGATGTTCTGCGGTTCGATTCGGAACCGGGCAAGGCGGCTACCATTGATGCAATGTGGACGGTAACATCAGCTAAGGGAAAACAGACTCACCGAAGGCGTACGACGCTTACAGAGCCGACACAAGGCGACGACTATCCCGCTCTTGTCGCGGCGCATAGTCGGGCGCTTGGGCGGTTGAGCGCTGATATTGCCAGGATGATCAGGGAAATTGAAGAACAAAAGCATTGAGATAAGTTGTTCCGGATGCGAGCCGAATGAGGAACAGTGAGCTGAAAAACAAAGAAATGCGGGAGGAGATAAAATTATGAACTTGATACAAATCGTTATTCTTACCTGTGCCTTGATTGTTTCAGCCCTGATTGTCTGGTACGACCTTCCACTTGAGTTTCCAGGACTAATCGTCAAGACTCTTTTGTTGTTTTTAAAGTTATCCATAGTATTATTATTAACTATTATTGCATATATAATAGCTGGTAAAAAGAAGAAAACATCATGAAAAGTAAAATGAACTGTAGAAAGAAAGGAGGATCCCAATGAAAAGAAATTGTAGAAGTGGCAGCCTGATAATCATCATGGCTGCATTGCTGCTCATTTGCACAGGTCCGCTGATGGCTCAGGATAAAGAGGCCGACAATATGCAGATTCTTATCGCTAAAGTCAAAGCGGACAAAAAACTGCTGGTTGCCAACAACATGCAGCTTACGGAAAAAGAGGCCAAAGTTTTTTGGCCGGTGTACGAGCGCTATCAGAATGAACTCTTTCTTCTGCGTGCCCGTTCTCTTAATATGATCGGAAATTACGCCAACAACTATAAAACGATGACCGATGCTAAGGCTAAAAAACTTCTGGATGAGTTTATGGCCATTGAGAATGTGCGCATTAAGCTTGCAAGTACCTATCTCCCCCAATTCCGCAAGGTACTGCCGGATAAGAAGGTTGCGCGTTATTACCAGATCGAAAACAAGATCAATGCAGCGCTGTACTATGAGCTTGCTGCGCAGATCCCGTTAGTCAAAGCAGACAATCCCTAGGAAAGGAGAAATTATTATGCGATACGTTCATATCAAACTGTTGTTGTGTGCTGTGCTGAGCTTTACGATTCTCTGCTTTGTTCCGATGTCTGCTTCTGCGGATTCTGCAGAGAAAATCAATCGTGATGCGCAAAAGGCCCTGCAGAAGCTTTATGCCGAAAGCGAATCCGCGAAGGACCTTGGGGAAAAGGCAAAGGCCATTCTTGTTTTCCCGGCGATCACCAAGGGAGGATTTATTGTCGGCGGACTATACGGTGAAGGCGCGCTACTTAAATCAGGAAATGTCGCTGCCTACTATAATACCATTGCAGTTTCCTATGGCTTGCAGGCCGGCGTGCAGAAATACGGATATGCGCTTTTCTTTATGACGGACTCGGCAATGAAATATCTTGATAAAAGCAGCGGTTGGGAACTCGGAACGGGACCGACCATTGTTGTCGTTGATAAGGGGGCATCAGCCAGCCTTTCTACGACCACCGCGAAATCGGATGTCTATGCATTCTTTTTCAGTCAAAAAGGGCTGATGGCCGGCATCGGGCTTCAAGGGACAAAGATAACAAAGATTGACAAATAAAGTAAGAGGGCATTGCGGAATGTAAGTTATCCTCATATTTTTTTGATTTCAGCCAATTGTCAAAAAAGATGCGAAGGATAAGAATTTATCAAGGGCAGAGAAGTTAGCAATTTCCTTCCCTCCTTGATGGAACATTAAGTTCACCAAGGAGGGGAGTATCACTTATCCTTAATATTGATCAGAGAGACGGGAAAACGTCTTCAGGTCAATCTTATCACCCTGGGCTTTACCAGCCTGGCGAAGTCCTCGTACGCCATTCTCACCAGTTCCGAATGGGTGCCGGCATTGAAGACTATTTCTTTATCTTCCGTCAGATGCTGATCCACATAAACATCCATATCATATAGGTTGCCGAAAGGAGGCATGGCGCCGACCTCGCAATCCGGAAATATATCTTTAAACTGCTCTTCGGTGGCGAGCTCTATTCTCTTCGCATGGATTTCCTTACGAAAATAATCGAAATCGACGGAATGGTTGGCGGACAAAACTGCCATGGCCATTTTGTTTTCAATGAAGACAATAATGGTTTTGGCTACCTCCTTTCCCTTGATGTGCAGAGACTGTGCAATTTCCCTGGCGGTATAGGCCGGTGAATGTTCGATTCTCACGTATTTGACTCCATGACTGTCCAGAAACTCTTTCATTTTTTTTGTCGGCATAATATACCTCCTTTCGATCTTGTACTTTAAAATTTAAGATTACCTGTTATTGTTGTCAATAGAATATAATTTTCTAAATAATTTTAGACTTTTTTTTTGACAATTAAGCTGAGAAGATTTAGTTTGTTTGTAAATTATCTTTAATAAAAGGAGGTTTTGCTATGGATCCGAAACAGGTTGCCAAACAGATGATCGCTTTCAATAAAGCTGCCTTTGACAATAATTTTAAAACAATGACCGCATTGTACGAACAAACGGAAAGAATGATCAGTAAATTCTGGGAAAAATCGCCTATGTTTCCTGAAGAAGGCAAAAAAGTAATCACCGAGTGGTTAAAGACTTATAAGAACGGATGCGAAAATTTCAAAAAAACTGTGGATGATAATTTCAAAAAAGTGGAAGAATATTTCAATAAAACAGCATAGTCCATTGAGAAAAATATCCTGACAACATGTTCTGTAGAGAGTCCGGGAAAATTAAAATGATCGCCCGATAATTGTTTAGAGGAATATCTGTGGAGAAAATTCAGAGGGCTTCACGCAGAGAACTGTTGGGCTGGGCAATGTTTGATTTTGCGAACTCTTCCTATACGACAGTTATTATAACAGTTGTTTTTTGCATAATATTTCCCCGGATCGTTGTAGGAGACGGACCGGAATACCGCCTGGGCAATCTTTTGTGGAGCACATCGCTGTCGATAAGCTACCTGGTTGTGCTGCTCTCAGCGCCTATTCTGGGTGCGATCATGGATTATACCGGATCAAAAAAGAAATTTCTTTTCGGCAGCTATCTGCTGACGGTAATTGCTACGGCGGCTCTTTTCTTCGTCGCTCCGGGAAGCATTGTGCTGGGAATGTTTCTTATTATTTTGTCCAACATCGGCTTTTCCTACAGCGAGTCTTTCGTTTCCAGCTTTCTTCCCGACCTTGGACCGCCTGAAGATCTGGGGAAGATTTCCGGATATGCCTGGAGCCTGGGCTACTTCGGCGGCCTCATCTCAACGGCGATAGTAATATTCGGCCTGAATGCCGGTGTGTATACAGTGGAAAATTTTTCCAACCTGCGGCTGGTGGGGCCGGTTACGGGCCTGTTTTTCCTTTTAGCCGCAATTCCGACATTTCTCTGGGTCAATGAACGAACAATACATAGACCTTTGCCGGAAAATGAAAGCTATTTTACTCTTGGATTTAAAAGATTAAAAAAGACGTTTATGGATATCAGGGATTACGAAGATCTTATTATCCTGCTGGCGTCTTTTTTTTTCGCTTATGCCGGTCTTTCCATTGTCATTGCGTTCACTTTTATTTACGGCGACCAGGTTATAAAATGGTCCCGCCTGACCCAAATGCTGATGTTTATCCTGACGCAGTTTACAGCGGCGGGTGGAGCACTGCTTTTCGGAATAATCCAGGATAAATGGCGGGCGAAACAGACATTCATATTGACTCTGTTGCTCTGGATAATTTCCGTTAGCCTGATTTATGGCGTCGTTGACGTTACTGCTTTTTTGAATAATCTAACAGGGACGTCTCTTAAAGCAGAGCATGTTTTTCTTGCTGTCGGTTGCATAGCCGGGTTAGGCCTGGGATCAACCCAGTCCGCTTGCCGCGCCATGGTGGGGCTTTTCTCTCCAAACACAAAGTCCGGCGAGTTTTTCGGCCTCTGGAGTTTTACCGGTCGTCTTTCGTCCATTGTGGGGCTTATGGGTTTGGGGTTGCTCCAGGTAATTTTCGGCCTGCAAAAGGCAATTCTTGTCTGTTCGGTTTTTTTCTTTATAGCGGTGGTTATTGTTCTTTTTGTTGATGAGGAGAGGGGCAGGGCGGGTGCGCGTGAACATGCCGGAGAATAGGCGGGTATTACGTTGAAAGGCAAACTCATGAGCGGCAATAAATCAGACAGGACTATGGATGTTTTGCTCAATACAATTTCAGAGCTGATCTTTGAATTGCATCCTTCCTGGCCGAAAACCCGGAGGGTATTCCCGGACAGCTCATTGTCGCGCGATCTGGGGCTCGACAGTCTGGCGAGGGTGGAACTTCTGGCGCGCATCGAAAAAAACATGGGTGTTATTCTGCCGGAAAAAATATTTATCGATGCGGAAACACCCCGGAATTTGTGGCAGGCAATTGTCAATGCCGGCGCCGTCCTGGTATCTGCTCCGTCTAGGGAAATAAAAGTAGAGCAGATGGATGAAGCATACGATCTGCCGGATAACGCCGCAACACTGGTGGATGTATTAAACTGGCATGTAGCGGCCCATCCGGACAGGCCCCACGTTCGTTTCTACAGCGATGAAGGCGAAGGAGAAGTTCTGACTTACCGGCAGCTCGGAGAAGGAGCGCAGGCTGTAGCAGCCGGCCTTCAGGAAAAGGGGCTGCTGCCGGGAGATACCGTCTCCATTATGCTGCCCACCGGGCAGGATTACTTTTTTACTTTTTGGGGTATTTTACTTGCCGGCGGCATACCCGTCCCCATTTATCCGCCTTTTCGTTTGAGCCAACTGGAGGAGCATCTGCTGAGGCACAGCGCCATTCTGGAAAACTGCGGCGCCAAAATGATGATTATAGTTCCGGAAGCCAGGCGCGTCGGTCAGCTCCTAAAAGCGCGGGTGGGAAGTATGAACATTCTGGCAACCGTTCAGGAATTAACCTCCACCGGCGCGGTCTACAAAAAGTTCAATCCATCCGGGCAGGATATTGCCTTTATCCAGTATACATCCGGAAGCACCGGCAATCCCAAGGGGGTAATGCTCACTCACGCCAACCTCCTAGCCAACATACGCGCGCTGGGCGAAGCGGTGCAGGTAAAATCTAAGGACGTGATCGTGAGCTGGCTGCCTCTCTACCATGATATGGGGTTGATCGGCACCTGGCTCAGCAGTATTTACTATGCCGCCCTCATCGTGATTATGTCTCCGCTCAGTTTCATCGCCCGGCCGCAGCGCTGGCTGTGGGCTATTCATCGTTGGAGGGGTACAGTTTCCGCCGCCCCCAATTTCGCTTATGAATTATGCCTGAAAAGATTGACGGAGAAAGATATTGAAGGGCTTGATCTGTCTTCCTGGAGAGTCGCCTGCAATGGAGCGGAGCCTGTAAGCCCCAATACCGTTGAAAATTTCTGCCGGCAATTCGGCAGGTACGGCTTCAGGCGCGAGGCGTTGATGCCTGTATACGGTTTGGCGGAATGCTCTGTCGGACTGGCATTTCCACCTCTCAACCGTGGGCCTGTTATCGACAGGATTAACCGCGATAATTTTACCAATACCGGCCATGCCATACCGTCTGCTGAAGCTGATGATCGGGTTCTACAGTTTGTTGCCTGCGGCCGGCCGCTGCGCGGCCACGAAATACGCATTGTAGATGCCGCCGGGCGGGAATTACCGGAGCGCTATGAGGGGAAACTTCATTTCCGGGGGCCGTCGGCTACGGCCGGATATTATCATAACGGCGAAGAGACAAAAAAACTCTTTCAGGGCGATTGGCTGGATTCCGGTGATCTGGCTTATATAGCCGGCGGCGATGTCTTTATTACGGGTCGTAAAAAGGACGTCATTATCCGCGCGGGAAGAAACATCTATCCCCAGGAACTTGAAGAGGCGGTGGGGATGATTACAGGTGTTAGAAAAGGCAATGTAGTGGTGTTTGCTGCGGAAGACAAAGCCAATCAAACGGAGAAGCTCGTGATTATGGCGGAGACGCGCGAAGAGAATCCGCAAAAATTAAACACCCTGAAAGAGGAGATCAATTCCATAGCCATGGATTTGGTGGGAACTGCGGCGGATGAAGTAGTTCTGGCTATCCCCGGAACTGTTCTGAAGACATCCAGCGGTAAAATCCGGCGGGCGGCCAATCGCAGTCTTTATGAAAGCGGACAGATCGGCAAGGGCTATAAGGGGGGGTGGTGGCAAATTGTCCGTATAGTTGCAGCCGGTATATTGCCGGAGCTCAGGCGCATGTGGCATATTGGTCTAACTGGAATTTACGCCGCTTATTGCTGGCTGCTGCTTTCTCTTCTGACGCCGGTTATCTGGTTGTCGGTTATGCTGCTGCCGGTATTCCGCTGGCGATGGGTTCTGATGAAGAAAATGGCACGTTTTCTTATACGGGCTTCATTCACGTCTCTTTTCATACAGGGAAAGGAAAATCTTTCCGGCAAACGTTCCTGTATCTTAGCGGTCAACCATGCCAGTTATCTGGACGGCTTGATCATGGTTGCCGCGCTGCCGCTGGAATTCAGCTTTGTGGCCAAAGCGGAATTGGGCGGAAGCTTTCTGCTGCGCTTATTTTTGAAACGAATCCGTACGGAATTTGTGGAGAGGTTTGACACTCTGAAAGGAATCGCGGACGCCCGCCGTATTGCCGACGCCGCGCGCCAAAGCCGCAGTCTGCTTTTTTTCGCAGAGGGCACATTTACCCGCGTTCCGGGACTCCGTCCTTTTCATATGGGAGCATTTGAGGCGGCGGTTGAAGCTGATATCCCTGTTGTTCCCGTCGCGATACGCGGCACACGATCCATCCTGCGCGATGATAGCCGGTTTCCACGGCGTGGCGCGGTTATTGTAACAATTGGAAAACCAGTTGAACCTCGCAGTATGCAGGATCCGGCAGCACCGGATTCGTGGAAGACAGCCATAAAATTGCGCGCTGCCGCGCGGGAGCATATCCTGCGGCATTGTGGAGAGCCGGATCTCGGCGCCCCGTGAGGATTCCGGGATGATAATTTATTTTTTTATATTGAATGGATTCTTTGAAATAAAGGTTGACGGCAAATGGAATTAATCAATCCAATCATCGACGATATTAAGTCTTTTTAATTTTTCCACCAGGGTAGTGCGATTAAGGTTAAGGAGTTTGGCGGCTTTGTTTTTTACGCCGCCGCTCATCTTCAAAGCTTTCAACAGGAGATCTTTTTCCAGCTGGCTGACGCGTTCATTAAAATTAAAGCCTTCCTCCGATAGTTCAATACTGGAGATGCTATCGTTGATTTTGGGGACGCTGCGGAATTTAGACGGCAGATCTTCGGCGGCAATTTCTCCTTCCTCTTTCATTACTACAAGCATTTCAATCAGATTTTGAAGTTCACGGACATTGCCCGGCCACGGATATTGTTTGAGATATTTAACTGCATCGGGGG
>Ga0208462_1000451_pt1 | contig 42702 bp, 29 predicted proteins | sample AD_SCU001_MetaG_FD_184452 | JGI IMG/M metagenome (GOLD analysis project Ga0208462, IMG submission 184452) | Active sludge microbial communities of municipal wastewater-treating anaerobic digesters from China - AD_SCU001_MetaG (SPAdes) (version 2) | ecosystem: Engineered > Bioreactor > Anaerobic...
ACTGGTGCGGATGAGAGTACGAAATCGAGAGTAATAGATTCAAGTCGTGCATGGTCGAAAAACGCCGTATCTCATTTGTATACAACAGGTTGCAGCCGTCTCGACCTCAAACGTCCGGACAGTAGTGTGTTCTGCATTGAATCCAACTGCTTGGCGATAGTCTATCACGTCTGATCGTCTCCTGTCGCAATGCAAATAAAATGATCAGATCCATACAACGCTTCATCGTCAACAGAGGTCAGAACGTAATTTTCTCCTGGTATGGTTCATCCGAGTGATCGTCTACGAGCACATGCACGCTTCCGGAGATTAATATTTGCTTTACCAACTCTGCTGACGGATGACCATAATTGTTATTTTTACCACTGGATGTAATAAAAACTGAATTCTTGTGATTTAGTATATTCTTGTCGAACGATCTATACGAGCCGTGATGGGGCATCTGAAACGTTCCTGTCGGCTTTAGAAACGAGCGCAATGTGTGCTTGACAGCCTCTCTGTTCAGATTTTGATCTCCTGTAAGCAAACATCCAGTTCGATCTAGACCATTACATTTCAGCATTATATACATTTTCATTGCAGAGGCCTCCGGGCAGTTGACTATCTCTCTCCTTCCCCGACTTCTTATCGGACCGGAATATAGCATCATTGAGGTATCATTAAATCCACCTTTCTGCCTTTCGTAAATGCTCCTGAGCACAGAGGGTTGAGATTTCATATATTCAATCAATTCGTCAACGTTATACTCCAATAACCCTCGCTGGCCAAGCTCGTTCCTCAGCTCTCGTTTTAAATGGATGTTTAACACATTTAATGGCACGAAGCTCCAGTCCATGGTCCTTGAGACAGATATATTTTCGCCGCTCCTGATCGTGGCCTGGATATCTCTCGCGTACAGCTCTTCATCCGCATTATATAGATCAATTCCATTATGCTCCGCAACCCTCGTCACCACTCCAGATCCAAAATATCTATCCGGATCGCTCACAATACTTGCCAATTCTGGCTCATCTATCAATTGATAATATGCACTATATAATGACTTAACAGCGCCGTCAATGCACGGCATAATCACCTTTCGAATCTGCTTACAGCTAGCACGAAGCAATGGGATCAGATTAATATGATCTTCGTGAAAGTGAGATATAAACAATATATCTATAACATCATGTTTTTTAAAAGCACCATTAACTACCTCAGCAACCTTTTTTTTATCTACAGGCCTTGTTGTTCCGCAGTCGTAAACGATATTGAAATTAGGTAATCGCTCTGAAAAGAACGTCCCCTGCCCAATCGGATGAAATGTTCGCGTAATCTCACTCATGACAATTTAGAATGGTCTCCAGTAATACTATTATAATGACGATTTCTCATATCCTTCTGCTAACAACACGGGGATACCCAGAGAGCTACAAGAGAGCCGATTAACACCAAGATACCGCAACGACATCACCGTATCACACTCTCCCTGACTGCGTAATCTGGTATTTTAGCAAGACTTACGAGCTAACGCCTTCTTCACAAAGGCCTTCGTCAATCATAATTCTCTTGGGTACAATGCATTTCCTTCTCGCAATTGCACTCGGCGTCGACCATATGAGATAATGATTTGCACAGGATCATTATAATATTTACGCGCCGCCGGCCGCCTGCACTTTCATGCACATTGCACACAAAGCTACACAGTGAGTCTATGACATTGTTCAGATACCTGGCTTGAGGTCTAAAGATGTCTCCATGTCCTCGTTGTTTTGCAACTACCTTCACATTATTCGGCAAAAACTCTGCGTGAGTCCGCCATAAGCGCTCCTTCTGCCTATATTTTATTTTGCCCTTCGCACAGCATAAATTCAACATCTCAACCTACTCATTGAAATCCACCTATCTGCGTACCAACATACGGGATTTAACCATCTCCTCTACCGCCGGGCCCATCGATTTCTCAATTAAATCATTCATATCGTTCCACTTGTTCATTGATTTAGTGCTGTTATTTGCATACGCGTTCCAAACAACGCATTTTTTCGCGTTGTCGTAAAACTCGTAATGCATCTCTACCGTATACTTATCTATATCAGTATAACCACCATACTCATTTTGTATCGTTGTCGTCTTAGATTTACCTTTGAGTCTATCCTCTTGTGAGTCATACTCGACATGCGCTTTAGTCCGCGACTGCTCAACAGTGGTTTTAGGAATTTTCACCAAGGTAGCTCCTGAGTTTTTCACGTTGACAAACAAAATACCATCGGCGCCTACATTGCTTATTCTGCTCCATATCTCTTCATTATCCATCGAGGAGTTTGGCGGAAGTATCGATATGCTCGGTACTATTTGCACATCGTAATCTGCAAAATACTTATAGGCCTCCGTTTCGCATCGCGATCGCAGGGCCGCGTCTGATAAATTAACATAGACAATAATTTTTTTGTACTTTTGAGGCGGGCATACCGGATCAGGGTAACCTCTCGTATCCGACACTATCCCGGTACATGCCACGAAAGTCGAAACCAATCCTATCATAAACACCGATATTACGTTACGGTTCATGCACAACATGGTCGTCCTCACTTAGTGTTGCAGGTAGGTAATTTAGTTATTTATGTATCTGTTCGTAGCGCAATCATGATTAACCATAAGGAACATTTGTATTTCGATTATCGCCGACTACGACCTCACGTTTCCATCAGCTTCGTCCGTATAACCTCATGCATGTTCACCGTCGGCAGGAACAGCGGGCCGAATCGGCTGTTGCCGGTGAGACTGGCGATGATGCCACGAGCGATGCTGTATGTCATGGCGAGGCCGTTGGGGAGCACGATACGATCATAGGTTTCGTGCTCTGAATCATCTGGCGTGTAGCTGAAATATGAACGCAGAACAACTGTGCATTGATAATCGGCAGCTCTGAGCGCCGCCGGGTTATTGTTGATATCGATCCGCATGCGGTAACTGAACATAGGATTGTTCGACTCAATACCGCTGCCGAAAAAATCGAAATCCACGTCAACATCTCGTCTGGGAGATTTTTCCTTTGTAGGCGACCAACTTTCGTTGACGCGCACATGAACCTCGTCCAGTTCGTAATACCTAAGCTGCAGTGGAGTAAGGATAGAAGCTGCTGTCTTTCGCTTTGACATATTCTTTCCAGTACGTTTCGTTCGCGTTCAATTTATGGAAGGCTGCCTCACTAATTTCCTTCGGAATCATCGCGATGTTCAGTTCGCAACCCAAGGCAAGCGAAATCTTCACCATCGTCTGAATCGTCACATTGGTGGAGTCACTGAAGAGCTTGGTGATGTAGGCCTTGCTGCATCCGAGCCGCGACGCGAGTTCGGCTCTGCTGATGTTCTTCTCCGCCATGATGCTCAGGATGTTCTCATAGAATTCGAGACGCAGCAACCCGGCTTTGTACTCGGGATCATTCTCGAACGCCTCGAACTGCTGTGCGAACCAATTCTTCTCACTCATTGTGGTAATCCTTTCTTGAATACTCTTCGAAGAGCCTTTCGGCCTTTTTCAACTCACTGTCGTCCATCTTGTTTTTTTTCTTGAGGAACGCATGCGTGAGCACATATGTCCGTTGACGTGCATTTGGTGCAAGGAAGCAGAGGATACGTATCTGATAACTCTTGAAAGTCCAGATGTGCTCCTTCTCCTTTTTGAACTTCTCCGTATTCTGGAGGACTCCATGGATGCAGATGCTATCGAACAGAAAAAACACCTTCTTTCGATCAGGGACGGAAATCTGTTGAAGGAAATCGAGCACCTGGCAATTGCCCTTGGCATCTTTCAATGCGACGATCACCGCTTTTTGTCCTTCTCGAATGGGTACGATCTGCATTGCTTACTCCGAAGTTAACCTTTAGGTAAACTCTTGTCAAGTGTTTTTTTCATTCCCACGAACATTTTTCTTCTCCCTCTCCCCTTCACTTCTCGTCCGCCGCTGTGCTCAATGACCGTGACGGTAACGCGGTTGATAGCGTAGAAGCAAATGGCAAACCTAATTGTACATTCGCCGCGTGGATCCCTGCTGTCGAAGTCGTTCCCCCCTCCCCCGCTCCCACACCGCCATTCTCTGGGGTGGTTCTGCAAGGTCTCCATGAGGGATTGTGGGCGTGGAGGCCTGCCGGTGGTGCTATGTGCGATCAGGGCGATCAATGGTGCTGACGATTTAGCTTGCGGGTTTGCTCACCTGGCTGTTTTTTTGAGGTTTGTTCAATGTTTACTCCCACTCACCCACGCGGAAGCCGAGCTGGGCGCCGTTTTCCTTGACGGTGCGGCGGGTGTCGGCGTCGATGCCGGATGGGTTGCGGGCGGTGATCTCGACGAGGATCTCGACGACGGTGTGGGGGTCGCTGCGGAGGTGGTGGACTACCTCGTCGATGATGTCGGCGAATTGCAACTTCGCCTTGATGGGATCGATGGTCACAACTCCGTAATAGCGTATGGGTTGGTCCTTCTGCGAGGAATCAACACTGCCCGCACCCGGGACGGGCGTGCTTGTACCATCACCGCTTATTCCTGCCGGGGCTTCGCCGCCGCCGTGCGGATGCACGGGGGCCGTCGTACGCGCGAGGAGTTGTTCCTGATACGCGCCGGCGTGCTCGCGCTGTATCAACACGGCGGTGTCGTCCACAGCCACGGTGCAGCGTGTTCCGAAGGCGAAGCCGTCGTAACGGCGCTCGTCGCCTTCCCCGGATACGGATTGCGCGTAGCCAAAGAAGTCCGTGCTCTCGATGCCGCGCGCGATGGCGCTGGTGAGCACGTCCGGACGAAGCAAACGGGGCATGTACATGTAGCTGCACATGTCGGCCCACACCTGGCCTGTGCCTACGTCGACGGCCCCCTTATCGAAATACCAGGCATCGAGCAGTGTCCGCAGATGCACGGGAGCCCATTCAGCGATGATCCAGTCTTCCTCGCGAAGCCGCGTCTGTACTTCCTGCATCATGTCGGAGGCGCTGGCGGATAGCTGCAACACTTCCCAATGAAGCGCAAAACCCTTCGGCCCTGCTTCTTCCATCGGTCCGAGCAACCATCTCCAGGTCTCCTGCACAAAGCGTCCAAGAGCTTGCTCGGCATCCTTGAAGGCGGCCTTCGCCTGCTTGATCTGCACGGTGTCGACGACGAGATGCTCGTTGTCGATATCGTCGAGAATGCTGCGCCACGCGAGTAGTCCGCGGCAGTGTTCCTTGCAACGCCCAAGCATGTCGTAGTCGGGCGCAAGGAAGAGCAAGCGGTTCTGCCGTTGCCGGGGCTGCTGCCCGCGTTTTCGCAAAATGGCTGCCGCGGCCCTCTCGGCTACTTCCGTCGCGGTTTTGCTGTACGGAGCGGCCGGGGATAGCACGACAAGTCGTGGTGCGCCTGTGTCGTCGGGTATGTCAGCCGCATCGGTGAATACGTGCACGCCATCGAAATATCCCTTGCCGCGCAGCATGGAGGCGAGCCGCTGCTGCAAGAGCGGAAACACATCATCCTCGTCACGGAAGCGTTGCTTGCGGCTCTCCATCTCGCGCCGCAGGTTGGGCTTGGTGCCGAACCAATAATGATCCTTCTCGACATTGAGATAGTTCAGCCGGTCGGCGAGCCGCTTGCACACGTCCTTGTAAATACCGATGCTCTGGTCCGGTACTGCGGAGCCGAGCAGGATGTCTGGCAACTCGAGGCCTTTCGTGGCACGATTGCCGGCGCTGGGGGCACTGCCGAGGAAAATCGTCCGCGCGACACGGCGCGCCGCCTGCACCTGGCCGAAACGTGCTTCCTGCGACTCGATCCAGGCGGGACGCGAGTGCTCGCCGTCGATGTCCTGATCGATGACAGGATCCCAGCCCTGCGGCAAATGGTCGATGGCCTTGTTTCTCACGCCCGGGTCGGTGAGTGGCAGGCCACCCGGCATGATAAGTGCATCGGTGTTGCCGTCCTTCCACATCCGATGGATGATCAGCGCCATCAGCTGCAATACGCCGCGCGTGCGCTGAAAATTCGGCAGCGTCGCCCAGTCCTCGTACAGTCGGTCGAACAACTCGGGATGTATGGGATACGCCTCGATCAAGCGCTGCATGTAGCGCACTTCCTGCGTGTCGGGCGGGAAATCCGCCTGATTGGCGATGTAGAATTCCGCGAAGCTGCGACAACTGTCTTCCATCGCCTTCGTGTCCTTGATGTCGTCGAACAAGCGACGACGTACGATGTGGAAGGCCTCGTCCTTGGTCACTGGCTTCCATATTTTCTGCAGCCGGCGGAACACCTGCTCGAGTTCGCGCAGGGCAACCTGCCCGTGACCGGAGCCCGCGTCATTCGAATCGGGCAGCGACGCTAGCAGCACCGCGCTGTCGACGGCTTTCACCGCCTCGGTCAGGTTCTGGAAAAAACTGATGTTGCTTTCGTAGGTACCTGCGGGAAAATGTTTGCCAAGTTCGAATTGCCGGAGATAGGCCACCAGCTCATCGAGCAGCACGACACAGGGTGATGCGAGTCGAAGCAGCGCAATGAGACTGTCCTTGTCCGGAGCGGTGCCGCTCTCGTCGGCGCTACGCACAAACTCGTATCCCTCCTCTCCCGCAAGTTGCCAGGCCAACTCACCCCACAGTGTGGCACAACGGAGCTTCCCGTGTTTTTTCGGCTCGCTGAGTCCGAGGTTCGTGCCATCGATCACCGCCACTCGCGCGGCGGGGAGGTCCTGTACGCCCGCGCGATCGAGTATTGTGGAAACACCCAGCAACTCCGTTACGGGATAGTGCCTCCGCGCAAGATGGTACACCGCCAGCAGTGTGTGCGTTTTTCCGCCGCCGAATGCGGTCTGAAGCTGGATGATCGGGTCGCCCTCCCTGCCAGCCAGGCGCTTGACGACGGCATCGAGCAACAGCGACATCCCTTCGGTGATGTAGGTGCGATGGAAAAACAGCTTCGCGTCCTGATACGCTTCGGGTGCGTCACCTTGATGGACACGTGTGATGTCGGCGGCGAACTCCGCCTGCTGGAAGGTCCCTTTCAATACGTCGGGATGCGGTACGGCGATTTCGCGCCAGGGTTTGATGGTCATTTCGTCGAATTCCTGCTTACTGTCTGCCTCATCGGTCAGCGGTTGTGATCGAGAATATCCTTGAGATATCGGACAATACGGTCGGTATTCAGTGTCAGACTGGAAAATTGCTTCTCGCAGACATCGCTGAAGCGTGCAAGCACTTTCCGGTTGATCGCTTCCTGGTCCTCGAACACCGCCATGGAACGGAACGGCAACCCGATTTTTTCGAACTGTTGCAAAGCGATCGTGGCATCCCGCGTCTTGTCATCGCTCTGAATGCCGTAAACGAAAAGCGGCCGGGCCATGCCGTTAATACGGCAGTCAACCGTGTACAGGCCTTTCGGATCGTGTTCCTTGTCCCGCCAGTCGAACATTCGCCGCGACTCGGGAACCGATTCCGTCAAGAGGCCCAGGAAATCCTCGTAAAAGGTGGACCGAACCCGCTCCCTGGTCAGATACGACACATCGGTGATTTTAAGCAGCGCCTGCACAAAGGAATACAGAGCATTCCCGAAGTCACCGTCGGGAACCTCCAACAGAAGCTCGCCGTCACGGTCAATCAGCTTGAATACCGAGAGGGCGTTTTCGATAATCTTCAGCCGGCTTCCTCTCTGAAGGTCCGCCTCGTCGATCCCGTACGTGAGGTGCATGTAGGTATGCGCCTCGTCGCTGAAATACCATTGCGAACCATCCTGCTTGAGCACTATAGCAAGGCGATCACCGTCTCCGAAAACGAATGGCGTGAATACACGGTAACGACCGATACCTTCGGATATCAGACGTACTTGGTCGGAGACCTTTTCATGAAACTGTCGCTCAAGGTGTTCGTTGGTCATCTTTGCTCCGTTTCGAACAGATCGTGCTGTGGGCCCTGCGGCGCGGAGATGTTCGCTTCGTGCATGAGAAATACGAGAGCAGTCCGAATGTCTGTGTATGCCTCCGTAGGCTCGGCGAATCCATCTTCATCCGATCCGAGTTCCTGGTATCGCTCGGTCGAAGCGTGAATGTGAAAATCGTAAAACACGTCTTGCTCAATGGCATTTTTGTGCTCATGGCTCTTCCCGTTGTGACGTCGGAGACGGAAAAGCCGGTTCGAATCTTTGGGACGGAGCGCCAGAATCACCGAGAAATCCAATGGATTCTTCAGCGATTGCCTCAAACGGATCTCGTATGCATTGCCATCTTCACCAACCGCATCCATGTGGCATTCCTTGTGGCCACGTTTTTCCTTGAACTGCAAGAGTTCATGCACGGGTTTGGCCAAAGTCTTCGGCACCTCTATCATCCGCTGAATCTCCTGATCCGTATACCTGATTGCCATCTCCCTCTCCTACAATTCCATCTCTGTCTGTTTCACCGCCGCGACGGACGATGTGGAGGCGGAAATGATGCCCTGCCACGCGGTGACGAGGTCGTTGTAAGGTCGCGCGTCTTCCGCCCACTTGTTCCGGTCGCAGATGGTGTAGAGATGATACGCAAGTTGCCGGACTTTTTCACCTTTTTCGGGCATCGCCGCGAGCAGCTCGCCAGCTGCCGCTTCGCCCTTGCTGTCGAGCAGACGGATGAGATGATGCAGCGCCTCCCAGGCGGGGGTGCGGGTGTCGCGCGCGGGATCCCAGTCCTTGGGATACTTGCTCCACTTGATCAGCGATACCTTGCCAGCTTTGGCCTCGAGTACACCCGCTGCGACGACGCCTTCGACGGAGGTGCCCTTTGCGCGGGCGAGCACGGTGGCCTCGCCGAAGGGACCGCTTTTCCAGCCGTATTGCTCGAACCACTGCGTGCAAAAGCGGGTGTCTTCGTCGTAATCACCGGCGTCGGGCGTCAGGTAGTCGCTGATCTCGCGATTGATGAGTACCAGCGCGTCGTGTACGCTCATGCGTGAGCCGTCCTGATTCAGAACGGACTCGTAGCGTGAGAAAATGGCCATGCCCGGCCCGATGGATGCCTGCGCCAAATCGACAGGCGCGATAGGCGAACGCCCCGTGCTGCCGCCGATCATCGTGCGCAAGGCCTGCGGCATCTCTTCGCGAAGCAGACGCTGGAAGTCGCGGCGGGAGATAGTTGCGGCTTGCTTCCCAATTGGGCGGCACACCAGGAGAATGGACGATGCAAGCGCGTTTGTCCCCATCCCGATCATCCTGCTCGATTGCTCGCTGCGCAAGGGCCATGTTCCGGTGATGCTTAAGCCGGACCGCATTATCGCTTCGAGAAATGTCTCCCAACCGGTGGATACTGAATCGAGGTTCTTCAGCTCAGATTGTTTGAATGCGTAATAAATCGTGATAGGTACGGTATTTTCGGCATGCTTGGCAAGTTCGCTGAATACGGATGTCATACCATTGATAAAAAATTGCTCCGCCAAATCCTTGCTGCCTTGCCTGTACGGTGAGGCGATAAGCTCTTCTTCCTTCGGAGTCGCAATCGTTCTGAATGCGGATAAATCCAGCATCTTCAATGTCCTCCGCAGCCAGACGTAGAAGAAATCTGATAAATCCGCATAACCAATGTTGTCGTAATACGGCGGATCCGTCGAAATCACCTTCCCATGTGATATTGTCTGTTTTGCAGCATCGGCATGCAGGGCTACTCCGCTCGATATTGCGGGCAATGAAAGCAAGCAACTGGACTGATAATCCGTATGGGTTCGAAAACTCCCGACGACGTTTGCAAGGATGTTCCCTTCTGCGAAATCCCATACCATCGGGATTGCCTGCCTGCCGAAGAGATTCATAATCTTCTGATTACTCGGGTTCCAGCGTACAAGAGAATTATTAAAATCGGCGGATCGATCCACGGCGAATGCCAGATACACCGACAACGCATCAGCGTAGGCCGTCGCACCGCTGCCCCCTTGCTCCAGGCCTCGGCCGTCGTCGGTTATGCCAGCGGCCTTTGCATCGGCGAAGATGCGGCTTCGCGCTTCCTGCACGAGATCGGAGAAGGTATTGAGGGCGACGAGCTGGCGGGGGGTGAATAGTTTCCACCATTCCGTCAGTCCGTACGCATAACATGTTCCGCCAGTAAGGCGCTCAGGGACGCTACCTCGAGGCAGCCAAGTAGGCTCGGCAGTTCTTGCGAGTTCTTCCATCGCTCTGATCGGTGGAAGATACACTCTGCCTCTATCGCCTTCAGCTACAATTGCCATCAAGCGTTGGCCCATGCGACCAGCCATACCCTCATGTTTAATGTATTTACCATCGATTGGCGCGCCGGAAACTAGGCACAAGAAATTCGATCTTGCCATTTTTGTTCCGTCCTTCGCGCTGACTGGGGGCTTACCGATGTTCACTTCAAAGCGGTATTCATCCCCATGCACGATGGGATTGATCCAGGCCTCCTTGCCTGCTTTCGTGGAAAGGCGGAAGCTGGAAACCAGCGGAACGTCGACATGGGAGTAGGCGGGATTGGGACTTTTCACCGTACGCGCCCAGAGCCAGGCGATGACGGTGAGGCGACGCCCGATGTAGGACTTAAGGTCGGGCCGACCCTTGGCCATGTCGGCGGTGACTTCGATATCCGGATAGAGATGTCCGATGCGTTTGTGCGCCTCGTCGCGCATCCACCGCCCGTAGCGGCGAACGTCCTCGGCCAGACCCTGCGCGCCCTGCCATTCCCGGCGCATTTCCACCTGTTTCTCATCCGAAGGCAGCGGGCCCACGGGTACACGTCCGGCGAATTTAGGCGGAATCTCGATCATGGCCTTGTTGATGAGCACGGCCACGGGATTGAGGTCGGAGGCGTGGGCCTCGAGGCCCAGGCGCTGCGCTTCGAGAGGAATGGAACCGCCACCGGCGAAAGGATCATGGAAGGCCGGCAGGGTATCCGCATCGAAGCCGGGCAGCCCTTTGTTGAGTTCGCAGGTTTCGCGCCAGCTCTTGCGAATTTCCTCGCGCGCCCGTTCGAGCACTTCCTCGTTGCTGGTATTTTCCCATTTCACCAGATCACGAATGATGTCGAAGAGCCGCTCGCGTTCGCGATCGGCGTCTTCTTTCGATTTCCCTTTCATATAACCGCGTTCGCCGCCGGGGTCGTTCACGAGCTGTGCAAACAGCACGGCGCGCGCGGCGGCGAGCGGGCGTCGCGCCCACCACTGATGTATTCCACGAGGATGCGCACCAATGCCAGGCATTTTTTCGTACGCCGATGCTTCATTGATGTCGTCCAGCGGCAGGGCGACTTCGATCAGTTTTTTCGGGGCTTTGATGGGCGCTGTCCCTTTGCTCATACGGTATCCTCTGGCTTCACCGCCCGTTGGAGCAGTTTGTCGAGATTGAAGCTGGAATTCAGGAGGGCTTCATCCTCGGGCTCCTTGCTGAAGGGACGGCGGATGTAATACGGTCCTTCGGTCTGATCTCCATCGACCAGGACGATTGCCAGAATATAGCGATCCCCGTCATTCAATGCCGTGATGATTTCTCTGTAGGTCACCGTAACGCTGTCCTGCCCTTTCGCCCTTCCCTTGACTTCGATATGGCGCGCGTCGGCGAGACTGCCATCCTGGGGTTTCGGGCGCGCGGTAACATCCCAGCCGCATTTATCGGCCGAGACATCCGACACATCATGTCCGAATCCCCGCTCCACGTCCATCACGCGCCGCATGGCGATCAGCTCCACGCGGCGGCGCGCCTCGGCATCAATGGAGTAGGTGGTGTTGCCGCGGCGGACCTCGAGCAGGCCCTGCGGTATCACCAGCGCGGCGCCGAGCACCAGAGGCGTTGCGGAAACCACCGCTCGCTGCTGCTCGAGCTGCTTTTTGCGCGCCGCCAGACGCTCGGACAGCTCGTTGATCTTCTGCCGGGTATTGTCGAGCTGCACTTTCGGCTGCTTGCCTTTCGCCACCTGGTCCTGAAGGTCGAGATAGCGATTCTCCCAGTGGTTGATTTCCTTGGTCAGGCGTTCATGCACGGCAGCCAGCACGCGTTCGGCATGCGCTTCCTTGCTCGATTTCACTTCCCGGAAATGCTCCGCCGCAATGACATCGGACGCAAAGGCGTAGGCCTTATCCTGCAATTCCACCGACAACCAGGATGAGGAGAGAACATCCGCTACGAGAGAGCGCTCGGCATCGCTGGCCGCGCGCAGACCGGTATGCGGCGCATAGCCAGCGTCCACCGGCGTGCCATGTTGCGGTACGCGCACGAATTGCAGGCGGCGGGAGACGACCGATCCCCCGCTGCTTTCCCGCACCGTATGTTCGAGAATCACCAGCACGGAAGGAGTCGACCCGTCGTCGTCGGGATCGACAAACACACTTCCTTCCTGCATCAGCGCGCGGGATTGCCCGAGCCAGAGTTCAATCATCGCCGCCATCAGTGGATGACCGGGATGCATCAGTTCGGCTACGGGCTTGCCCGGTACGTGCATGGCTGCTTTTTCAAAACAGATACGCTGGTATTTTTCCGCCACCGGAGTGCGGAGGTTGCCGCTTTCGCGTGCTTCCTCCTTGATGGCCGCCGGGATGTGACGGATTTCCCATCTCCCCTGTTCGCGCTCGCGCAGCTCTCCCTTCAATCGGGTGAACAGCTCGAGAAAGCAGCGCTTCACATAAAAGGGCTGGAGCTTGCGCGCTTCGGCTTTTTCCATTTCTTCCTTGACCGCGAACAGCGCGTCGGGCGACATGCTCTGGGCGACCAGCGTATGCTTGCGCCGCACCTCCTCGATATGCTGTAAATCGAGCGTGGTATCGATGACGCGGTTGAGGTACTCGCGCACTTCCGCTTCCTCGCCCCGGCGTATGGCCGTGATGAGCAATTCGCGGAGCGGTTTGTCCTCGAACAGCTCGCCGAGCACATCGTACACCTTGCCGCCGAGCGCATTGCTCGCGGTCTCCATTTTCTTGAACAGCCGCTCGAAGACGTCGCCTTCCCGCGTGTTGCGCGCGAGCAAATTCCAGAGATGACACACCTCGCGTTGACCGATGCGATGGATGCGGCCGAAGCGCTGTTCGATGCGATTCGGATTCCACGGCAGGTCGTAGTTGATCATCAGGTTGGCGTTTTGCAGGTTCACGCCTTCGCCCGCGGCATCCGTTGCAATCAGGACCACCGCATCGGGATTGTTCCTGAACTCCGTCTGGATATTATACCGCAGCTCGCGTTGCACACCGCCATGAATGGCAAGCACGGCATCGGGACGGCCGAGGAGTCCGCCTATTCGCTCCACCAGATAGTTGAGCGTATCGCGATGTTCGGTGAAGACGATGAGTTTGCGCCGCGAGCCGTCTTCCTTGAACATCTCCGGCGTTTCTTGCAGCAGAAGCGAGAGCTGTTCCCATTTCCTGTCATTGCGAGTCTGGACAACGGCATGCGCCTGCTGTTCGAGTCGATGGAGGGCGGCGATTTCCTGCCGCAGTTCGTCCATTGTGCGAGCGGCGCTCGCTCGGTTGACAACGGTTTCCGCCCAATTTTCATAATCCCCGCCGTCCATTTCATCGAAGGCCTCGTCCGCATCATTGGGCACATCCGGAAAAGTTTGATAGCCGGTGAGAATCTCGGCGACATGCCCGCCGCGTTGCGCGGTTTTCAGCTCTTCGAGCTGGGATTCGAGTTTCTTGTGGCGGCGCTTGAGCGACTGGTAGATGGCTTCCGGACTCGACGCCAGGCGACGTTGCAGCAGTGTGAGCGCGAAGCCGACGTTGCCCTTTCGTTTTTCATCGAGCTTATCGGCGCGGTTCATCTCCTCGCGTACATACGACGTCACATCTTCGTAGAGAGCCCGTTCCATCGGCGACAGCTCGTAGCCCGCCGTATGGGCCCAGCGCGGGGGAAAGAGCGGTTTGCCGTCGAAGCGCACCAACTCCTCTTTCACCATGCGGCGCATGACATCGGACACATCCGGCCGCGGCTCCGTTTCGCCATTGCGCGGCCTTCCCGCAAAGCGGTCGCGATCCACCAGCGACATGAAGAGGCGGAAGTCATCCTCTTTGCCATTATGCGGTGTGGCCGTCATCAACAGGAAATGCCTCGTCAGCTTTTCCAGCTCCATGCCGAGTTGATAGCGTTTGGTCTCCTTGAGATCCTGACCGAAGTAGCTGGCCGACATTTTGTGGGCCTCATCCACGATGATGAGGTCCCACGATGTCAGTTTGAGTTTGTGAATGTAGTCATCGTTGCGCGAAAGCTGGTCGAGACGGACGATCAGCAAGTCCAGGTCCTGGAAGAAATTTCCCGACGAGCTTTGTTCCTGTTTTTCCCGGCTGAAGATACCGAAGTCCAAGCCGAACTTGTCCTTCATTTCGTCCTGCCACTGCACGCAGAGCGAACCCGGCGCCACGACCAGCACGCGCCGGGTATCGCCTCGAATCATCAGTTCGCGAATGAGCAGACCCGCCATGATCGTCTTGCCCGCGCCGGGATCATCCGCCAGCACAAAGCGCAGCGGTTGTTTGGGCAACATATACTCATACACGGCCGCGATCTGATGCGGCAGAGGATCCACATCCGAGCTATGCACGGCCATCAGCGGATCGAACAGATGCCCCAGACGCATGCGCAGCGCTTCCACGCCCATTTTGAAGTCCGCAGCATTGGCGGTAAACGTCCAAGGCAGCTGCGACGTGGCGATTTCGAGGTCTGCCTCGTTCGCCCTATTCAGCGTCACGCCCTCATATCCGCCGGCTTCGTTCCGGAACACCAGCTCGATGGAATCCGGCCCGAGCCACTCGACAGACTTGACGCGTACGATTTCCCCCGGCTTCACGCCGCGGAGAAGGAGGTTGGGGGAGATGGAGGAAAGCTTAAGCACAATTTAGCCTCTTACAAACATTAACAAGCTCAGCTTGTAATACATATAACTCGGCGTCTAAGATATTGAGTCATAGCGACCACCTATTGATTATCCAACTTGCCATTCTCTCTGTACGAATGATAAGCTCATTTTTCCTAAATCTCGGCTCGTTTACGCGGTATTCTTGCGCGAGCATCCTTGTCGACGCATAGCGAGAAGCGCTATACATGGTGTGATCTGTCATCTTTGTGTGTACATTCGAATTGCTGCATCTAGCATTTTCGCTCTTGGTCAACGGTGTAAAATTCCCCAAAAAGTCCTTGTGCAATTCGAAGTCATCCACACCCTCAAAGTTATAGGTTGTAACATCGAAATTAGGTGTTTGAGAAAGAATATGTTCTCTCGTTATCTGCTGCTCAATCAAGTCACGCAATTCGTCGACAGTGTATTCACGTTTTGCGCAGCTCTCGTCAAATTCGAGCATAATAAAAGGAAGCGCCTGGTTGTGATAAACATTTTGATGCAACATTGTATAAAAATAGCCATCCGGCATGAAGCGGGCTGTAAACTCCCGTAAACCACGTCTTAACTCGTCAACAGTCGCATCACGAGATTCATGAGATAACATACCAATTCCTTTTGCCGGATCGGTACCTCTTGTCTTATACACACGCACATCACATATCTCGAGCAATTGAAGTAAATCGACCGACTCGCCTTCGGGCACGGAGAACAAAATATTGCGCTGCATAAGCCGTACAGTCAGCGGATACAGCCGGGCCGATACACCTAACACCACGAAGTATTTATACAATCGCGTATTCGTCTCTGTCAGGAGGACCAACTCTCGGAAGGATTCGCAGAAATCGGCCAAATCGCTACAATAATCAATAATAAATTCTCTTATCGCTCCAGAATCGCTCGAGAAACTTTTCAACGTGCCTTTAAGAAATCTATGAAACACAGTACTAATCGTGCCATCCCAATCGCCGCCCTCCTCAATGCCAGGATACTTGTATGACAGATAATGATATCTGAGCATATCATCTTCCGAGAATGCATCGCGAGCCACGTTGTCGATTTTCATGGCACCCTTCTTGACATGCTCTCGTACGTCATCAAATGCAGCGAAGCATCGTCCAATCGACTCATTTACCATGATATCAAGCTCGCCGTCCAGATATCGGTTCGAATAATACACTAGAAGCGCCTTGGCCTTATCCATTGCAGATAAGGGCAACCCCCTATCATTTACTGTTTGAAACATGCGAATCGCGCGACCGGTGTTGGTTGCTACAAACTCAATAATTTCCAGCACTTTTATAGTATTTATCCATTCACGTACAAGATCGACACCTCCTCCTTCAGCCAGTGCTCGTGCCCGCTCACATGCGTATTCAAATGCAGCTTGCAGTTTTCGTTGGCCTGCGGTCTCTGGCTCAGGCTGATTCTCAGAAAGCAGCAATGAAGCAAACTCAGCGTTATTTCCGAAATGCAACTTAAGTTCAGACCCGTGCTTCAACAATACAGCGGTGTCAGCAATCCTCTGATCATCATCTTGTGGCAATTGCAGTAGCAGCGCTTGGATAATCACAGCCAACGTAGACAGTCTCTGTTGGCCATCGACTACTTCATATGGCCCTATATCATTTCTAGCAAGAACAACCGTGCCAAGGTAGTGGGTTGAGCCACTTGTCACCGCTTCAGAGACGTCATCGATGAGATCTTCAACTTGTTTAAGGCTCCAGGCATAGTCACGTTGGTAGTGTGGGATGACAAATCTCTTGCCTACCAGAAACTGTTGAATTTCAATGATATTTGACATTTTAAATCCTCGACTTAAAGTTGTTATAAAATATCTACGGTGTTTTTAGCGCTAATCGCCATATTTGTTCAACTGACTTCATGCTAACCTACCGGGCTCGCAGGGGAGGACTAACGGTGGCAGGTCGCAGTTGCGGTAATCTATCATCATTTTCCTGTTAGTGTCTAATCTGCTCTGCCAGACGACGCGCGCAAGATTGGTACAGCAAAACACATACGTGCTCTGTGGTGTTCAGCAGCATGAGAGAGAATCACGTCCCAGTCACACGTTTCGCTATGCGAACAATTTCGCCCATACGGCACACCACCAAGCGCCGTCCGAGCGGTTTGGAGGCAGATCATCTCAATATGTACAGGCTTACTGTTTTCCATGCTTACCTTAGCTGGAATTGCCAGCAACACTTTCACTACTGTTAACCTATTCGCCCTCTGGCATAAGAATCAAATCACTCGTGTAGTAACAATGAGCGCCATATTCGTCCTGCCAAAACACCAAAGACGTATCTTCTGACAGCTTTTTTTGCTTCAACATCGACCCAACAACATCATTGGTTTTAATTACATCTTTAACGTGCTTAGCTAGATCAATACCCTCTCGGATCTCCTGCCATTTCTCTTCGGCGCGACTCCTTTCCTTGCTTTTCAGACCAAGGCGGTCACGCAAATCGGCCAGCAGACCGCCCATTTCCTCAATTTCTTTTTCAATGCCTCTCGATATCTTCTTCAGCTCCTTTGGAATTTTTGTAATATCCCTATATAACTTGATGTATTCATCAACTTTCCGAGTAATTTTTTGCGAAGAGGAACTTGCGACACCGGGGTTCTCTTGGAGATCATATTTCAGTTTCAAGACATCAATGCGTAGGTCAAGGACGGAGAGCATTGCAGTGTAGTAGGCGTCCTTCAGCTTCCATGCAACTCCAGTATAGTCCGAACTCACATTCAACTCATATGACCTATAGAGTAGCCAATATCGCTCCAATATCGGATTAATATGCGACTCAAGCACAACTAACTGCATCATCATATCGTCAGTGAACCCATTGCATATATTGTATTTTTCTTCAATGGAAGCAATACGATTACTAGCACTTATTAACTCTCCCACAAAGGTTGCTTCCGTTCTCTCAAGTATCCGCTCTATTTCATGGCTAATACTATTTAGCCTCTCGTTGACTTTTTCAAATTGCTTAAGAATCAGGATGGTTGATAATGTTTGGATAATGAGAACGGGTGCCACTACCCCCATGAGTGGACCCGCAGCCGCTACAAACGGAGCCTGCGCAACGATTCCTCCAGTGCCCATAACAGCCGATCCAACTCCCGACCCTAAGGTCATAAGCGTGGCCGGGTTTGCGGTAGCTATAAATAATTTTCCTGCCAAGGTGCCACTAAGGGCAAGCGACGCTCCACTACCACCTATAATACTTCGAAACACAACAGGCGAGATTTTTCCGCCATTCTTCACATGGTCACCTTGCGACGAATATTGCAACTGAAACTGTTCGAGAACTTTTTCGCGGATATTCCCCTCCAAGCTAAAAACCGCAAATTTTTCACTATTATCATTTTCGTATTTATAGTATTCAATTTTGTTTTGTCGCGGTGCGTCTATATTCTCGAACTTGCATCCACTCTCCTCGACCATCATCGGCATTGCCTCCTCGACATACACGCGCTCTGGCTTATTTTTTATTACAAACGCAAGGTAAAGCACAGTAGCACCGGAGACTAGTGTTATCAATAGTTGCAAGAAGTTAAGAACATCATTCATAAAGCACTCCAATTTAAGAATTGTGCGATCAAGCGAGATCTTTCAAGATCATCTCATCAAGCACTTTCCCCGAGGGACCGTTGTACTGTGGAGCGGCGGGCTGGAGCGTACCGGCAAACGCTGGCACCTTGATGCGATTGATAATCTTCGCCGCCTGCGATTGGTCTCCATTCCAGAAAATCTCCGGCTCGCTCGCCACGGCCATCGCGCGTACGAGCAGCTTTCCATCAGCATCCTTCCAGGTCGCATGCACCGCGCTCGCGTACACGCCGAGCACGAAGGTGTGTTTGGGGCTGCGGTCTTTCTGCTTCACCTCTTTGACGGGCTGACCGAAGGGAAAATTGTGGGTGCTGGCGGGCATGGAGACTCTGGGATTGGGTGGTATGCTTCAGTGGATACGGCGTTCCGGTGCGAATTTCTGCCTCGCCCCCGTGCGTGCTTCCCGCCATATTGCGTGATTGCGCCCGGCCTCACTCAGCACTGCTCCGCCGAAGGCGGCGGCCCGGGTTTCCGTCACCACAAAACGCCGCCCGCGCAGCTCGACGAGCTGCCCGGGCTGCGGGAGATATGAAGGACTGGCGATGGTCATGGTACAACCGTGCCCCGTAGCGATTGTAAGTGGCTACTCATTCGAACGTGCTCTTTGACTTCCATCCTACTCACACTAATTCCGTACGATCTTCCTCGTCCAACTCGCCGGGCCGGCGGTGATGCGGAGGATGTATATGCCGGGCTGGAACTGGCGCAGATCCAGTTGCCGGCTGTACTCGCTCGCGGCATGTTCGTCGGAGTGACGAAGCTGGGATTGCCCGACGATGTTGAACACTTCGATTGTTACCGGGGCGGGGCGTTCCATGGTGAAGCGCACCGTCACCGTGCCGTGATTCGGATCGGGGTATACCGTGAAGTCATGCACCGTGGACGGCGGAGTGCTCTCGGTGGAAAGTATCAGGAAGGGATCCGAAATGGCGGAGCAGCCGTTCTCCGCGAACACTCTCACCTGATACATGCCCGCTTCGGGCACCACAAGGAATTGATTGCTTTCTCCGGGTAATTCCGACCCATCCTTGTACCACTGATAGGCGTTCGCCTTTTCCGTGGTCAGCACTCCTCCGACTTTGGTGATGGTGGGTTTCTCCGGCCCGGGCTTTACTGTCACGTCGATGGCCGCGGCTGTACCTTCACAACCGTTCGCATTCCACACGGTAACCGCATAACTCCCCGCTGTTTTCACGGTGATCGCACGCGTTGTCTCGGCATTGCTCCACAGGTAGGAAGCGTAGCCGCCCCCGGCATCGAGGACAACGGAGTCGCCTTCGCAGATCACCGGATTACCTGTTACGGAGATCACGGGCCGGGGCGAGGGTTGTACCGTCACCGACACAACATTCGAAATGCCCACGCAGCCGTTGGGATCGGTAACGGTGACGGCGTACAGTCCTTGCGTTCGCACGAGGATTTTCCTGCTGAGTTCACCCGACGACCAGTGGTATGATGCATATCCTTCGCCGGCATCGAGAATCACGGTATCACCTTCGCACAACACTGTTGGTCCTTCCGCCACGATTGTCGGTTTGAGCGAATCAACCACGGTGACGATCACCGGACTCGATATCAGCGTACATCCATTACCGTTCACCACGGTCACGGCGTAAGCGCCCGCCGCCGCAATGCGTATTTTCCTCTGTTGTTCGCCCGTGCTCCAGCGATACGATTGATACCCTCCCCCAGCGTCGAGTTCGATCGAAGCGCCACGGCAAATCGTGATGGGTCCGCTTGGTACTATCACCGGAGGCGATGCCACGGTGACAGTCACGGTATCCGATACTCCCACGCAACCGCCTGCCTTCCTCACCTCGGCATAGTAGTTCCCCGAGGTCTTTACAGTGATCCTGCGCGTGCTCGCCCCGTTGCTCCACCGGTACAACGTATACCCTTCGCCAGCATCGAGCGTCACGCTGTCGTTGGGGCACAGCACTTTCGAGCCCATCACGGTGATACGAGGAGCGAGTTGCGCGCTGACCACCACCTGCACGGTGTCGGAACGGCCTTTGCAGCCGGTGGGCTCCGTTGTCTCCACCCAGTAGGCGCCAGTCTGACGGACAACGATGGATCGGGAGGTTGCGCCGGTGGACCAACGCTGCGACGCGAAGCTACCCTGCACGGTAAGGATGAGCGAATCCCCGACACAGAATGCGGTGCTCCCGCTCATTGCGAGATTGACATGCGACGGCCATGCAACCACCTGAAGACTGTCGGACGTTGCCCAACAGCCATTTTGATGCTTCACGCGCACCCAGTACCAACCGCTTTCACTTGCGGTAATTTTGGATGTGTTTGCTCCATTCGACCATTGGTATTCGAGAAGCGGAACTCCACCAGCCACTTCCAGATCAACGGATTGTCCGAGACAAAACGTCAGAGGCCCGTTCGCCAGCACCACTGGCTTCGGTGCGGGTTTGACCACGACGGTGAACACGGGCGAAGTGATGCTGTCACCGGTGTGGGTAAAGGCCTTCACCCAGTAATCCCCTGCTCTGTCAACGGTGATGCTGCGCGTGGTTTCCGTCGTGGACCAGAGATAGGATGCGAATCCATCGGGAGCCGTCAACACCGTGCTGCTGCCTTCACAGAGTTCACTGTTACCAGCGATGGATATATTCGGCACGAGGCACACCCGTCCCGTGTCGATGATTGGCAGGAAACAGCCCTGCTCGAACGTTGCCGATACGCCAGGCAGCGCAGTGCACAATGTATCCAGTCGTTGCTGGGTCGTAAAGGTGAGTTCCAGCAATTTCCCGGAACCATTGATGAGTTTCCTGTCGGACGAGGAGATTTCCACTCCTCCGGGGACCGCCGTAACCGCCAGAGGAATCTGTTCGAGCAAGGATCCCGCGGGTGTCAGCGCATTCTTGAACTGCAGATGCTGAGAATTAAAGAGAACGATGAAACGAATCGGATAAAACATCTCGCCGTTGATGGGCGTGAGCAGATTCAACGGAACGATCACTTCATCGCCACTGTTGCGCTGCACGCTTCCAAGCTCCATGTGAAGATTGGAGAATGTCGTGGAATCCAAAGGCGCGCGGTAGGTCTTCGTTTTCGTGTCCGTGCCGCCGCAGAAATTGCGCAGTTGCAACTCCACCGTGCGCAAGCCACCGTCCGCGCATTGCCGCTGATAGGTAATTATGCACTCCTGGAAGCATGCGAAAATAATGGTCGAGATTTCCTGATAGATGGCCGCGAGCTGACCCGCGTCCGGCGTCTGATAGTAGCGACCACCAGTGAGCGTGGCGATGAGTTCCAGCTCGGTGGCGTTGATGCCCGTGCCAAGACCGATAGTGAACACGCGGATGCTATAGCGGTTCGCCAGTGAGATAATTTCTGCAGGCGTGCGCGTCGAGGCGTTGTCGCCGCCGTCGGTCATGGCGATCACCGCGCGGGATTGGTTCACACCGTTGTTGAGCAACTCGATGATTCCCCCGTAAATGCCGTCCCACACCGCCGTGCCTCCACCAGTAGGCAGCGCATCCACCGCAGTGTGGAGCAAAGCTTTGTTCGTGGTCATCTGCTGTTGAACGGTCACCATTGTATTAAAAAAGATGATGGTGGCCTCGTCGATCACACCGTCCATCAGATCCACGAAAGCGTGGCCAGCTTGTTTCGCACCCGCGTTACCCGAACCGGACATGGATCCCGAGCAATCGAAAACGAGAGACACAGAAATGGCGCATCGCACCGTGGGATCGGGACACCATAGTGTGAAATCCCGTACCTCCACTCCATTCTCGTAGATACGCATATCCTGCTTGGTCATGTTGTAGGCCGGGTTGCCGTTGCAGCCCACGGAGAAGTACAGTTCGATGGTGGGCCAGTTTACCGTCAAGCGCTTGAATGTCAGGTTCGGTTGCGCGTTGCTTGACGCGCACAGCGCCAGCAGAAACACGAAGGCGACAAGAAGTGCGTGCCGGACGCGCGATCCATTCCTACCATCACAGTGTTGCGTTTTCATGATGCACTCCTTGTAAAAGGGCAACGCCCCAGCCTTTTGATCAATGTTCACACAATGACACGACACCCGACCGGGTTTGCTTTCCGTCTGTTGTATTGGACGAGGAAACGGCAGAGCACCACGCGCTGTCGACCACAGCCGTGTGGAGAGTCACGCATGTATGTCCGTTCACTCGCTGCATGCACTATCCTCTATACACCTGCTCGTTATGCCAGTGCAGATATTCGCGCATGGGTTTCGCGTATTCCTGTTCGGGCAACACGATGAGCTTGTTGCCGTGATGCCGGTAATAGTCGCGGCCGTTTTCGAATTCCTCCTTGAGGCGCTTGCTGACTTCGACGGTGTAGTCGTCGGTGACGGTGATGTAGCCGCTGTCGAATAGCGTGTGTATGTCCGAGCGCAACAGTAGACCGTTGCGGATGTCGTGCGGTCCCTCTTTCGCGTAGGGCTTGATATGCGCGGCTTCCAGCACCGGCAGGGTGCGCTCGCCCGAAATGGCGCAGCGACGCTGATAGTTGTCGGTGACGAGCACACGGAAAGTGCCCTGCCCGAGTCGCACCTTTTGCAGGCGCGTGGCATAGGGATTGTCCGCATCGATATTCCGCTCCATCCCGATCGAGATATCCGCCTGCTCGGCGAAGCGCAGTAGCGTGCGTCCGACAGTGGAGTCCATGGCGAAACCCTTGCCGGAAACGATGGAATCCGCCCAGCCCTCGGGCTGCGCAATCCATCCATCGTCGAAGCGGAAGACGGGCTGCGCCAGCAATATGTTGGTGATGTGCGGATTGGGATTGCTGTCGCGGCGGAAGCGCATGATGCGCCGCTGAAAATGCTCGAAACTGGCGACGCCGTTGTTTTCGCCGAAGGCGTCCCACGCCAGATTGAGTGGCAGCACCGAAGCGCTGACGAAAATCCCGAAGCCCGCGATTTTCCGCTCGGGCGCGTGCAGTTTGAAAAAGAACAACCCGCCCGGCCGCAGCGCCTTGAATGGCTGTCCGCTGGGACGCCAGAAATTGACTTCCACCGGGTTCCGCTCCCGAAGGAAGCGGAACCAGGCGTTGTCCGTGACACCGACGTAGATATCCGTCATCGCTCGTAGCTACTTGAGTGAAGCCAGCCAGGTCTGATGCTCTTCCGCCCACTTGGGGTTGCTCAATCCCAGCTTCGCGATTTGCCGGGGATGGGCGAGGGGGAGCACATCGTATTCCGTGCCCTCGATGGCCACCTTGACGATGCTGCCATAGCCATGCTTCTTGACGAAGGCGGCGAGCGTGCTCCAGCCGGGGACGAGGGGCTTGAGGAATTGGCGAATGGGCTCGTCGCCGAGAAGCACGATGCGCTTGGCGCCGGATTGCTTCAACTCGCGCAGTATGGCTTTGCGGCGCGACTCGTCGATATCCACGACCGGCGGCACGGTGGCGGCGGGCAGCAGTCCCTTGTCCACCAGCGGCTGATACGCGCGCTTGATGGCCTTGTCCTGCGCGGGATTGAGACGGCTTTGCGGCACGAGGTCGCACAGCCACACGTCGGCGCGGGTGAGCTTGAGCGGAGCGAGAATCATCTCGTCGAGAGCCGCGGCCGAGGGTCCGTTGAGATGCGCGCTCGCGGGCGTCAAGGTCCCCAACTCCGCCGGCACGTTGATGCGCGCGATGATCTTCCCGGCATTCTCTCCATTCCAGAAAATTTCGGGCTCACTGGCCACGGCGAGGGCGTTGACGAGTGTTTTGCCCTTCGCGTTCTTCCAGGTTGCATGCACCGCGCTGGCGTACACGCCGAGCACGAAGGTGTGTTTGGGGCTGCGGTCTTTCTGCTTCACGTCTTTGACGGGCTGACCGAAGGGAAAATGGTAGGTGCTGGCGGGCATGGAGACTCCGGGGATTGGGTGTATGCTTCAGTGGATACGGCGTTCCGGTGCGATTTTCCGCCTCGCCCCCGCACGTGCTTCCTGCCACATTGCATGATTGCGCACAACGGAGGGAGTGCGGTTCAATATGCGAGGCAGTGCGTCAATGCGTGGTATTCTGAGTGGGCACGTAAAAATAGTGCGCCAAGCGATCGGGGACGACGCGGCTCGCTGCTGCGGGACGGAAGGTCCATGCGCGGGACGGTTCGGGTCCGGGAAGCGCGGTGTGATTGTACGCGCTTCCGCTTCCCTGAACGATGATTCGCCGTCGATGCTCCTCAAGCGCGCACCTTTGTGACGTTACAGGCGATACGGGACAAACTCAATGCGGGCAATATACAATCTTGTCCGTTTTCCGCAAACCATGCGCATTGCGGGTGCGCGTGTCCGCTACATAGCGCGTGCCGTAAATTCAATGGATATTGTGGTCGCCGGAGGGGCGGGGGGAATTCTTACAAAAAATTAATGTAGGGAAGAGAGTAATGAGGGGGTGAGGGTAAGGAGGGGAATACATTTAAAGAGATGAAAGAGAGCGGAGAGAGCGGAGAGGAATTGTTGAGGGTGCTTCTCGCTCGATCCGTGCGGCACGCCGCAATCGAATCAACGCAAGGACGCAGCGACGCAAAGCCGCGAACCCTCTGAGCCCTCCGTGTTCGCGAAGCGCTCAGGGTTCTCTGGGCAAGCGAAGCTCGGTGTTCGCGAAGCGCTCAGGGTTCTCTGGGCAAGCGAAGCTCGGTGTTCGCGAAGCGCTAAGGGTTCTCTGGGCAAGCGAAGCTCGGTGTTCGCGAAGCGCTCAGGGTTCTCTGTGTTCCCGCGAAGCTCCCCCTCCTTACTCTCATCTCCTCCTTACTCTCATTCTTTACTGGCTTTGACCCCGCACAGCAACGCAGCACAGCAACGCAGCACAGCAACGCAGCACAGCAACATGGAATTCTCATTGACATTAAGACGGGATTATCGTAAGTTTTCCCCACACACGACAAATACAAGGCGAGCGGGCTGTTTGCTCACCTGCACATCACAGGATGGAGGAAGTCATGCGAGGTGGTAACAATGAATGGACCCGGCGGAGCGCTTTGGCCGCCGCGATGATCATGTTTATGATGATTGGGACGATGACGGCGACGGCGCAGAATTTCCGGCCGGTGGAGGATTTCGGCTGGGGCTTCGGTGTGGGAACGTCGGCTCCCTTCGTGGTGGACTTTGACGGGGATGGATTGCTGGATCTTTTGGTGGGTATCGACAATCACCGCATCATCCACTACGAGCAACGCGCGGGCGATAAAGTGTTCGTGCGCGTGCGGGTGGATGCCATGGATGTGAGCGGCGATTCGCAACCATCACCCTTCGTTACCGATCTCGACGGCGATGGTCTCAAGGATGTGCTCGTTGGAGTCAATGGTGGTGTGATTCAGCATCTCGAGCAGGTCGCGGCGGGTTCCAATGAAATCGCTCTGGTGACCAAAAAATTCAACGGCATCGAATACAGCGATTGCTGTTACAAACCTGTGGTGCTCGACCTCGACGGCAATGGTCTGCTCGATCTCATCGTGGGCGACGGTGGTCAGACCTTGCGACGCTGGGAACAGAGCGCTCCCAACGCGTTGTCGTTCAATGCCAAGCGTCCGCTGGTGTTTCCGATGACGCGTCTCGGCACATTGCATCCGTATTTCCACGATCTCGATGGTGATGGTGCGGTGGAATTGCTTGTAAGCGATGGTGGTGGCGCATTGTACCTATCGAAGCAAAGTACGGCGGTGAAGGACAGCTTCACGCTCGTCGCCACCGACTGGAATGGCATCAATGCCAACGGACGCGCGGCGCTCTGGCTGGGTGACCTCGACGCCGATGGTCTGGTGGATTTGCTGTACGGCACCTGGGATGGTATGATTTTCCACTACGAACAGCCCTCACCAAAGGCGCTTGCCGGTTGGGTCCTGCGCTCCGAGAATTTTCTGAATATGTGGGATCTCGGTAGCGATTGCATGGGCACGGTGGCGGATTTGGACAAGGACGGCCGCTACGAAGTGCTGCGCACGCAAGTGTTGAATCAGACACGCACGACCCGTACTCCCGTCCTGCTGTATCGGCAGATGGCGGCGGGTTCGCTGCAAATGGAGTCTATCGGCACACTGCAGGGCATCGAAGCAGGAGAACACGACATGCTGTGGGTGGGGGATTTCGAGGATGACGGTCGTCTCGATATGCTCATCACCAGGGCACGCAATGGTATCGAACACTATCGGCAGAGCACGGGCAATCCTCTCCTGTTCGAATTGGTCACGGCAACGTTTATTACCGACGCCATCGGCAACTGGACGTCGCTGGTACCGCAGCTGGTCGATCTCGACAAGAACGGTAAAAAGGATTTGCTGCTCGGGAATTCCGACCGCTTCATCAGCCGCTACGAGCAGGTCGGCGCCGGTTCGGCCAGCTTCGAGAAAAAAGCGGATCGGTGGATGACGCAGCTTTCCTTCTATCCCGCGCCCGCCTTCGTGGATCTCGGTAGCGATGGCCGCCTCGACATGCTGCTGGGACAATTCGACGGCAACCTGGACCATCACGTGCAGAGCGCGAGCGATCCCCTGCTGTTTGATCGAGTAACTCGTGCCTTCCTGAGCACGGCCGTTGGCAATAAATCCATCCCCCATGTGGTGGACTTCAACAAGGACGGTCGCCTTGATCTGGTAATCAGCGACGGCGACGGTGGTATGTCGCTGTACCTCGACATGGGTCCGAACAGTGTGGACCCGCCGGAAATCAGGCCGTCGGATCTCGCATTGCTGGACATCGCTCCGCATCCCGTGCGCGACATGGCAACGCTGCGCGTACACAGCGCCACACGCCGCGACGCCACACTGCGCGTGTTCGACGTGCTCGGCCGCGAGGCGTCTGCCCCGATGTCGCGCACGTTGGACGGTGGCACGCAGCTTCTCCCGCTGTCCATGCAAGGCCTTCGTGCCGGTGTGTATCTGCTGACGCTGGAGAGCGCGGGCCTGCGCGTGGCGCGGAGGGTGGTGGTGGATTGACAGGACGGTGAATGTGAAGGGCGAACGATTTTAATACATTTAAAGAGAGCGCGGAGAGCGCCGAGGGCGCGGAGGATGGGTTGAGGTCGCATCACGTTCAAATCTTGCCAGCCCGCTGAGCGCGGAATACATTTGAAGAGATGAAAGAGAGCGGAGAGAGCGGAGAGGAAGTGTTGAGGTCGCTTCCCCGCTGGAATTCTGCGTCCCGCCGCAATCGAGTCAACGCAAGAACGCAGAGCCGCATAGCCGCGATCCTGCTCGATTCGTGCGTCCCGCCGCAATCGAGTCAACGCAAGGACGCAGAGACGCATAGCCGCGATCCCTCTGAGCCCTCCGTGTTCGCGTAGCGCTCCGTGTTCTCTGTGTTCCCGCGATCCCTCTGAGCCCTCCGTGTTCGCGTAGCGCTCCGTGTTCTCTGTGTTCCCGCGATCCCTCTGAGCCCTCGGTGTGGCGGAGCGCTCCGGGTTCCCCGTGTCAGAGAAGCCCTGTGTTGGCGAAGCCCTCTGAGTTTTCTGTGTTCCCGCGTAGCGCTCTGTGCACTCTGTGTTACCACAAGCGCCGCGCGACATCGTGGTCGTGGATGAACGCCAGGATGCCGCGCGGGCCGAGGTGAGGGTATGTGACAATGCTTGTGGGAGTGCTCAGCGCAGCAGCAAGACCGGCAGCACACGCAGGGTGTTGCCCGTTTCAACACGCAGGAAATATCTGCCCGCAGGCAGGGCGTCCATGCGCAGGTGCACGCTGTGTTGTCCGGCCGGGACGTGCGTCGCTTCATGCAGGGTCCGCAAGCTACGCCCCGCCACGTCGACGAGTTCAATGCGCAGATCCGCTTCGCTGCGCAAGGTGTAGTGCAACGTCGTGCCCTGTGTGGCGGGCTGGGGATACAGTGGCGCGAGTGTGAATTCCGATTCGCATGCCACGGCCGTGACGTGCAACTGAGGGGACAGCGTGGCGCTGCCATCGTAATCGATTTGCTTGAGTCGGTAGTACCACACAGCGGCCGAGGCGTCGAGGGTTTCGCTCCAGGTGTAGCTGTATCCTGCAGTGCTGCTGCCCGCACCCGGTACAAACCCTCGCGGCAGCCATTCGCCGGTATCGCCCGCGCGGCGCTCCACCGTCCACCCCAGATTGTTGGTCTCGCCAGCCGTGCTCCACGACAGCGTGAAGACGGCGCCGTCGAGTCGATAGCCAAAGGAGGACATTTCCACAGGAATGATGGAGGGATGCTCGATCACGAAGTAGATCTGGTTGCTGGCGGAGATGTCGTTCCACTGACCGGACATGCCCAGCGGCCAGTTGGTGAGCGCAAGGGCGAGGGCGTCCTGTCCTGGACTGGCGCCGTAATTATCGGGTTCAAGGCCCCAGTTGCTGTAGAGTCCACCCACGGCCGAGCCGCCTTTGCCGGCGGACAATCCCTGCCAGAACTGCGTACCGTTGCCGGTATTGGCGCCGTCCCACATCCAACTGCCTTCGGTCGCGAGGTCGTTGCCTCCGAGCCACACATAGGAGGCGCCGCCACCGTCGGGAGCAATGGTGCGGGACAGCTGTATGCCGGCATTGACGAGAACCTGGGTGAATACGGCCGCTTGTTCGGCCGCGTCATCGATATGCGCGAGGGTTCCGCCGCGCCAGGCGGCGCAGGCCGCCGCATCGATCCAGCTGCGGTTTTCGCGCACCACTTCGTAGCTGCGCCCATTGTACACGAACATGTACACATTCGCAGGATCGGCGCATTGCGCCCTCAAAGCGGAGGCGAACAATGGAATGAAAAGAATCACAAGAATGGCGCGATCGATCATAAGTGCTCCGTGCTGAGTCGTGAGTCTGATGTAAGGTCTGAGGGATTTCCGGAGTGCATCATCCGATACGCAGTCGGTCAATGCAGGCGCGCACGCTGTCGCGATACATTTTTCCTATCGGTATCACCTCGTCTCCCACGCGCATCACGCCGTGGTCTATGGTCCGCACATGGCGCAGATTCACGATCCACGATTTGTGGACACGCAGAAAGCCGAGAGGCGCGAGGCGCCATTCGAGTTCGCGCAGACTCTCGCGCAGCAAATACGAAGCGTGGGCACAGGTCAGTGTTGCGTATTCGCTCTGTCCTTGAATGTGGAGAATGTCCCCCACCGCGATGCGTTGGTCGCCGCGATCGGTATGCACGAACAGCGCATCCACGGTTTCGGGACGCGTGCGGGTAGTGGCGAGGGTTTCGACCTTGCGCAGAGCGGCCAGGAAGCGCTCGAAGGAAAACGGTTTGACGAGGTAATCCACGGCATCCACGGTGTAGCTTTCCACCGCGTAGTTTTCATAGGCGGTAGTGAACACCACCATCGGAGGATGCGCCAGACTGCGCAGCATTTCCATTCCTGTAAGCACTGGCATCTGAATGTCGAGGAATAGGACGTCCACATGCGTTTCCCGCAGCACATCCATGGCCTCCATGGCCGAACCGCAGCGCGCGAGGAGCTGCAGCCACGGGACGCGCTCGATGTAGGTCTGCACGATATCCAGCGCGAGTTCTTCGTCGTCCACGGCGATGCATCGCAGTATCATGTCAATTCCACGGAAAGTGTGACGGTATGCAGTTCATGCGTGGCTTCGATCAGCAGTCGATGGCGGTCGGGATACAGCAGATCGAGTCGGCGGCGCACATTGGCCAGACCGATGCCGCTGGTGGTATCGCGCGTGCCGGTGGTGGGAGCGTTGCGCACGATAAAGGTCAGCGTCCCCTCGGCAATGCGCAGATGCAGGCGCACGCCCGCGCCGGGCGTATGCAGGTCGCCGTGCTTGAATGCGTTTTCCGCAAGAGGCAAGAGCAGCATGGGATGAATGCGCAATCCCGCAGGATCGCCTTCGACGAGAAAATCGATGCGGTACGGTTCGGAATGCTGGAGTCGTTTGAGTTCGATATAGCTCTGGAGTTGGGTGATTTCATTTTCCACATCCACACTGTCCCTCTCCACGCTGCGCAGCACCGATCGCATAAGGTCCGAAAGACGCAGCATGGCCTGAGGCGCCTGTTCCGGCCGATGCACCGTCAACGAGTAGATGTTGTTGAGCGTGTTGAAGAGGAAATGCGGACTGAGCTGTTGGCGCAGCAGGGCGAGTTCGGCTTGCACCTTCTCACGATGCAATTCCTCTCTGAGGCGCTGCATGCGGAACCAATCCGCGGAAAAACGCAACCCGGTGCTGATGAGTACGAAGAAGAAAATCTCGAATCCCATGAAGGGAATCATCGCACGGCGTTCATCGAGAAACATGCTTCCGGTGCCGAGATACCAGTCGATGAACAGCGCGTGCAGAAGGAACAGCCCCACCATGGCCGCGATGAGCAGCAGAAGCGCGAAGGCAAACGACACATAGCGCTTGCCAGCGAGCAGCACCGGTGTAAGCAGGAAATAGTTGGCGTAAAAACCAATGGCCATGGTGAGGTAAAAGCTCACCGTTTTCACCGTCAACCCCATCATCCCGAATTGCTGTACGTATGCGGGTGGATACGTGAGCAATACGTTGATGATGAAGAAGCACCATGCGCCGAGATGCAGCAGCGGAAGTTTCGCGCGTTTCATGCTTCAATAGTACGCGGCCACCCCTGTCCGTGCAAGGAAATCGCGGTCAACGGCGGAAATCCTGCTGTGAACGGCGGTAATTGTGCGGCCCACGGTCCTGTTGCAGAAGCTACTGGAGGACGAACGATTTTAATACATTTAAAGAGAGCGCGGAGGATGGGTTGAGGTCGCATCCCGTTCAAATCTTGCCAGCCCGCTGAGCGCGGAATACATTTGAAGAGATGAAAGAGAGCGGAGAGAGCGGAGAGGAAGTGTTGAGGTCCCCTTCCCGCTCGATTCATGCGGCCCGCCGCAATCGAGTCAACGCAAAGACGCAACGACGCAAAGCCGCGATCCCGCTCGATTCGTGCGGCCCGCCGCATTCAAGCCAACGCAAGGACGCAGAGACGCATAGCCGCGATCCCGCTCGATTCGTGCGGCCCGCCGCATTCGAGTCAACGCAAGAACGCAGAGACGCATAGCCGCGATCCCTCTGAGCCCTCCGTGTGGCGAAGCGCTCCGGGTTCCCCGTGTCAGAGAAGCCCTGTGATGGCGAAGCCCTCTGAGTTCTCTGTGTTCCCGCGATCCCTCTGAGCCCTCCGTGTGGCGGAGCGCTCCGGGTTCCCCGTGTCAGAGAAGCCCTGTGTTGGCGAAGCCCTCTGAGTACTCTGTGCTTCCGCGTAACGCTCCGTGTTCTCTGTGTTCCCGCGTAGCGCTCTGAGTTCTCTGTGTTCCCGCGAAATCCCTCCTTACCCTCCTCTCCTCCTTACTCTCTTCTTCAATGGATTAAAAGCATGCACTTATCCTTGCATTATTGGTATTGAATTCCAATATTTGCAAGGATGATTGCCCGCACAATTATATCGACGCTGCGATTGGCGCTGGATGAGGCGCCGGCGGTGTGTTTGCTGGGGCCGCGGCAGGTGGGAAAAACCACCCTGGCGCTGGAACTGGCGGAAGGGCGTCCATCGGTGTACCTCGATCTCGAATCCGAGCTGGATCTTGCGCGCGTGCGTGATGCGGCCGCCTTTCTCGAGCGGCATACGCGGGAGTTGGTGATACTCGACGAGGTGCACCGTCTGCCGGGATTGTTCCCCACCTTGCGCGGATTGATCGACGCTGGTCGCCGCGGCGGGCGTCGCCACGGCATGTACCTGCTGCTCGGTTCGGCGTCGCCGGATTTGCTGCGGCAATCGGCCGAGTCTCTCGCGGGACGCATACGCTATCTCGAACTCCCGCCGTTCACCGCGGTGGAGTTGGCGGACGAGGCGATGGACACGCTCTGGTTGCGGGGAGGATTTCCGGATAGTGTGCTCGCTGCCAGCGAGGGTGCGAGTCTGCGCTGGCGCCTGGATTTCATACGAACGTATCTGGAGCGGGACATTCCCCAGTTCGGTCCACGCATCGCCGCCGAGACGCTGCGGAGGTTCTGGACCATGCTGGCCCATCGTCAAGGATCGACGCTCAACACGGCCGAACTCGCCCGCGGACTGGGTGTGGATAACAAAACAGCGGCGCGCTATCTGGATGTGTTGGTGGATCTCTTCCTCGTTCGCCGCCTTCCACCCTGGCATGCGAATGTGGGCAAGCGTCTGGTGAAATCGCCGAAAGTGTACCTGCGCGACTCGGGCGTGCTGCATGCCCTGCTGCATATCGACAGCTTCGATGCGCTGCTCGGACATCCCGTGCTGGGCGCGAGTTGGGAGGGGTTCGTAGTGGAAAATATCCTGCGCTGCCTGCCCGAAGGAGGCACGGGCTGGTTCTATCGGAGTTCCGGCGGAGCGGAAATCGATTTGCTGCTGGATCTGCCCGGCGGCGAACGCTGGGCCATTGAAATCAAGCACAGCCGCTCCCCGCGCGTGGACCGCGGTTTTCACGAGGCCTGCGCCGATACGCTCCCGGCCCGCAAGTTCATCGTGCATCCTGTCGAGCAACGCTATCCCCTGCGGGATGGCATCGAGGTGATCGGTGTGCGCGGGTTGTTGGAGGAATTGTCTTCGCGCATGCTGTAGCGACACGGCGTGTGTGATACGAACGATTTTAATACATTTAAAGAGAGCGCAGAGAGCGCCGAGGGCGCGGAGGATGGGTTGAGGTTGCTTCCCGCTCGATCGGCGCGCTCCGCCGCAATCGAGTCAACGCAAAGACGCAACGACGCAAAGCCGCGAACCCTCTGAGCCCTCCGTGTTCGCGAAGCGCTCAGGGTTCTCTGGGCTAGCGAAGCTCGGTGATCGCGTAGCGCTCCGTGTTCTCTGTGTTCCCGCGATCCCTCTGAGCCCTCCGTGTGGCGAAGCGCTCCGGGTTCCCTGTGTCAGAGAAGCCCTGTGTTGGCGAAGCCCTCTGAGTTCTCTGTGTTCCCGCGATCCCTCTGAGCCCTCCGTGTTCGCGTAGCGCTCCGTGTTCTCTGTGTTCCCGCGATCCCTCTGAGCCCTCCGTGTGGCGAAGCCCTCCGGGTTCTCCGTGTCAGAGACACCCTCTATTGGCGAAGCGCTCTGTGTTCTCTGTGTTTCCGCGAAGCGCTCTGTGTTCTCTGTGTTCCCGCGAAGCGCTCCGGGTTCTCTGTGACTCCCCCTCTCCTTACCCTCACAACCTCACTACCCTCATTCTTCACTGGATGCGACACGGCTCTGTGCCCTGCCGAGCACGAACTCGTACACATGCAACTTCGCCTCGCCCGGGGGACGGCGCAGCAGCGTGGATTTGATCCAGCGGTAGGTGTCATCGTAACGCACATGGCGGTCATGGCGCAGCAGGCGTCCGTGTGTCGTGAGTAGCGAAATAATATCCGGCGACAATTCGCCGGCGGTGCTTTCGCGCTCGGTGAGAAACACATGTACGGTGATGGTGCTGTCGGGTGCTTGCCCCGCACGCAAGGGCGCGAGCACAGCTTCGGCATCGTCGAGCAGACGGGGACGCGGCGCAGCGAGACGTTCATGGTAGTAGCGCACACAGGCCAGCTCGTCGGCAAGCAGCACGCCGTCGCGTCCAGCGAGTTCATCCACCACTTCGCGCCAGGGCACGGCGTACACCGGCATGAACACCTGCCGAAGCATAGCGAGATTGCCCAGGCCGTAGAGCGATAAGGCCGTCAAGACCAGCACCAGCATGCGTCGGGGCAGCGGCCGGGGCAACACCTCGTACACGGCTGCAAGCGCCACAAAGAGCAGCGGCAGCGCGTACAGTGTGCGCGCTGGTGTGTAAATGAAACTGGTGTGTCGCGAGACGAAGGTGGTGATCAGCGCAGTGCAGCAGAGCGCGCCGAGAGCCAACGCCGCGAACAGCAGCATGACGCCGCGCGCCTCGCCGTCGGACTTCGCTCGCACGGCGAGCATGATGGGCACGGCCAGAAGCAACAGGGCGAGCAGGGCCGCATGCTCCACGGGATACACGGTCTCGCCGAGAATGAAGGCGTACATGCCGTAGCCGATTTTCAGAATCAGGGACACAGGTCCGCTGTTCAAGTCCGCCACCTGCCCTGTCCCACCGAGGGTCCGCAGTTGCAGCAGCACCGTTCCCGCCCAGGGCAGAAACAGCGCTCCGGCGATGGCGGCGGAAAGCAGCATCCGTGGCAGGGCTGCTCGATGTCGCAGCAGCGTGGCCGCGGCATGCAGGAGAATGATCATCGACGAGGGATAATCGGTGTACAGCACGAGGGTGTAGAGCAACGCGAGCAGGGCGATGTTTCGCCGGCTTCCCTCCTGCTCCACGCGCAGCCAGGCGGCCGTGGCCAGCGTGGCCAGCATGGCCGCCAGGGCGTAGTAGCGCAGCATGGGCAGGAACAACCACAACTCCACCGACAGCAGCAGCAGCACGAACAACGGATGGATGCGTTTCGATGGAAACACTTGCCGGAACAGCACGCCGGCCGACCAGAGCAGACCCAGCGCCTGCATGCCCTGAAACACGCGCAATCCCGCTTCACCGTCGCCAAAGACGAGCATCCACAGACGCAGCAAAGCGAAGTACAGTGGCGGATGGTAGTCGCGCGCGAGTTCCTCGAGCAAGGCGTCCCATCCCCCTTGGGAGAAGCGAATGCTGAACAGTTCGTCGCCCCAGAAACTGCGGGTGAACAGCGCCAGCGCTGTCATCGCCACGGCGGCGAGTCCCGGCAGCAGCAGCGGATGCTGTATTACGGAGTTGATGTTCCTTTTATCCATGCGCATCGCTCCCCGCGCCGACATGATGCGGCAGCGCACGCCTTGGTGCGCGTGATCCAGGCATGTTCTAGCCCTCGCCTCGCAGCCAATCCATATCCAGTTCGCCCGGGTGTACTGTGCGCGCATTGGCGCAGCCGAAGCGCACGCCGCGCGCAACGGCATCATCCAGCGATTCGCCCGTGGAGAGACCCAGCAGAATACCGGCGCTCATGGCGTCGCCCGACCCGATACTGTTGCGCAGCTCGATCGGCGGTACGGGAATTTCCCAGCTCGCGCCCTCTTCGCTCACCACGGTCACGGGGCGCGCGCCGTCGGTAATCACCACATGGCGTGCGCCGTGCTCGCGCAGGGTGGCGCAGAGTGCGGACACATCCGCTTGCGGGTCCGCGCGGTCGGGAGCGATGGCGCGGACGGTGGCGAGCAATTCCTCGCGCGTGACCTTGAACACCGTGGGCATGCCGCGAAGTGCGTACAGCGCCGCTTCGCCCTGCGCATCCACCACCGTCGGAAGATGGCGTTCGCTTGCGCGGGCGGCGCAGAGGGAGTACAGCTCGCCGGTGCATCCTGACGGGAGCGAGCCGGTGAGCAGCAAGGCGGTGGCGTGATCGAGGGCGACCAGCGCGCGGCGCAGCAAGGTCTGCGCTTCCTCGAATTCCAGAGGCAAAGCTTCCTGCACCAACTCGGTGGCGCGGCCATCGGCTTCGAGCACGGTGATACAACTGCGCGTGGGTGCGACGGTGCGGACCAAATCGAGTTGCACGCGCAGCGGCGCGAGTTCTTCGAGCAGATGGCGGCGCAGGGCATCGCCCGCGGGCGCCACCAGGGCGGAGCGCACGCCGAAGCAGGCCAGCGCGCGTGCGGCGTTGGCGCCTTTGCCCGAGGCCTGCGTCAGCACCTCGACGGCGCGATGCACGTCCCCTGCCCGCAACGTATCGATGCGATACAGGCGCTTGTCATCCAGCGATGGGCAAATGATTGTGATCATGGCAATGGAAAATACACAAGTTTTCCGAGACCTGCCTTGCCGCGGCGTCACCCTGACGTGGCGGAGCGGAGCTGCCGGATTGCATTCGTAGCAAGCGCATCCGCTTGACGTCACACTGAGGGACGCGCCTGCGTGCAGAACTGCGTGGGTTCCTCGTCAGCGGCTCAGGCGCGGACTCGAAGTGCCTGCTCCATACCTGGTAGGTTGCGAACCATGACATATGCTGCGCGGCGCGGGCATTGGCAACCCTCGATGGCGCCTCTGGATATCGTCACCTCGCTCACTCTCCGTCACCCTGAGCGACGAGCCCGCGTCCTGAACTATCGAGAAGCTACGAATCATGTCCGGGCTCGGAGTCGAAGGGTTCGACTCCGCGCCGTATCATTATTGTACCATTCCGGACACCCGTGCTCGGCGCTCCGCTCAGCCTGACGATTGGTGTCATTCGCGTTCCAAACCGGCGTAATCGCTTGTGGACCGCCTCAGCGGGCGATGAGCAGCTTGCGTGTACTGATGCCGCTGGAGGATTCGGCGGCGATGAACACCATTCCCGATGCCGGCAGTATATCCGTGGGGATGAGCAGCGTGGCCACGCCGGCCTCGAAGCGCTGATCGGCAACGACGCCGAGCTGCCGGCCCATTACATCGTACACGAGCACGCGAATGGACGCGGGCCTGTCCACGCTGAGATCGATGCTCGGCACGGCGCCACCGCGCACGGGGTTCGGATAGGTCGCGGCAATGCGGAAGTCCCGCGCGCTCTGGAATTCGTCCAGGGCGTTCAGCACGCGGCACTGAATTTCGGCCAGCGTCACCGCATCCACCATACATTGCAGGGTGTCCGCATCGTCCGTCATTATTCCCACCCACATCGGATTCATCAATCCATCCACATCGCTGAGCACCATACCAATGCCGCGAGCGCCAGGACGGGCGTCGGCGTAGGCCTGCAATCCCACCCCACGCATGGCGGTGGAGGCCACGTCGGAATCCACCCAGTCGCCATACATACCGGTGGTATCGTCCAGAGGCGTGGCGGGCGTGCTGACGAGTTCCATCACCAGACGGCCGACTCCGGGAAATTCGATGGCGGCGACCTCGGAGAAGGTATCGTCATCGGGACTGTAAAATGAATAAGCCCACCACATGGCCTTGCCGGTGAGCGGATCGACGGTGAGCGTGGTGCCCGCCATGTTGATTTCCGCACTGTACACCAATTGCAGGCGCACATTGTCGCCATGGCCCAGCTTGGCTTCGGCCACCGCCTCGTCATAGGCCTCCATGGCGGTGATCAATGTGTTCTGCGCCTTTGCGACGGAGAAGCCGCAGACAAGAACAAACAGTAGCAAACAACGCTTCATGCTGTACTCCGGGTTTTGTACATAACAGTGTAATATGCGGGGATTCCCCGCGCGATGCAATGCGTCTTCGGATGCAGACGGTTTTCCACCCTTCCCACACTTCCAATACCGCGAGGATGAGATCGCGGGCGAGCGTTCGACCCGCCACGGCGGGTGTTCCACTCCATGCATGAGCCACGTACTCGGAAAGACGCACGAATTTTTCCGCAGGCCCGTCACTCAGGATGACGATGATGTGTCATGCATGAACCAAACCAGCGTAGACGCCTGGTAACTGACTCAGTTCTGGGACTCGCCGTGGCGAGGTGACGCAGTTCTGTTTCGGCACTTCGCTCACTCTCCGTCACCCTGAGCGACGAGCCCGCGTCCTGAATTATTGAGAAGCTACGGATCATGTCCGGGCTCGGAGTCGAAGGGTCGTGCAACTGGCTACGAAGGCTTCGATCCGCCTCGGCGAATGTTCCACTCCGCGCCGGAATCACTCAGTACCATCTCGGACAAAGGTGCTCGGCGCTGCGCTCAGCCTGACGATTGGTGTCACTCAGGTTCCAAGCCGGCGTATTCGCTGGTGAACCGACTCAGGTCTGGGACTCGCCGTGGAGAGGTGACGCAGTTCTGTTTCGGCACTTCGCTCACTCTCCGTCACCCTGAGCGACGAGCCCGCGTCCTGAACTATCGAGAAGTTACGGATCATGTCCGGGCTCGGAGTCGAAGGGTTCGACTCCGCGCCGTATCATTATCGCACTATTTCGGATACCCGTGCTCGGCGCTCCGCTCAGGTCTGGGACTCGCCGTGGCGAGGTGACGTTGATTTATCACTGGCGACCAAACCGACGCTGACATTGGTCAAGCATGGAAAAGCGACAGGGGGACCGTCCTGAAGCACGGACGATCCCCCTGTATTCATGCAGCAGGGTTTCGCTTCACCATAGCTCACTTCACCTGTTGCATACCCGGCCGCGCAAGTCGCACGAGCCATGCGCCGCTCTCGGCCACCCAGCCGATGCGGAGCAGGGAGTCCAGCGTGATACCGGACACAATCAGCAGCAATCCCACGAAGGTCGAGGGATGGATCGTTTCGCCCACCACGGTGCCGATGAGGATGAGCGACAGGAAGGGCACGAGATACACCACGTTGCCGATGCGCGCAGAGGATTCGCCCGACGTGAGCGCGCGGAACCAGACCACGTACGTGATACCCATTTCAAACACCCCAATGTACAGCGAGCCAACCAGGCCCGGTCCGGTGGGCAGGGCGAATTGTCCGCTCGCAAGTTGATACACGAGAATGAACAAGGTTCCGAAAGCGAAATTCACGAAGAGTCGCACAATGCGGTCGCGATCCTCCTGCATGTTCAGAATCCAGTACAAGGCCCAGATCGCCGCGCTGCCGAGAGCGCAGGCCACGCCGGTGAAATTGAGTTCGGCCAGCACCTCCGCACCTCCACCGAAAGAAATCACCACGACACCGGCGAAGCTCACCCCGATTTTCACCCAGGACATGCCGTGTACCTTTTGACGGAGCAGAACCGCGGAGAACAGAATGAGGAACACGGGCCAGATGTAATTGAGCGGCTGCGCGAGCTGCGCCGGCAGCGCATCGTAGGATTGAAACATGAGCAAATAGTAGAAGAAGGGATTCAGCGCTCCGAGCAGCGCCGATTTCGCGTAGTCCCTCGGCTTCCAGAGCAAGCGGAGCCGCCAGAGTTTTCCCTGATACAACAGCACGATGTACAGCACGAGCAACGAAGTGGCGGAAGCCGTGAGAAGGACCGTGGACACATCGGCAAAGCCCAGGGTGAGCTTGAACGCCGAAGCCACGGTGGACCAGAGAAAGGTGGCGAGCAGGGCATCCTGCATGCCGCGCGTGCGCGCGAACGGCAGTGTGCCTTTGCGTGGTATGGTGCTGCTGTTCTGTTCCATTGCTGTGCTTCCTGTGTGCTGCGTTCGATCGGGGAAATGGGTCCGGACGAACCGGGTTGCTGCTGCGCCATGTCGCGGAAGGGCTCTCCCATCACGCGCACGGCGTCGGTACATGATCGATCAGGAAGCGATGGCGGATCGTTCGTGAATAAAATACGCTCTGCGGGAGGCGTCAGGGAGGAGGGTATGGTATCTTTTCAAGGTATTCATTTCATTTCCGCTTCCAATCGGAAGCAATCGCTATAAATATAGCGATTTGTTTTGAGATGTCAAGGATATCGCACCGATTTTTCTCCACATGCGAGCACTGCTTGCATGCTTCGGCAGCGGAAGGAGAGTGAAGTTGGAAAAAATCGTTACCTGAAGGTCGCGCATGCCTCGGCTGGTGTCTGAGGGCCTGAGCTTGGTGAGAATTTGGATTTTTTTCACGAATGAGAAGCATGTAGATTGCATGCTGCAACGACGACGCATGCGCGTCGCCTCCCTGAGAAACTACACGATACATGGCCGGGCGCAGCCATCGGCCATACGAAATTCAAGGAGAATGGAATGAAGAAGGTGCTCGTCCTGGGTGCCGGACTGGTGGCGCGTCCGCTGGTCTCCTACCTGCTTTCCCAACCCGATATTCATCTCACACTGGCCGACATGGACGAACATCGCGTGGCGCAGCTACTTGCCGGCCATGCGCGCGGTAGCGCCCTGCGTCTCGACGCGGCGGACGACGACGCGCTGGGCTCGGCGGTGGCCGCCGCGGATCTCGTCGTGAGTCTGCTGCCCTGGACCATGCATGTCGCCGTCGCGCGTCACTGTCTCGCGCATGGCAGGCATCTGGTCACCGCTTCGTATGTCAAGGACGAGATGCGGGCGCTGGACGAGGAGGCGCGTGAGAAGGGACTGATTTTCCTCAACGAAATCGGCGTGGATCCGGGCATCGACCACATGGCGGCGATGCGCGTGATCGACGGCGTGAAGCGCAAGGGCGGCAGGGTGACGAGTTTCTATTCCTATTGCGGCGGTCTGCCGTCGCTGGCGTTCAACACGAATCCGCTGGGCTACAAGTTTTCCTGGAGTCCCGTCGGCGTGATGCTCGCTGCGGGAAATCCGGGCCGCTATTTGCGCGACGGCATGGTGATGGAAATTCCGCCTGAGAAGCTCTTCGAGCATTACTGGTTGCTGGACGTGCCGGATTGCGGAACCTTCGAGGCCTATGTGAATCGCGACGCTCTCCCCTACCTGGAGGTGTACGGCATCGAAGGTGCGCAGAGCATGTACCGTGGCACGCTGCGGAATATCGGGCATTGCAATACCTGGAACGATTTCAAGAAGCTGGGGCTGTTCGATCGCGAGCGCACCTTCGATTTCACGCGCACCTCGCCGCGGCAAGTGCTGGCCGCCCTGGTGGATTCCAACGGCGACGATCTCGCGGCGGACGTTGCCGCGTGGCTGGAGTACCCCGCGCATCACGTCACCATCAAGAAGCTGGAATGGCTGGGCATGTTTTCGGACACACCGCTCCCCATTCCCGAAGGCAGCGTTTTCGATCTCTTCGCCCGCGTGTTGCAGGACAAACTGGTGTTCGGCGAGGGCGAGACCGATCTCCTCGTGCAGCATCACGAGTTCGAAGCCGAATATCCCGACGGCCGCCACGAGCACATCACCTCCACGCTCATCGACAATGGCATACCGCATGGCGACAGCGCCATGGCCCGCACCGTGAGTCTGCCCGTGGCCATCGCCGTCAAGCTCATTCTGCGCGGCGACATCACGCGGACCGGCGTCGTGATCCCCGTCTGGCCGGATATTTACGAGCCGGTGCTGACGGAGCTTGCGGAGCTGGGGATTTCGCTGGTGGAGGTCTGTGAAGCGTGAATCGTGAAGCGTTAATCGTTAATCGTGAAGCGTTAATCGTTAATCGTTAATCGTTAATCGTGAAGCGTGAACGGTTAAGCGTTGGACTGCGGCTGGTGAAAAGGTAAAAAGGAAATACGTTGTTTTTTCCTTTTTTCCTTTGTTTTTCCGGATTTGCTGAGTACGGGATACATATGAAGAGCGCGCGGAGAGCGCCGAGAGCGCGGAGGAAGGGTCGAGGGTGCAGCTCGCTCGATCCCGGTTCTCGTCGCTTTTCCCTTTCACCTCGACGGTGAAAGGGTGGAAAGGTGCACTGCGCGCTTTTTCAGGAAGACGACCTTGCTGGCACGGCCTGGTTTTCACCTTTTTTCCATTTGTCCTTTTCGTCTTGACTGATCAGCGTCACACGATCCACGTTTCACTCTTCACCACCAAGCACCACCGCGATGCCGACCGCCCTCCCCTCTCCCTGGCACTCCATTCCGCTCGCCGATTATGAAGGCCACATGAATCTGCCGGAGGTCGGGCAGGCGGAAATGCTGGCGGATATACTCGAACGATTGCTTACGCGCTTTCGTCCAGTTAGTGTGGCCATCGCCGGATGCGCCGGGGGAAATGGCTTCGAGCGCATACCGCCGGAAACGCAGCGCGTGGTGGGCATCGATATCGATGCGGAATATATCGCGGCGGCGCGAGTACGCCACGGCACCCGCTTTCCGCGTCTGGAGTTGATCGTCGCCGATCTCGAGCGAGGAGAGCGCCTCACCGATCCGGTGGATTTCGTGTATGCCGCGTTGCTGCTGGAATACCTCGATCTCAATGCGGGCATGCGGGAGTTGCGCGCATTGTGCCGTCCCGGTGCTGTATTGGCCTGCGTACTGCAATCGCCATCCGCGCTGCCAAGCGTCACTCCGACGCCGTTCGCCTCCCTCTCCGCGTTGCAGTCCCGCATGCATCTGGTGGACATCGACGCCCTGCTCGCCACGGCTTCGCGCCTCGATCTGCGTTGCATCGAGCGAAACTCGATTCGACTGTCGTCGGGCAAGGAGTTTGTGACAGTGGTGTGGGTGGCGGAGGAGGAGAAGTGAAAGGGTAAAAAGGAAACATTTAATTTTTTCTTTTTACCTCTTCATTTTTCAGGGATTGCTGAGTGCGGGATACATGCAAAGAGCGCGCGGAGAGCGCCGGGAGCGCAGAGGAATGGGTGGAGGGCGCATGCCATCCCAATCGTGCTGACCGCGATAATCGCGTCAGTTCAAGGGTTCGGCACTCAGTCGAGGCCGCAGCTCGCGTGGTTCCGGGCTGCCACCCCTGTTCCCTCTCACCGTTTCTCCTTTCCACTTTCACTGAAAATTCTCCAGCCGCATGCGTCAATCAACCCCCGCGGTCGCGTGCTCGGATCCTCACAGACTTCCACGATCCATCTGTGCTAATCTGTGTGATATCTGTGCAATCTGCTCTGAAAATTGTCTCGCTGCCTGCATCATGCTCATCTGCGCGGTGATGTGTAAAGAGTGAAGAGTAAAGAGTAAAGTTTGACGGTAGTCGTAGGAGCCAACCCGTACTCTCTCCGCCACCGC
>Ga0208462_1000452_pt1 | contig 42692 bp, 37 predicted proteins | sample AD_SCU001_MetaG_FD_184452 | JGI IMG/M metagenome (GOLD analysis project Ga0208462, IMG submission 184452) | Active sludge microbial communities of municipal wastewater-treating anaerobic digesters from China - AD_SCU001_MetaG (SPAdes) (version 2) | ecosystem: Engineered > Bioreactor > Anaerobic...
AACCGCCGCCAGTCAGAAGGTTCTGAACACTCAGAACGCCCGACCCGCGCCCGCCGTTCCGAAAAACTCGAACGCGAAGCCGCTGAAGAACGCCATGATCGCCCGCGCCGCAGTGAAAAGCCGGCCCGAGAAGCTGGCGAAGAGCGCCGTGACCGCCCGGCCCGCAGCGACAACAACGAAAAAACCGATAAAACCCGCAAATTTCGTGGTACCGGCAAAGCCGGTCAGAGTGACCGTTTCGCAAAACCCGCGAATACTGAAAAGTCAGTAAAAGAGCGCAAGGCCGCCTGGCCGGTTCCGGCCAAAAAAGGTGGCCAGTCGGCGCCAAAACGCCAGCAGCGCGAAAGAACCTTCAGCAACGGCCGCTGAAACAGTTAAAAGAAACAGCTGAAAACAGCCCCATCCGGGGCTGTTTTTTTTCGTCATCCCAGCGGCGCCAGCTGGTGATTTTTGAACTCATATGTGACGACCACTGTCAGCCGCCACGGCGCTGAAATGGTGACAGCGATACACATGCCGAAACAGGATTGTTGCAAAGAAGAAACTGTTTGCCAGTGCTTTGCTGAAGCCGGTGAACGAAAAAAGTTTGTAAATTGGGGCGTTAGCAGTATAATCGCGCTTGTGATTTCTGGATTTTCTATTTAAGGAGATTCGTAACAATGAGAAAACTTTTTGGTCTTGCCCTCGCAGTATTCATGGTTCTCGGTTTTGGTATCAGCCTGCGCGCTGAAGAAGCTCCGGCTCCTGCCGCCGCTCCCGTAGTCGATGCAACTCAGCCGACACCGGCCGTTGTCGAAGAAGCTGCCAAACCAGCTGAAGGCGAAAAGAAGGCCCTCGAAGCCATCGAAACCTCTGGTGTTATCGAAGTGGCCGAACCCGGCGAAGGCGAAAAACATAAAAAAGTCACCCTTAAAGTTGGCGAAACCGTCTACAGACTGATCCCCAGCAAAGACAGCAAAGATCTGTTCAAGAAACTCGAAGAAATGGCCGGCAAAACCGTGAAGGTTAAAGGCGAACTGCTTCCCGCAAATCCGCCGAAATACCCCCTTGCCGCCATCAAAGTCGCCGAATTTTCTGAATAATCAGTAACCCACGATCTTTCCAGGAGCCGCCTCGATTGTACGGGGCGGCTCTTTCATTCCCCGGCCACAGAAAACAATAGATAGCCACGGATAAACACGGATGAACACGGATGAACACGAATGAATGCAGATGAATGCTTTGCTTTCATTTTCAGTTATCAATAATGGGCCTGGCTCACTTCCACAATATGAATCAGTGCTTGTCTTAAGCGGTTTCGAGCCATGCTTCCCCCCTCCGGGGATAATGCCGGGATGACATTCAAAACATTGATTTTACACGTTCAATGCTGACAAACCGGTAGTTAATAATCTGAGTATTTTAGTATCCCAGTGTCACAAGATCTCGTCGTCAGGGTATTGCCGCATGCGGGTTTGATTCTTATAATTAAAAAATATGCTCAATCATTCAACCCAACTGAAAACAGCGGTTAAACCTTTTCTGGCAGTGCTTCTGGCGCTATGCTGCAGTGGTGCCGGTCTTTTCGCGCAAATTTCGCCGGAAGTGGCCGTAACCCCCGGTCATGCAATAGACACCGCAGTAACGACTGAAATTGCTGCTGCCGGTTACGAAGACTCTGAACAGAATCAGGCCAGGCCGGTCAGGCTTATATCGGGTTCGTCGCGTTTCAGGGCCAAAGCCCGTGAGCTGGCTGAAAAGTTCAGTCGCGAAACCCGTGATGAAGCTCTGCGTCGTCTGCACGGCGACATCAGCTTTGCTGACCGTCCGGCGCCCGAAATCGGCCAGGAAGAAACTTTTCAGGTCGACAAGACCGGCGGCGACAAAAAGAAGCCGGTAAAGGCCTTGTTGAAGGTAATTGGCCGGCATTGCTACGTTTATCTTGAAAAGGGTCGGCGTATCGATGAGGCGAAACTGAAAAAAGTCGCGCAAATGTTTGACCAGCGCATATACCCGCAGACGACCGCAACTTTCGGCTCAGAATGGAAACCCGGTATCGACGGCGACCCGCGTATCACTCTTCTGCTCCTTGGTGGCATGCAGGGCTGCGACGGCTTTTTCTACCCCGGTGATGAATACACCGCCGAAAAAGAACCCGGCAGCAACGAGCGCGAAATGCTTTACCTTTCGATAGACCGCATGGGCGACCTCAATGACTTCATGGGGCACCTGGTAGCGCATGAACTGCAGCACATGATTCACTGGCACAATGATGCGAACGAGATGTTCTGGGTCGATGAGGCGATGGCCGAATACGCCGCAACGCTTTTTGAGCGCATGCCCTGGACCGCCGAAGAATTTTTTGCCGCCTCGGACCGCAACCTTCTCGACTGGGAAGACACCCGCGGTGCCGAGAATTACGGCCATGTTTTTCTGTTCATCGACTTTCTACTCAGTCGCCCGGCTTTGAGCGACACCGCCCGCGTAAAGCTCGTGCGCGAAATCGTTAAAGGCAAGTCCGCCGGCGTCAAAGGCGTTGTCGAGGCCATGGCGAAAGTTTCGGGCAAATTGCTTTTCGATGAAATTTTCCGCGATTTTTCTGCGGCAACCTTCATTCACAACGCTTTCAAGGGCGAGCACCCTTATAAGTTCAGCCCCTTCGTTACCCGTAACCTGCTCAAATACAAGCAGCCGGCCGTTGCGCCGCGCCGCATCTTTAAAACCGCTTCTGGCACCGGCAAGGGTAAGGTCAGCATGTGGGCCGCCGCCGGTTATGAATTTTCTCTGCAGAAGCAGCCGGCAAAATTGCAGCTGAAGTTTTCCGGGGTCACCGCCAAAAATGCAAAAGGGAACAATATTTTCTGGCTTGGTCTTGCCCTGACCGATTCTGCCGGTCGTCAGGCACCGCAACTGCTGTGGCTGAAAACCGCCGGTAACCGCCTTGAAAAAACCGTAAACCTGCCGCCCGAAAAGAAATTTGACCGCCTGCTGCTGATCGTCTGCAATCAGGGTCCGATGCGCTACCGCGACGGCGATGGCCGCCTGCCGAAAGTTGATTTCGAGTTTTCGCTCAACGAAGAGCAGACCCGCTTCGATTCGCTGCACGAAAAACCCTGATGCCCCGAAAAACTGGTTCTCAATAGAGAACGATGCCGCTGATGCCGGCCACTATTATCAGCTTGATCGGGTCGATTTTGAACAGGGTGGCAATGAAAACCGCCACGAAAATTACGATACTTTTGTAGTCGATAAAGTTGTGTGAATTCATCAAAGTCAGTGCCGCTGCGGTTATCAGGCCGATAATTGCGGGCTTGAGGCCGGCGAAGATCATTTCCATGTAGTGATTTTCGCGGAATCTCAGATAGAACTTCGAAATCAACAGCATGATCACCAGCGGCGGCAGACAGACCGCAAAGGTTGCAACGACGGCGCCCCAGACGCTGCCCGAGACGGTATAGCCCACATAAGTTGCGCTGTTGATCGCGATTGGCCCCGGCGTCATCTGCGAGATGGCAACGATATCGGTAAAATCTGCCATGCTCAGCCATTTATGCGGTTCGCTGACCACTTCGTGCTGAATCAGCGGCAGCATGGCGTAGCCACCGCCGAACCCGAACAGGCCGATCTTGAAGAAAACAATGAAAAGGTCCAGGTAGATCTGCATGTTCAGGCTCCCTGTTGTCGGCGCTTCTGCCAGATTCCGTAGAGCAGACTGCAGATGGCAGTGATGCCGATGAGAATTGCCGGCGAGAACCCGGCAAAGGCAACCAGCATGGCGACGGCAGCAACAAGCGTCAGGCCTTTCCAGCCGATGCCCATGGCGCGACTGAGCGAGAAGAGCGGTGCGGCGATCATTGCTACCACTGCCGGCCTGATGCCTTTGAAAAAAGCCTCGACATGCGGATTGCTGCGAAAGCCGACCAGCCAGGCGGCAATCAGCAGAATGATGAAAAATGATGGCAGGGTGGTGCCGAGCGTGGCGACAATGCTGCCTGTGACGCCGGCAACCTTGTAGCCGACGAATATCGATGAATTGACGGCGATCGGCCCGGGCGAAGACTGTGCCAGTGCCAGAAGCTCGAAAAATTCACTCTCTTCGACCCAGCCGCGTTTTTCGACGATTTCGCGCTGAATCAGCGGCACCATCGCGTAACCCCCGCCGAGGGTAAACATGCCGATCTTGAAAAAGGTCAGAAACATCTGCAGTAATATGGGCATTTTCGGTTCTTTCAGCATTAAAATCAGTGGCATTTCAGGCAATAAAAAGCATAACATCATTTCACCAATAAATCAGCCCCCTGGTGGTGATACATGGCAACCGCACTGACTGGTATTGACTTTCCGGTCGACCGCGGCTAACATGACTGACCGGTCAGTTCGGTTCGCGCATTGCTAAACCGGTTGGCTGAAAATACTGCGGAGGCGCCCCGATGCAACGAAAAAAAACAGACAGACGGCTTGCGGTTCTCGAAGCTGCCACAGTCCTGTTTTCCGAAAAAAGTTTTCATGACGTCAAACTCGATGAAGTCGCTGTTGCGGCAGATGTCGGCAAGGGTACCATTTACACCTATTTTAGAAGCAAGGAAGAGCTTTTCGTTCAGTGCCTGGTGCATGATGCGCCTGTCTATGAAGATAGAGTCGAAAAGGTTATCGCTGCCGACCTGTCATTCGAAGACGGTCTGAAGCAACTTATTGCCCTGCAGGCAGAATTTGCCGAGAAAAAAGGCCCTCTTGTGAAGCAATTTATGGCACTCGGACCGCAGCTCAAACTCAACGACATCCAGTTCAAACACCTGACCGGCCTGTTTGAAAAAGCAGTGGCCCGTCTGGCACGTTTCTTTGAAGGCTGGAGAAAAAAGGGAATTCTCACGACCAGATTTTCATGCGGGCAGATGGCGCTGATGTTTCAGGGGCTGTTCGATCTCAATGTTGCGATGTCATATTTTCAGGAGCCAGCTCTGCGGCCAGAAGACGTGCTTGACTGTATCATGAAGGTTTTGAGCCGGGAGGCTGACAGATAATGCGCCGGTTTTCTTCACTTCCGGCCCTCTTTATTGCTGTATCGACCTTTTCTTACGCCGCTCAGCCTGAAATCCAGGCGCTCGGCCCCGATCTGAAGCCATTGCCGGCAGCATCCGCCACATTCGAGACTGGCAACTTCAAACTGGAAAACGCCATCGAGATTGCCTTGCGCGATAACCGCGCGATTCACAACGCGGCTCTTGCCGTTGAAAAAGCCGACGGCCAGGTGCGCCAGGCCCGTTCGATCGCCGGTATGAAGCTTGGCGCCAACCTTACCCAGACCCGTCTTGATGAAATAACCAGCGCGAATTTCGGCGGTCAGAATGTTGCCTTAAGCAAGCTCGATAATCAGAAAATCTGGCTCGAACTTTCGCAGCCGCTTTTCCTCGGTCAGAAAGACCGCGCTGCCATCAGATCGTCACGATTTGGCCGTGATATTGCCGGTTCGGCATACACTCTGACCCGTCAGCAGATGATTCTTGCTGCCAGCATTGGTTACTATTCATGGCTGTATGCCCGCGAAGTCGAAGACGTCGGCCGCATGAATCTTGAGTTGGCTCAGGCACACTACGACCTGGTCAAAAAACGTTTCGGAGCCGAGCAGGCGTCGAAATACGAACTGCTGCGTGCCGAAGTCAGACTTGTGCAGACGCAGAGCGCCTTTCTCAAAGACCAGAACGATGCCCAGCTCGCCCGTCTGGAACTGCTGAAAATGCTGGCGTTGCCACTCGAAACGGCGCTTGATACAAGTTGTCGCCTTGAGGCAGAAATTCTTAAGCCTGATCTTGAGTCGGATCTTGCTCAGGCCGAACAGCTGCGTGAAGACCTGAAAATAAAGCGCGATGAGAAGCGCCTCGCCAACCAGGCGGTGGTTGCCGCCCGTGGCGAAAAGCAGCCAACTGTAGCCATTTTCGGCCAGTTTGGCAGTGAAGATCCATCCTCAAAGTCCGGTTTTGGTTCACTCGAGCGTAAAAGCTACTGGCTGGCCGGAGTTTCGGTAAATCTGCCGGTTCTCGACGCGGGTTTCAGCTCCGGCAGAGTTCTCGAAGCAAAGTCTGGCCTGAAACAGAGCGAAACCGGCTATGCCGACAGCGTCGAACAGGCACAGCTCGAAATCCGCAAGGCGATTCTCAGCCTGAACACATCCGAGCAGATCGTCAATGCCCAGAAAGAAAATGTTAAACAGGCCGAAGAAACGATGCGGCTGGCCAAAGTACGCTACGAAAACGGCATGTTCACTCAAGTCGACCTGTTTGACGCCGAAACTGCCTGGTCGAACGCCAGGCTCATGTATATTCAGTCAGTATTTCTGCACCATCAGGCCAGACTGTCATACCTTCTGGCCACCGGCCGGCTCGGCCGCGAGCTCATTGCCGACAGCAGCGGCGAAAGGAAAAGCAGATGAAGTTGAACACGCAGACGCACCATTCACAGACAGGCTTCAAAAAACTATGCCGCCGCCTTATACTCTGGTCGGCGCTTTCCCTGCTGCTGCCGGCCGAACTGCCGGCTCAGAACGGCAACGGCATGGCAATACCCGTTTTTGCCGAAAAAGTAACTACCGGCACCATCAATCGTCGTATTGAGACCTCGGGCGATATTCTGCCGCTGCTCGGCGTTAACGTGCACCCCGAAGCCGCCGGCCGTATTACTGAAATTTTTGTCGAGGTCGGTTCGAAAGTTAAAAAGGGTCAGGAACTTGCCCAGATATACAACGACGTGCAGAAAGCCCAGCTGCAGCAGGCTCAGGCTGCCGTAACCGTTTCTAAAGCCGCTATCGAAATGCAGAAAGTTATGGTTGAAACCACCCAGTCTGCGCTGGTTGCCGCAAAAGCCGGCGTTGAAGCTGCTGAATCACAGCTGAAAAACCTGGTTGTAACCAGAGAACGCCTCGAAAAGCTGTTTTCTGAAGGCGCCATTTCACGACAGCAGCTTGACGACGTCGTTGCTCAGCAAGACTCGGCATCGGCCCGTCTGACTGCCGCAAAGTCAGAAGAAAAGCGCGCCGGTGATGCCATTCAGTCGGCAAAGATGACTCTCGAAATGCGGCGTGCCGAGCTGATTCAGGCAACTGCCAATCAGAACTCTGTTCAGGTGCTGCTCGATAATACTCTCGTCAAAGCTCCGTTCGATGGCGTAATTACCGCCAGGCATGCTGACCCGGGTGCGATGGCCGGCCCGACCGCGCCTCTGTTCAGAATCGAGCAGATCAACCCTGCCAAAATCATCGGGACCATCATCGAAAAAGATCTTTACCTGATCGAGTCAGGCAAAACACCGGCGATAATAAAAGTCGACGCCATAAGAGAAGAGTCGCGCGGCGTGGTTTCGCGTATTTACCCGGCGATAGACAGCACCAGTCGCACCGGCCGCATCGAAATTCTGCTGCAGAATCCGGAGCTGCACCTGCGCAGCGGCATGTTTGCCAAGATCAGCCTGTTGATCAATACCAGCGAAAACAAACCGGTAGTAGGCCGCGATGCCCTGCTTAAATACGAAAACAATTACTACGCCTATCTCATTGAGAACGGTCATGCCGTAAAACGCCAGGTAAAAGTCGGAATCATCGATGAAGATCGGGTTGAAGTTGTCGAAGGGCTTAAACCAGGCGACCTGATCATTTCGAAAGGGCTAGAATTCATTCGCGAAGGCAGTGCCGTCAAGGTTTCTGAAGGAGACGGCAATAAATGAAACTCTCTGAATTCGGGGTTCGCTGGCCGGTAACGACCAGCATGATTTTCATTGCCATCGTTATTCTCGGGGCGTTTTCCTACACCCGTGTCGGCATCGATCTGATGCCGGAAATGGATATCCCGGTCGTTTCGGTTATTACCGCCTATTCCGGCGCTGGCCCCCAGGAAATCGAGACCCGTATCACCGAGCTTATCGAAGAACGCGTATCCACGGTGCAGAACGTCGACAAGGTAACGTCGGCATCGATGGAAGGCATATCGCTGATCAGCGTCAAATTCGACTGGGGCACCGATCTGGCCGAAGCCACCAACGACATTCGCGAACAGATAGATCTGGTTCGAAAGCGTCTGCCAGACAACGCCGAAGATCCGGTGATCATGAAGTTCGACATGAGCATGATTCCGGTCGTCGTGCTTGGGGTCACCGCCAACGAGAGCTGGGAAAAACTCGACCGCATCGTCGATAAAAAGATCGTCGACAACCTTAAAAGACTGCCGGGCGTTGCGACCGCTCTTTCTGAAGGCGGCCTGAAGCGCATGATCAGGGTACAGCTCAATCGTGAACGCCTCAAGGCCACCGGCATTACCGGCCAGCAGATCGTTCAGGCGCTGCACCTGCACAATCTCAGCAATCCTGGTGGCCACATCAAGTCAGGCACCATGGATTTTCTTATCCGCACCCCTGGCGAATTTTCGTCGATCGAGGAAATCGGCAATGTCGTAATTGCAAAGCACGCCGGCATTGTGCGTTTAAAAGATATTGCCACTGTCGAAGACAGTTTTGGCGAGAAAACCGAAGACTTTCTGATGAACGGCAAGCCAGCGATCGGCGTTATCGTACAGAAACAGTCGGGTGGCAATACTGTCGCCGTTTCGCGGGCTGTCAGAGAAGCTCTTCCTGGTATTCAGGCGCAGCTGCCGGCCGATGTGAAGATTCACGAATTCTTTGATTCGGCCAACTTCATCAGAAGCACCGTCGATAACCTCAAAGACGCTTTGTTCATGGGTGGTATCGGTGTTTTCATCGTAATTCTGTTTTTCATCAGAGACCTGCGCGCCAGCCTTATCATCAGCGTTTCGGTGCCCACTTCTCTGATCATAACCTTTCTACTGATGTATCTCAATGATTACACGATCAACCAGATCTCGATGTCGAGTCTGGCGATCGCGGTCGGCATGGTCGTCGACAACTCGATCGTCATTCTCGATAACGTTAAACGCTACGCCGAAAGGGGTGTAACCCCACGCGAGAGTGCTATCTGGGGCGCCGCTGAGATGGGGTCGGCGGTTGTCGCTTCGACGCTGACGACGGTTGCCATTTTCCTGCCGATCATTTTTACCACCGGTATCACCAAGATCATTTTCGGGCAGCTGGCCACCATCGTGACAATGGCGCTGATTGCCTCGCTGTTTTCGGCACTGCTGCTGACGCCGATGCTCTGCTCGAAGTTTCTCAAGACCGGTGATTTGCGTGAACACAGGCTTTTTGCTGTTTCCGGGCGGTTGCTCGAAAGGCTTGAAGAGGCTTACGGCAGTTTTCTTAAAAAAGCGCTGCGCAATCGCTGGAAAGTGCTCGCCGGCCTGGTTGCGCTGTTCATGTTTTCGCTGGCCCTGATTCCGCTTGTCGGCGTTGAATATATGCCGCAACAGGACCAGGGCTTTCTGTTCATGGAAGTGGAACTGCCTACCGGCACCCGCTTCGAAGAGACCCGCAATGTCTGCATGCAGATTTATGACATTCTCAAAGAGCACGTGCCCGAAATGAAATCGTGCGTCATTACCTTTGGTGTCGGTGAATCGGCCGAGCAGGTAATGTTCAACCCGAAGAAAGCCTCTAATACCGGCAAGGTCGAGATGGTGCTGACTTCGAAAAATACCCGTGCTGCCAGTGCCAAAGACATTATCAGCCGGGTCAGGCCATATACCGACAAAATTCCCGGTGCGATCATCAGATTTACCACCTCTGACCCGATCGGCGAGATGATCATGGGCGCCAGCTCAGATTTTTCGATCGATATTTTCGGGCACGATCTCGATCAGGGCGTAACTTTTGCCCGCAGCATCGTTAAAGCCCTCGGCCAGATCGAAAATCTGAAAGATATCGAAATCAGTCAGAAGCTTGCGAAGCCTGAGCTGCAGGTAAAAGTCGATCGCGAAAAGGTTTCGTCTCTCGGTCTCAATGTTACCGATGTGGCACGGGCGATCGAGCTTTATTTCAGCGGTGACAAAACCGTCAAATACCGTGAAGGCGGCGAGGAATACGATGTCGAAGTGCGACTGCGCGCCGAAGACCGCCTGAACCTCAAAGACCTCGATCAGGTAAGCATGCTGACGCCGACAAATGAGCCGGTCAGGTTGAGCAATCTTGCCAACATCATTCAGACGATTGGCCCGACCCGTATCGAGCGCTCAGAGCAGCAACGCTACATCAAAATCAGCGGCCAGGTATTCAACACCGACCCTGGCACTGTAATCGCCAGGGCCGCCGAAGTAATGAAAACCGTGCCGGTGCCCCCGGGCTTCAGCTGGGAATTCAGCGGCAACGAAAAAGAACGCGTGGAATCATTTCTGCTGATGCTGCAGGCTGCCGTGCTCGGCATGATTCTCGTTTACATGGTTATGGCATCGCAGTTTGAGTCGCTGCTGGCGCCTTTCATTATCTTTCTCAGCATTCCGTTCGGCTTCATGGGTGCGATTCAGCTGCTGGTCATCACCGGCAACCGCATTTCGGTCGTATCGCTGCTCGGTTTCATCATTCTAATCGGCATCGTCGTCAACAACGGCATTGTTTTGATCAGCTATATAAATATGCTGATCCGGCGCGGTGTACACCTCAGCCAGGCCCTTATCGACGCCGGAAAAAACCGTCTGCGCCCGGTGCTGTCGACCACCTGCACTACCGCTCTCGGCATGGTGCCGATGGCCATGTCTACCGGTGATGGTTCGGAAGTCTGGGTGCCGATTGGCCTGAGCGTTATCGGCGGTTTGTTCGTTTCAACGATCATGACGCTGGTTTTGATGCCGGTTATTTATCATCTGATGCGGCGCTGGCTTGTGCCCGAAGACCAGCGCCAGTAACGGAACAAGGCTGCGCCATTCCGGGCGTCGGGGCGTAAGTTTGCAGCATCTGTCCGGGAGCGTGTCAGCGCGAATACAGGAGAATGAAAATGGAATTTGTCATGCTTGTCTGCAGCGCGACCCTGCAGGAAGACCTTGAAAAACTGTTTAAAAAGAATCTTATTACCGGTTACACACTGCTGCCTACGGTCTATGGTTCGGGTCGCGGTGGCGGCACCCGCCTCGATACCGAAGTCTGGCCCGGAATGAATGTAATGTATGCGCTGGCTCTCGAAGCGCAGCAGTACAAAGCCGTCAAAGACTGGGTAGAATCATACCGTCTGCTGAAAACCCGCGAGGGTATCAAACTATTCTCTCTTGCGCTCAAAGAAATGCTTTAAAATACTGGTTGCGTTTATGCCGGAGCTTTATATTATTAGTAAAAAGCGACAGTAAAATTCAGGGAGGCGCCAATGACCGTCGAACGTTCACTTGAAATCATTAAACAGGCTCTGCTGCTCGAAAAGCGTGGCAAGTCATTTTACAGCAAGGTTGCCGAACATACCCAGCATGCTTCTGTACGTGAATTTTTTCAGCTGATGGCTGAAGAGGAGCAGCACCACATTCATGCTCTGCTCAAACAGTATAAGGCGATGAAGGAACGCGGCAGCTTCGAGGCCGGCAGTTTCGACGAGAGCGTCGATATCAGGCAGACCGCCGATCAGGTTCTCAATAACGAAATCATCAAGCTCATCAACGGCGCTGACTACGAGTCGGCAGCCGTTTCTGCCGCCATTTCCATGGAAGAAAGAGCCGTAAAAGTCTATTCTGAACGGGCTGAATCGGCGACCGACGCCGAAGAGAAAAAACTCTACAGCTGGCTGACCCGCTGGGAAAGAGCGCACCTGCACCAGTTGCTCGAGATCGATCGCGTTATCAGCGAACGCATCTGGACCGACAATAATTTCTGGCCATTTTGATGCCCTCCTGATGTTCTCGAAGCATCATATAGATGCTTGCCATATATTACGCCGCCTGCTTACACGCAGGCGGATTTTTTATGTTCCGTGGTTGATTTCTTTATCAGATTGCTTCGAGGATTCTGGTTTTCAGCTGATTGAACTTTTCTTCGGTAATCAGCTCGCGCTCGCGCAGCAGTCTGACGAAAATAAGTTTGTCCTCGACCTCTGATATGACTTCAAGATCGGCTTCCGGGTTGAGTTTTCGCAGATAACCCTCGATGATCATGTCACGTTCTTTGCTGCCAATGATGTCAACTTTAAGAAAATGATCGAGGTCTGAAAGCCCTTCGGCAATCTTGTTGGGGCCAAGTTCGACAAAAAGTCCTTCGAAAAGGCTCTGTTTTTTTGCTTTGAAATCATCGATCTCTATGAGTTTGATTCTGAAAAGTTCTTTGAGCTTGTCGAGCCTCGGAATTATAGCGGCCCGCCGTTCTGATACTGATTTAATCCTACAATCCATAACCTTTGCTCCGTTACTCCACTTTCGCCAGTAAGTTCCGATTTTTCTGTCTTCTTCGTTGACATGCTTCTTTACCCATTCGATGAAAAACTGAATAAGATTGGGGGCTTCGGGGTCTTTACCCTCTTTCATCTGCAGCAGTATTTCAGTGACTTTATGAACGAGTTCGTTGTGTAATTCTCTGTGGTGCGCCAGTTCATTGAACCCGATCGATTTCATCAGCTCTTCTTCAGCCAGAAAATGGTGCCGCGTATAACTGACGATAAACTTGAGAGCCCGGGCGAGCTGTTCATTGGTAAGCCCGCTGCGTGACGATTCCTCGAGCTCGGTGACCAGATTGATCAGCTCTTTGTGCTGACCGTCGATAAGATCACAGCCGACACTTAAAGATTCATCCCAATACATAGATTTTCTCATGTTGCGACCCTGTCAGTCCAATAAACTTTTGATCGATTCAAGATTCATCGCTTCAAGAATCTGCAGCGCTCTCTTTTGCTCTGCTTCAACTGCTATTACTACCGACTGGACCCGATCGTGCGCAATTTCAGGGGCCTCAGGTTTCTCCATGCTGGCGCCGGCCTCATCATGCTGCGCTTTCCAGTCTTTGCCGAGGATCACGTAGGTTGTACCTTCGACCCAGGTCTCATTATACATGCGGCCATTTTCAACCCGGAAAACCTCGGTGCCGTCGCTGAGTCTGCCTGCAACCGGTTCCCCGTCGAAACCCTGATAAAACTGATTTATCCCGATTCTGACAACTGCCCTGGCGTCGCGGGCCGCAAGCTTTTCTATGACCTCGCGAAACTGCCGGTCAGATTCGGCAAAAATAGCCTCGCTGCGTGCGGAAATTTCTTCGGCCATGCTGTTGAGGCGCTCAACCTCGGCCATATTGCCGGCTGCGGCAGCAGCTGCAACCTGCTCCGACAATTCCTCAAGCTCTCTTACATCCTGACTTTCAGAGGCTTCCGGGACTTCCGGCAGTTTTTCGGCCAGGGCGGAGCTGATTTCGTTGCTGGCCTTGTCGAGCCGCTCCTGATCAGCCCATTCTGCATAATAATGATAGACAAGAGGCATGTTTTCGGTGCCCGGCGAAACATTCTCGTATTCAGCCGTTTCGTGCCCAGATTCGTCGATTTTCTGCCACAGGCCAACGCTGGCGACCGATCCGGTGCAGGCGGCGATGACCTTTGCGTAAAAAGCCTTTTCGGCCGGCGTTGCCAGGCGGGTTTCCGAGTCGGCATTTACCGGCCCGGCCAGAAAAATACTGGTGAAAAACAGCAACAGAAATGTTCTCAATGTCACTCGTCACAGCCTCCAGTTTAATTACCGCAAATTATAACCTTAAGCCGGCAAAAAAAACAGCTGCAGACAAAATAAGTCTGCAGCTGTTTTAAGAATCTTTTATCTCGGGTTGATCACCGGTTTGAGGTCATCGCCATGGAAGGTCTTTTCGAGTTCGAACGGGTCGATCGGCTGAGCCGCATCTTCGGTGAAGCTGGTCGAGTATTTCATGCCGCTTTCGATGATAACTTCGTGCCCTGCTTTCTTCGAGAAGCCGACTTTGCCCTTTTCGACACTGACAACGGTTTCTGTTTCTGAAGCGTCAATGCGCAACACTGTACCGAGAACAGTTGCCATTCCCTGTGGCGTCTGGATTTTCAGCTTGCGATCCTGCGGTGTTACATTGTAAATGGCAATGCCGCTGATCTGTCTGAGTTCTTTTTCGGTAAAATTCTTGATTTCGAGAAAAGTGTTGCTGCTGAGTCTTATCTGACTCTTATCTGAGACGATTTCCAGGTCGGCATCGGCATCATCGCCTGTTTTAATGGCGTCGCCCGAGCGCAGCATCTGCTCAGCTGCTGCCGTAGCAAAGTCAGCCGCACCAGCCAGCTTGGTCGAGACTGCGCCCTTGACGGTGGTGATCTTGGCGACCGGGTCACCCTGACTGCCACAACCGGTCAGTGCCGCCAGCAAACCCACAAACATAACTGCAAAAACTTTAAGCTTTCTCTTCATTTTTTTCTGGTTCCCCTTTTGCAAAATCTAATACAAGCAACGTCACATCGTCTTCAAAATTCCTGCCCTGAGCGTGCACCTTGAGCTGTGCCAGGAGGTCGTCGACGTCTTTCTCGCAACTCTGCCCGTCAGGCAGCTCGGCCACCATTTTGTAGAAGGTATCATAGCCGAGCATTTCGTTAGACCAGTTCAACCCTTCAATAATACCATCAGAATAGACAAAAAGTTTTCCGTTTTCCGGAATCGGGATTTCTTTGATCGACATTGGTCGCTTCTTTTTGGCAACGCCAAGCGGCAGCCCGGGCAGCGGGTGTTCGGTCGCCGTCGCGCCCAGTTTCATGACACTGGGAAGGTGGCCAGCGGAAGCGAGTACCAGCTTACGGTTTTCGAGGTCGATGATGCCTGCTACTGCCGACATCATGCGGCGCTTGTTGGTCATGCTGAAGATGGTGTAGCCGATTTCCTGCAGCAGGTTCTGCAGATCGAAATTCTCTTTTTCCGATTCGAGAATGACGACGGTTTTGGCGGCAGTGGTGATCATACTCGCCGAAATACCGTGGCCGGTAACGTCGCCGAGCATGAAAAAGACCTTGCCGTCAGCGAGTTTGAAGAAGTCGTAAAAGTCGCCACCCGCATCTTTCTGCGGAATACAGCGGCCATAACAGGTCAGACCGCGCGGGTCGACAAGATTCTCGGCCGGAAAGAAATTCTTCTGAATCGTGCCGCAGATTTCGGCTTCGAGAAGCTGCTGGCGAAGTTCTGAGATTTCGAGAAAACGCAGCAGAATGAAAATGATGCTGCCCGCGACCGTGTAGCCGAACCAGGTCAGAATGACCGGCGGGTGTTCGAGCGGCAGAAACGAGAGGAAGAACAGCAGAACCGGCAGCGCCAGCCACATGAGAACCATCTGCCTGACATTGTCTCTGAAAAAATCAGAAAAAATCAGCAGTGCCAGCAGAGCACCGGCAAGGTAATAAAACAGCCGGCGGGTCATCGAATCGCCAAGCAGCTGAAAATGCCCGGCGCCGAGCGTTACGATGGTGTTGCAGATAATTTCCGGGCCGGTGATCAGCCCGAGCGGTGTCTGGTGATAGTCGTGCAGAACCGGTGCCGTGGCACCGATTACTACGATGCGGTCTTTGAGATATTCAAAATGCAGGTCGTCTTCGAGCAGCTGCTTGATGCTCAGCTGCGAAACCCCGGTTTCGGAAGTCGCGAAATCAATAAGTGCGACCGCCTTGTCGCGGCGCATGAGTTCCTGCTTGTGGGCGACCGGCATGTCGATCTTGTCGAGGAGTTCCCAGGCGATGTGACGGCAGTCGATGCGCATGTCGCGCAGTAAAAACGACCTGATCTTGCCGTCTTCGTCGATCGGCTGCTGCGACAGCCCCGAAAAGGCGGCGTTGCGGCGCAGCAGCTTGTGCGGCGGCACGAATTTGAGCTGCCGGCCGAAATTGGTGACGATCTCTTCATAAAGGGCGACAAGGCCGGTGCAGCCGGTGTCGCCGATCGTTTCGGCAAAGACTTTCAGCTCGGTGTCGTCGTCTGATTCAGGTGTCTGAAAATAAACGTCGATGATCAGTGCTTTTGGCTGCCCCTCGTCGTTGATGCGGCGCAGCAGTTTCGCCCAGTATGACTGTGGCCATGGCCATTTGTGCGGCGCGGTTGCCAGCGTTTCACTGTCGATCGACAGCAGCAGAATATCCGCCGGAATCGTCGCCTTGACGTAACTGGCGTTGAATTTGATTTTAAGATCTTTGAGCCGGTTGTCGAACGGCGTCGTCAGACTGTTGAAAATCACCAGCAGCGCCGAAATGACCAGCCAAACCGCCGTCGCGGTGATGAAATCGCGGCGCGGCAGCAGCATCTGCAGACTGCGCAGCTTTAAAGAAAGATTGCGAAAAGGGTACATGAGTCTGTCTTTCAGGGTTTTATAAATTCAATATACCCCATACCACGAATCAGGGCTAATAGTTTCTGCCAATTTTGCCGCTGCGTGGTTTGACTCGCCGGCCGGCATGCAATAAGATTAAAGTGTGCAAAACGACAGGGTTTTATTGACGGCTGGCAAAGAAAGCTGAATGCCCGATAAGGCAACCCGACTGATAGACCGGGCCGCCGAACCGGTAATCCGCTTTAAGTTATACAGTAATAAATAAAATCGTCTTTGCGGGAAAAGACTGCTAGAGGATACAGCATGAAAAGAAACGTCTTGAAGCTTTTCATTTTATGGTTGCTGCTTATGACTGCCGGCACACTTCAGGCCGCGCAGACCTGGGTTACCTGGAACCAGCGCTCGGGGCTTCCCGGCAATAACGCGATCTGCATGGCCATCGCCAAAGGGCGCATCGCCGTGGGTACCGACCGCGGCATTGGCCTGTTTCTAGAAGAGCAGGCGAGCTGGCTTGACATCGGCAACCATGTTGAGCCGCTAAAGGGCATGGCAATCAGGTCGATCGACTTTGACGCCTGGGGTAACATCTGGGCTGCGACGCCCGCCGGGCTTTTCTGCATCGACCTCGAAGAATTCCCCGACGAGCCGATGACTTTCGTGCATTTCGGCACCGAACAGGGCCTGTCGACCATCGATACCGAAGTTTTGCAGATCGTCGACAACACGCTTTACGTCGGCTGCTTCGGTGGCTGGCTGTTCAAATCGACGATTTTTCAGAAGGCCGGCGGCGGCAATTTTCTGCCGGTCAACTCGATGGGCATGGGCAGCGAAGAGCAGCACCGCATCATTTCGGTCGGCATCACCGCAATGGCCATGGACTACCCGGGCGGCGGCATCTATTCGACGAAAGGGAAGGGGCTGCTGCGTGCCGACGACGGGCAGCAGGTCGTCGAGCTCGAGAGTGACTGGGTAAACGATTTTCAGGGCCTGTCGCAGGGCAAGTCGAACAATATCATCGCCGTCACCCAGGACAAGCTGAACCTGATTCAGAACGGCGGTCTGGTCGGAGTTACGAAACTGCCCGTCCCCGATCTCTGGATCACCAGTGTCGCTGTCAGCCCCGATGAAGAAACCGATGTCATCAAGCAGAAGATGAGCAAAGGCGACGCTCTGCTTGCCGATCTGCTCGGTAAGCGGATTCTGTGGGTTGGCACCCAGGGCCGCGGCCTCTGGAAATTCGAAGAGGGTCGCTGGTACAACTTTACCACCAACGACAGCCCCTTGCCCTCAGACAACATCAACCGCGTTTATTACCTCGTCGCGGTCAAGAAGGTCGCCGTGCTAAGTGATGCCGGCGTTACCATGCTCGGAATCACCGACGAATACCAGTATGACGAGTTTCAATACCGTGGCAGCAACCCGTCGTATGCCAAGACTTTCTGGCCGTTCATGCTGCACTGGGGGCCGTATATCTACGGTTACCCGAGCCAGCACGACTACCCGCTCGAGCCATTCATCTCGTATTTCAAGATCATTCAGGGCAAAGACCTCTGGGTTTCGCATGAACGCGGCCTGTCACGCTACGCTTTTCCCTCGGCGGCAATGCTCGGCATTCTCGGCATGAACCAGAAACTGGCCGGCCGTTACGAAAACCCCGAAAATGACCCGGTCAAAAACCTGCAGATCGAAGACAACACCGTGGCCCGCAGTCGCCCGATGCCCGGTCATGGCGAAAGCCAGTGGCACCACTACTGTGTTGAGGGCCCACCTGATCTGCCTCCTGATTCCGTCGATCATATCTATTCGACGCTCGATCAGCGCCTGCTGGTCGGGCCGGCGAATCAGGCGCTTATTGAAGCCGATTCGTTCAGCAACGTGACGCCGCAGCAGATCAATAACGCTCTTGCCGCTGCTGCGTCGGCAAGCGCTCCAGTCAGTGGTAACGCATCGTCGTCTTATCGCATTTACCCGGTGATTCGCACGCCAAACGGTCGTTTCACCCGCGATGGCCGGCAGTTATACAGCATTCGCAGCCAGCTGGTGCGGGCGCCGCTGCACCCGATCGTCAAAGGGCAGATAACCGATTACGATCTCGATTTCGACGAGCGCGTCTGGATGGTTTTTGACGCAAAAAATCTGGCGGTGCTCAACAGTACGACAGCCTACACCAGTATTGGTATGCACTGGGGCGCCGAGCTTGGCCACGAATGGACCCAGGTTGATGAAGGACAGCTGCCCTGGCCGAAAGACGAGAAGCTGCTGTGCGTTAAGAAACTGGGCGGCGATATCGCGATCGGAACCAAAGCCTCGGGGCTTTTTATATTGCCAAGGGCGCATCTGCTCGACCCGGCCGCCATCACGCCCGAAAACTGGAAACGCGTCGAAGTCGGCCTCGAAAACAAGGAACTCGCGGTCACCACCGACATCATCGACTGCTGCAACTGGGAAACCGCGACCGGCAAAGTCGTCGCCATCCTCCAGGAAGAAGGCCTGACAATTTACGACGGCCAGCAGGTCACCCGCATCGACGTGCCGAAGCGGCGCTACACCAGCATGGCGGCCGACCGCTTCAACCGCCTGTGGCTTGGTGCCATGAGCGGGCTGCTCTATATCACCCCAGAACTCAATATTCGCGATGTTCCGACCAAGATCGAGGGCTTCGATTCGAACCGCATAACTTCAGTGGCGGCCGCCCCTGACGACGCAAAGTATCCCTTTATCATTGCCGCCGCCTGCGACGAAAAATTCACTTTCGAGCAGAAGTTCTTCAAATCCTCAGATGTACCGCCCATGCTCAAAAGAGGCACCGACAGCCCGCACCGCCTGCGCGTCATCAACCCCTCGATCGGTGGCAGCAGCGTCATGCTCTACGACGGCAAAAAATGGGAACGCCTGTCACGTCCCGGCGTGCACTACCTGCACTTCGACCAGAGCAACCTCTGGCTCGCCACTTCCTGCCGCATCATGCGCCTCTACCTCCCCGTCGAAAACCAGTCATACTGAAACCGCCAACCGACTTGCCAGCAAAATGGTGCTTTACAGGCCCGCTCAGTTGCATTCTGCTGTTTCAATTGTTGACTAATTTTGCCGTGGTAGATAAACTTTAACTGTTGAGTTGTAAACATGATACCTGTGCCGCAGCTGAATGACGCAGCAAATGAGAGGAATTCGCCAATGTCGCTCGCTCTTAACAAACCAAAGCTCGATAATCTCACCGGTGACATCTGGAAGTCTGCCGAGAGACTTCGTGGCAAGTTCAAATCCTATGAATATCAGGGCGTCATTCTGCCCATAATTGTTATTCGGCGCCTCGAATGCGTTTTAATCAAGTGGCGCGAGGAAAAAGCCGCCGAAGTTAGAGGTAAAAGGCCGAACATTACCGATGAGGAGCTGACAAAACTTGTTAAGGGCCTCGAAACGAACACGGCACCGTTTTCGAACAAGACTGATCTGACGCTGCAGAAGGTTTATGAAGAAGACCATACTCTTCTGGAAGATAATTTTCGCGCTTATATCAACGGCTTTTCAAAGAACGTCGACGATATCGTCGAGCATTTCAACTATCGGGCAACAATCGGGCAGATGGTTAAAAATAACCGTCTGGCCCCGATTTTGAATCAGTATAAAGACCTTGAGCTTGGCCCTGATAAACTTTCGCCTCTTGAAATGGGCTACGTTTACGAAGAACTGTTGCGCCGCTTCTCTGAACAGAGCGGCGAAGAAGCCGGGGAACACTTCACCCCGCGCGAAGTCATTCGCTTGATGGTCGAACTGCTTGAGATTCAGGTTCCGGAACGGCACATTTCGATTTATGACCCGGCCTGTGGAACCGGCGGTATGCTGTCGGTCGCCAAAGAGCATCTGCTCGACCGGGCTGAGACCACAGAACAGAGGGCCAATGTCGAAAAATTCGTTACCGTTCACGGCCAGGAACTCTCTCCCACCAACTATGCAATCTGCCAGGCTGATCTGCTGATCAAGAACGACCGGCAGGCAAAAGTTTTTCTCGGAAATTCTCTGATTCCACACGAGGCGCACAGCAAAGAACCCGGCGATCAGCTGCCTGAGGCAAAGTTCAGTTTCGATTTCATGCTTTCCAACCCGCCTTTCGGGGTAACCTGGGGTGGCAAGGATGGTTACGAAAACGAGGCGAAAAAGCTGCAAAAGACCAGATATAAAGCCGGAATGCCGCGATCCAATGATGGGGCGTTGCTGTTTCTGCAGACCATGCTGGCCAAAATGAAAGAACCGGCGAAGGGCGGCAGCCGTATAGCCATAATTTTCAACGGTTCACCCCTGTCGAACGGGGATTGCGGCTCGGGCGAAAGCGAAATAAGGCGCTGGATTCTCGAAAATGACTGGCTCGACGCCATTGTCATGCTGCCTGACCAGCTTTTTTACAACACCGGCATTTTTACTTACATCTGGCTGCTGCGCAACGAAAAACCTGCCAGCCATCAGGGGCGGGTCATGCTTATTGACGCCCGGCAGCAATTCGAAAAAGAGCCAAAATCTTTTGGTAACAAACGTAATCGCATGGTCGAGTCACACCGGGCCTGGGTGGAAAGCCGCTATCGTAACGGCTGGGAACCAGGTTTTGCCGATGAAAATATGAAAATTTTCCGGCGCGAAGATTTTGCTTTTCACAAGGTAAGCGTTGTTTTCTGGCAATTCGATGCGAACGACCAGCCGGCTTTCATTACCGAAACCTACGAAAAGGCCTTTTCCGCCGCCTCTCTGAAAAAAGAGATGGAATTTTATGAAAGCGACCTTACGTTCAATCTGCGCCTTAAGTTCGGGCAGACAGAAAAGAACGTAACTTTCGCTCTGGGGCCCAAAGACAACATAAAAAGCAGATATGAAAAATTCTTCGCAGATAAGCCCGAAATTCTGGCGGTCGAGTGGACTCACCGGCACTACGTTAAAGACGATGAATATATTCCATTCGGCGAAGATATCGAAGAATTTCTCGTGCGGGAAATCGCCCGACCGATTATTCGCTGGCAGGACAGCCCGCAGCTCGGTTACGAAATCCTTCCCAACCGGTATTTTTACCGTTATCAGCCACCGACGCCCGCCAAAGAATTGCTTGCCGAATTCTGGAAACTGGAAAAGGAAGCCGAAAAGCTTCTGGCAGGCCTGGCCCAATGAAAAAGACAACCGATCAGGAAATGCCGGTCACGCCCGAATACCGCCGTTTTATTGAAGAACTCAAGGCGCGCGTCGTATCGGCACGAGTGGCGGCTGCCAGGGCGATAAACCGCGATTTGATCCTGCTTTACTGGGATATTGGCAAGGGAATTGTTGAAAAACAGAAAGAGCTGGGATGGGGGGAAGCGGTCGTCAAAATGGTTGCCTCTGATCTCAGGCGAATTTTTCCCGGCGTTAAAGGCTTTGCTGCCCAAAATCTCTGGCGGATGAAGCAGTTCTATCTCACCCATATTTCTGAAGAATTTCTTGCACAGGTTGTGAAAGAAATTGGCCACGAGGCAGACTGGCAGCCAGGTTTCGAAAAACTCTCACAGCTTGTGAGAGTTTTAGGTGATGGGAAAAGTGAGCAAGACGATTCCGAAAAACTCTCACAGCTTGTGAGAGAAATTGTTGCCAGGGTTCCCTGGGGGCATCACGTCAATGCTTTGGCTAAAATTACCAATCCCGCCGCCCGCCTGTTTTATCTGCGGGCAGCTGGCAGATACGGCTGGAGCCGCAATATTCTGCTCAATCAGATTAAGGCAGGCGCTTTCGAACGGGCGGTGGCGGAAAAGAAAACTCATAATTTTGCCGTCACACTGCCTGAAAATCTTGCCGGTCAGGCTGAAGAGATACTGAAAAGCTCATACAATCTTGAGTTTTTAGGCATTCAGAAAGCCGTCAGAGAGCGTAATCTTGAAGACCGATTGATTTCACGACTGCAGTCGTTCATTCTCGAACTTGGTTACGGCTTTTGTTTCGTTGGCAGACAATACCGCCTTGCTCTTGGCGACAAGGAATATTTTGTCGATCTTCTTTTCTACCATCGGTTTCTCAGATCTCTCGTCGCTTTCGAACTTAAAATCGGGCCCTTCGAACCGGAATACGCCGGCAAGATGGATTTTTATCTCAATCTTCTCAACGACCGGGAGCGGGCCCCTGACGATCAACCATCAATAGGTATAATTCTCTGTGCCGAAAAAGATGATGTCGAAGTCGAGTATGCACTGCGCACCAAAGCTAACCCGATCGGTGTCGCCTCTTATCAACTGCAGGCAAACCTGCCCGGCGAGCTTAAAGGCAAACTGCCAACCGCAAAACAGCTTTCCGCCGTTGTCCGCGCCAGCCTGGGGGGATAGACCATGACAAAAGAAAATTTAAAAGCAGCAGAAATTGTTGAGCCTTGGTTAGAAAAAAATGCAATTGACTGGAAAAAAAGTCGCATAAAAAATGTTGCAGAGCTTTCGCCAAATTTTTCAGGAAAACCTCCAGATGATGAAGAATTATGTGCCGTTATTCCTATGGAAAGCGTTTCCGAGTTGGGAAAAATAAACGTTACATCTATTGAGCCATTCGCAGATATAAGTTCTGGCCTAACATTTTTTGAGTCCGGTGATGTGCTTTTTGCCAAAATCACACCATGTATGGAAAACGGCAAAGGCGCCTATGTAAAAAATCTTCCAACCCGATATGCTTTTGGCAGTACAGAATTTCACGTTTTGCGGTCTTCACACTTAATAAATCCCATGTTCCTCTACTACTACACATTCAACCCTGTGTATAGAGCATATGCAGCCGAAAATATGGTAGGAGCAGCCGGGCAAAAACGTGTTTCATCAAGGTTTTTAAAAGAGACAAGATTGTTTTTGCCTTCTGCAAAAGAACAACAGCTTATCACCGACTACCTCGACGCCAGCTGCGCTTCTATCGATGACGCTGTCAGAAAAAAAAGCCAACAAATTGAAATTCTTGAAAAAACGAGGCAGTCGCGAGTACAAAACATTTTTTCCGGGAACACCTTCTTATATAAGAGCGCATTGAATTTTTATACCGATTCGTCCGGCGCGGCCTATCAGCCGGGTTACTTTTTTGCCGACAGGAGGTCGGCGATACTCGGCAGCACCAGGATTGGGGCTGTCGGGTGCTCCAGCCGAATTCTGTCCTCAAGTTATCGCTCAGTAGAACCGCTCTATCCTGCGCGGTTCTACATAAGCACCTCCTGTGCAAAACAAGCTTACGAAAAAGTAATCCCGGCTTCTCTCCTCGCCTGCCTAAAACAATTTTTAATGAGCTTTTGTATAAATCTTGTATTCAAGCTCAAATCTCAACTCTACTGGCCTATCGCAGGTCGTTGATTCATGAATGCGTTACCGGGCAGCGGTGGGTAAGTGAAGCGGATGTGAAGAAGGTGCGTGAATATGGCTGTTAAAACGCCTGAACTGACTTTTCAAAAGCATATTGCCAATTTTCTGGTTAAAGTGCATGGTTATGGGCTGCTTGAACAGGCCGAAATCACCGATACCGAAAACTTTATTGCCGAAGAGCATCTGTGGGCGTTTTTACATGCAACTCAGGCCGAGCAGCTGCAGAAGCTGGCAAGCGATTACGGTACCGATGCAAGAGATGAGGTTTTTCGGGCGCTGCGTCGCGAGCTTGCCCATACTCCTTTGTGGCTGCTGCTGCGTCACGGGCTCAAGGTTCGTGGTCTTGAATTCAGGCTGTTCTACCCCAGGCCGCGTTCAAACGAGAGTGCCGCATCTCAGAAACACGGCCAGAACCGCATCACTTTCAGACCGCATTTCTATTTTGGCGCGGCCAATAATGAAATCGACTTCGTGCTTTTTCTCAATGGCCTGCCGATAGTGGCTATAGAGCTGAAACACGAAAAGAACCAGAATGTGCATGACGCCGTGGCGCAGTTTGTCGGCCGCGATCATTCGGTCAGAATTTTCCGGCACCCCTTTATGTATATTGCCGCCGATACCAGTGAAGTGCAGGCTGCAACCGACCCACGCCGCAGCGAAAATTTTCGCTGGTATAACATGGGGTTAGTCAACGAACCCTTAAATGCCGGCGAATACCCGATCGAATATCTCTATCGCGAAACCCTGTCGATGGATCACCTGCTCGAAATGCTGTCATTTTTTCTGGTTCGCGTGCCGCAGCGAGAAGCAGAAGCAGACCGGCCTGAGCGGGCGGCGTTTACCATAATGCCGCGCTTTCATCAGAGCCGCATGGTGCGCCGGATAGCAGATGAGGCAACCCGCCGCTTCGCCGAAACCGGCGAAATTGGCGGTAAATATCTTGTCAACCATTCTGCCGGCAGCGGTAAAACCCTTTCGATGTGCTGGCTGGCTGACCGGCTGCATAGCCAGTTCAGGCCCGGTACCGGTGAAAAGCTGGTTGACATGGTTTTTATTCTTACCGATCGAAAAGCCCTCGATAAGAATATTCGCGACGAAATAGAAAATTTCAGCCATCTGAAAGACCTGGTCGGTCTGGCCCGCAAAGCAGACGATCTGCCCCTGTTTCTCAAAAAACGCCGGCCGATCGTCGTCACGACCCAGCAGAAATTCGTCTGGGTGCTCGAACAACTCGAAAACCAGCCAGAATTGAAGAAATTGCGGGTCGCATTTCTGATCGATGAGGCGCATCGCTCTCAGGAAGGCCGCATGGGCGCCGCCATCCGCGTTCCTTTTCGCAGGCCCGACGAAGCGGATGCCGATGATGTCGAACAAAATGAAATTGAAGAAGAAGAAAAGATTGCGCAGATCATCAAAGAACATGACCATAACCAGCTGTTCGTAGCTTTCACCGCAACGCCTGCACCTGCCACGGTAAACCTCTTCGGTGCCGCATTCGATACATACAGCGAAGCCGAAGCTATTGCCGAGGGCTATATCGTCGATGTGGCTGCAAGCATCATTTCTTACAAAACCCTGTATAATCTGCACTGCCCCGTTATTCCGAAAGATAACGATGAAAAATCATACCCGAAAGGTGTGGTTGCCAAAGCTTTGCAGAATGTAGCCTATCAGGATGAAGGGCTGATTCAATATAAAGCCGAGGTAATGCTGCGAATTTTCGAAAATGATATTAAACCGCTCATCGATGGGCGTGCCAAAGCCATGATTGTCACAACTTCACGGGTTGCCGGGCTGCGTTACTTTGACATCATCAGGGAAAAGCTCAAAGAAAGGGGCGCTGACTATAAAGCTCTCTATGCCTTTTCTGATTTTGTGCACCCTGAGACAAATGCCGCGATCAGTGAGCATGCGATAAATGGCCTGAATGACGGCGAATTGATAGAAGACCGCTTCGAAGGCGACGATTATCGCATTATGGTGGTGGCCAACAAGTTTCAGACTGGCTTCGATCAACCACTTCTCGCCGGCATGTTTCTCGACAAGGTCGTCTCAGGCCGCAATGCCGTTCAGACTGTTTCGCGCCTCAACCGCTGCTATAAGGGAAAAAGAGAAGTTCTGGTCGTTGATTTCACCAATAATGCCGCAGCCATCATGAAGGCGTTTGCGAAATACCGCAAAGGCACACCTTTTGAGCCAGATCCGCCAGACCCAGATCTCTGCCGGAAAATTCTCGACAAAATTCTTGCATTTGGCGTTTTCACGCAGGCTGACGCCCACGATTTCATAACCAGCGCGGCTGCCGGATCAGATGGTCAGGTTCAGTATCTGGTCAATGGTCTTCGGGTGCGCTTTCAGGCAAAATTGCCTGTTCCGGATGAAAGAAAATCATTTGTTTATCTGCTTGGCAAGCTGGTGAAGAGCTATCATTTTTTAACCTGCTTTGCTACTCTTGACGATGAAATACGTGAGTTTGCAGCCTTTGCCGAGCTGGTTGGCCCTCAGCTGATCAAACAGGGCACCATTTCTGAACTGATGCAGCAGATTCGCCATACAGAGGTTATTAAAGCTTCGGTCGAGCACCTGGGGGTGGTAAAAGCTGTTTCCGGTACCGTGAAGCTGAAAACCGGCGGCGGAAAAAAAGGCTCAGGTGCACCAGTTAAGAAGATTTCTGTGCAGGAAATGATTGACGAAATTCGTGGCAGGTTCCAGATAGATGATGAAGAGGCGCTTTATATCAAACAGGTCATGGAAACCAAAACTGCCGATCAGACAATTCGTGAAACCGTCATCAATCATCGCGAAGATCGCCATTTTCTTGAGGGGGCATACCGTGGCCAGGTGAACGGCGAGATACAGATTTGCTATACGGATCTGGGCCGTTATGACGAACTGGCTGATACCAAATATACCGGTCAGGGAGGCATTTTTGATATTATGGCCATAACAGTTATTCAAACGCATCTGCAGGCGGCATGAAGCCATGAGCGAGAATATCCGCGACATTCCGCAGGAGGATCGACCGCGCGAAAAACTTCTTCGAAAAGGTGCAGCCGCACTTAGTGATCAGGAACTGCTGGCAATACTGCTTGGCAAAGGCACGCCGGGCATGGATGTGCTGCAGTTAGCTTCAAAGCTCGTGAAGGTCATCGATGCAAAGGGGCTTGGCGTCCAAACCCAGGATCTACAGAAGTTTGCCGGTGTCGGTGATGCAAAATCGGCGCTGATAATCGCGGCACTTGAATTCGCCCGCCGCCGCATCAAACCGGAAGGCGCCAGAATTACGACCCCATCTGATCTTTTGCCCCATATAAGGCATTATGCCGACCGGAAGCAGGAACATTTTTTATGCGCCAGTATCAACGGTGCCAATGAGATTTTGAACATCAGGGTTGTTTCAATCGGGCTGATTGATCGTGCTCCGGTGCACCCGCGTGAAGTTTTTGCCGACGCTTTGACCGACAGGGCATCGGCAATAATCGTTGCTCACAATCACCCCGCCGGCAGCCTCGAACCCTCAGCAGCCGATATCGACATTACTGCACAGCTCAAGGCCGCCGGCGATATAATCGGACTCTCGCTGCTGGACCATATTATTTTCAACAAAACAGATTATTTCAGCTTTCTTGAATCAGGGCGCCTTAGATAATCAACAGAAAAAACGAAAGTGAGCGGAAACAATGCTGTGTTTTAGAAAATATGACAGACCAGATCTGGAGAAAATGGCGAAGATCCGTAAGGCATACAGCATTCTCGGGGAAAAGACCGATTCTGGTCACTACGAGACCCACCACCCCTTCGCCGGTGACACTTCGTGTATTCACAGAGTTGGTTTCAGCACCGATCATAGCCCCTCTATCAGCTATGACCTGTCGATAATGACAGCCGGATTTCTATATTCGACCATTCTTATGAACAGGGCACGTGTGCTTACGCTTGAACGATTCCCTGACTATCTGAATCATTCATGGTCAGCAGGCGATAAAGGAAAGCCATTTCTGAAGTTTAATTCTCTTTCCAGAAAAGAAGCCGGTGAATTCTTTTTTAACCAACTTCGTGAGTTGGCCGAAGACTCGAAACTCTTTGTGACCGAGTCGTGCTCGATAATATCTGACGGTATGCCGAGCACCCGGATAAATCTCGTCATAAACCGGTCAGAACTTACAGACGTGGTGATGCATGAAACAATTGAACATTTTAAACGGCACGAAGCATTGTCGGTTTCTACGGTGCCGCTGCGCTTCCCATTCGAAACTGTCGAACGGCACATAATTGCTCTCGACCATGAAATGATCGAACTTCTCAACGGCAGAGACAGTCTTTTTCCACTGTGTGACCTGGACAGGCAGCTTCTTGAGGCGGCAGAGCACCTGGATATGAAGAGAATGTCAGATATGGTCCGCGCCGGTGCCAATATCAACTGCATTGACGATAATGGCGAAACGCCCTTAACCTGTTTTATTTCTGCTGCAATTTTTGAGCACAAAGATTTTGCCGAACGCGACCTGATAAATACAACAGATCTGGCACGCAGCTCCGAAAGTTTTCATTCAAAATGTGAAGAAGAGTGCTTAATAAACTGCAGAGAATTGCTGAAAATGGGTGCCGATCCCAATCTTTTCGGCTTCGATGGGTATGGTGCGCTGCAAGAGGCAGTCTATCAGAGCTTTCCCAGGATCGTCGAACTTTTATTACAGCATGGGGCAAATCCAAACTATAGCCCCTTTGCAGAAGAAAGCCCCTGGATTATTTCACAACCGCTTGAATCAGCTTCTACTGAAAGATCTGTCTGCGAGTCAGATGAAGAAAAGAAGCGCTGCGAGAAGATAATTCTTCTCTTAAAACGCCATGGAGCAAGAATTTCGAGCAATGATGATGGGGAAATATACCCGTCGCTGCCGCCATATCAGCCAGATGAGGATGAAACAACTCTGGGGGAAAAAGCTGCCGATGCCCGCGTCTTTTATCTTGCCTGTCAGATGGCAGCCGGCATCAATCGACATGAACCCGGAATTTTTGCACCGTTTCTGACTGATGACGTTTTATACGAAAATACTGCTTCTGGAATTCAAAAAAAAGGCTTGCTTACGGTTCTGAGGCATTTTGACGAGACCATAGATGTTATTCAGGCCAATTTCATGAAAAATCATGTTCTGATTGAGATTGCTATCTGTAAGACCACTCATGAGCCTGTTTTGATAATGCATGGCACCAGAAAACAATTTCCCGTCGGAATCGGAGGCCCGGTTGGACAACTGCGGATAGAAACAGACTCTGAAGGTATGATTCAGAAAATTCTCTCTGAAAATCCACCGTCTGATGATCAGATTATTTCAGAATATCTTTTTCCGGGTTTTGCTTCCGCTGAATTTCAGGAACTGCAAAGAAATATGACCGGTAGAATTCCACCAACCCATGATGTCCAGATCAACGTCAACGTTTCGATGGGAATAACGCTTCAAGAAATACGGAATGCTGCGAGATGCCTTAAAGATGAATATCCATGCATTCGAATCCAGGAAATTCATTCGGAAGAGGTCGAGAAAATAAGCTTCTATAAAGTTTGCAGCATGCCTTCGCTTGATATTTTTTATAAAGGCCGCTTGATGAGGCGATTTGGTTGGTCATGTGCCGGCACAGAAATTATCGAAGGAGGCCGACAGCTTTTCGAACCGGGATTTTTTCCATACGTAGGCCAGGAAGGTCACGGCGACAGATGAGGTACGTTTGGCGAAGTCGAACCGACGGTGGCAAAAATAATTCCCAAAATTATTTCAGAGGGCAGTATTGAATCAATAGAATTTATTAACTGCGACTGGGAAGAAATGAAGCCACCGACTGCCAGGCAGGTGTGCTCAATACTGTATGGTGCAAAAACTTTGGGGTTCAAAGCCATCCTTTGTGAGCGAGGCACAGAAGAGAAAGCCTTCGGGCTTGTCACAGTTTTTCCTTGCGCCAGAAAAGGCCCGGAGGTTGCAATCACAATTCAGGAGATTCTGCCATGGGAAAACCTTATGGAAGGGGTAATTATCGGGCAGCTGGATGGCGAAGATGGCCCGGAAACCTTTGGGCAGGGTGCAACGATTGGTTTTTTCGACACCGATTTCAGTCGTAATTACTGGCGATATAGAGCCGGAGAACGTCTGTTGTTTAGCCTTGCCGGCCTGGTGATCAATTTTGAGAAAGTTGAAAACCTGACATTCGCCATATCTGACCAGGATTCACTGAAACGCAAATACGACCTGCTCGGAGAAGAACCGGAACTTGATCCTGACGGCCGGATAAAGCCGGACATTTACAACATGGATGGGATGAAAGCTTTGATGAGCGGTTCTGATAAATACCCCGAAGACTGCTCTTTCCATATGAAAATCAGCAGAATGGAAGTATTTGAACTCGAAGGAATACCTGTATTCGAGGTTTTCGGGCCGCTATTTCCGACAGGTCCTGTAGAAGAGGGAGTTTTATATATCCCCAGGCCGGTCTTGCCGGAAGGTACTGCTCTGCGGGTTGGCGATAATATACGGGGCATAGCCTGGTTCCATGGCTTTATGACCCATTGCGAAACTTGATATTTTTTTCGCCAGCTTGAAATTTTTGCCTGTTGTGTTAAGATGGCTGAAAATAGATGTCGGGAGAGCAGGTGACGCGGGGTTTTTTGCCTATTTCAGCCAGTATGATGCATTTCTCTGCAGTTGCTGCTACGGGGCCTTTCAGTCTAATATTAAAAGTGAACTGAACCGGATTTGTTGCTTATTCATGCCGGAGGCGGCTTTAATCAGCCTGCCTCCGGGCAGTATAATATCTCATTTCGCTTAAACAGAATGGAAAACTAGTATGTTTGAGGGTTTGGCGAGTTTGCTGGAGTCTGAAAGAACCACTCCGGAAAGCACTTCGGGGAAAAATTTTACTGCTGTTTACGAATGCCCATTTTGCCAGAAGGTCTGGAATGTGGGAATAATCCTGTATGGCAATAAAATTCCGGCTCAGATGGGCATCACCTGCAGTAATTGCTCAAAATCCTCAGAAATAGCTGAGAATATTTCAAAGATCAGAAAAATCTACCGGGTGATCAATCTCGCAAGTCAGCCACAAATAGCTTCTGAATGTCTTTTTGTCGATGCAGTTGCAGCTTGCACTGCCATTATTATTGCAGCCGATGGTAAGGTTCTCAAAGAAGAGGTCAGAGAATTCAAGGATTTCTGCATCAATGTTTTTAAAAGCAAGAACTCCTTTGAGCTTGCGGGCGAAAGGCTGAAATTCTATCTTGATAACACCGAAAAGGCTTATGCGCCGATCGCAAAACTTGCCAGGCTTGACCTGACCGCCAAAAAGGCCATTTTAGAATTGTTATTTTGCATCGCTTTTTCTGACGGCACTTTCGCCCCGAAAGAAGAAGAAAAGTTACGCAAGCTTGCCGGGATAATCCAGATTCCTGACGCCGATTTTACTGAGATAAGCAAAAAGTTTGTCAGCGATGCTCAGGATGAATTTTCAGTGCTGGGTATAGAAAAAACCGAAGATTTTCGACTGATCAAAGATGCATACCGTAAAAAATGTCTAGAATTCCACCCTGACCGTTATCAGAACCTTCCCGAGAGTTTTCAGGAGTTTGCCAAAAAACAGTTTCAGGCCGTTCAAGAAGCTTTTGAAAAGCTGAAAAGAAGGTATGAGAATGTTTGAATACTATGTTGTTTGCGAATTTTGCGGCACCAGAAACAGGCTGAATTTATCAGAAAGCGGCGAGATTGAGCCGGTTTGCGGAAATTGTAAAAACAGGCTTTCGCTGGCTGAAGTTGAAGAAGTAATTTCCCCTGCAAATCTTGTTGTTATTGGCAAGATTACCGAATTTCAACGCCCTGAGGCTTCTTCAGACGAGGGCTGTGGTTGTCTCTGTCTGGCCATTGCGCTTACCCTGATCTTGATGGCGGTCCTGTCTTGTGATGAACAAAGGCCTGGGCCGTCACCTCAGGTTCAGCAGAAGCGAATTGAAGAAGTGAAAAAAGCCGAAGTCGAGACCGTCGGCAGCGCGCAGTCGGCAGTGCCAGAAGCAGTCGAAGACAATAACGGCATAATAAAAGATATTAAAGAAGTGATATCCAAGAAGAGAAAAGAAAAAGGCTGGCGAAAGCTTAAAGAAAGCGAAAAGGCTCAAGCCTGGAGCGGAATTTACCAGAAATGCCAGGAAATGAAGGTTTCTGCACCGTTATTCTGGCAGGAATTGGGCGATCTTATTGCACAAGACTTTTCACAACCGCCCAAGGTTAGCTTTGTGAAAGCATCGAAGAAGAATGCGCACTGCCCGTTCTCAATAAAAACTTCTGATCCTGACAGCTTTTTTTATGTAAAACTTAAAAAGTTAAGCGGTGAAGATGCGATCAGAATTTTTTTCAAAGGCAGTCATTTTGAGACAAAAGTGCCCCCCGGTGTTTACATATTCGAATACTGTCTTGGCAAAAAATGGTATGGGCCGGTTTTTCTTTTCGGCCCCGACAAAAAATTTTTTGGTTCAATCGACTATCTTAATTTTACCGTAGACGAAGAAGAAGAAGGCACCAGATACGGTGGTATGCAAATTGAACTGATCAAGCAGATTCATGGCAATTTTCAGACCAGACCTATTGATGAGGCAGGCTTCTAAAGTCATGATCAAGTCTTGAAAGATCTTAAAGCGAAGCCCTGTTTTATTTGTTAAGCTGCTTTGGCAGTTTTTTTCTGTGTCTGACGAACCAGCTTTTCCAAGTGCAAAAACTTTGCTGCCGTGCTGCCTGATAAAAGAACCTGGTATGCCGTCGACTGACTCGAGTTGATGGTATTTACAAGAAAACTTTGTAATCGGTTTTGAATACCTGCGCAAACTTTTTGGCAATGGTTTTGCCGATAGAGCGGCTGCCGTTTTCCATTTCGGAAATGTGGCTCTGGAGCATACCGGTTTTTTTCGCAAGTTCAGCTTGAGTGAGATCGTCACGGTTTCTCAACCCACGCAGAACGACGCCGGGGTGTCTTTCAGGGAAGCTGTCGCGCCAGCTTTCTGAAGATGCTGCGGCTTCATTACCTCCGAGGCAGGCTACGATACGCTTGATATCTTCAAGCTTGTCAACCGGAACCTGAAAGCAGACCGCTACCTTTTCGCTTTTCTTGTCAGTATGCAACATAAAACGCTCCTTGCTGAACAGCCAGCTTACGAAAACTTTTTGTAATCAACTTTTTCGTGAGTGCCAACGTAAAGAACTTCGACAGAGCCATCTGCACATTCTTTCCAGACTGCTACGTAGGTCGGGTTACCCTTCTTGAGGTGACAGTGATGAACACCTTTTGCCAGTTTGCTGTAGTTTGACCAGTCCCCGCGCACCGGCCCCATAAGTTCAATCATGGTCATCAGTGCGTAAAGAGAGTCGACGACCCGTTTCGGCAGTCGAGTTAAGCCCGCAGTAAGCTTTTTGTTGAGCGGTTGAACCTTTACTGGCATTTGCAACCCTTCCAGCAGTTCCTATAATAAATATACCAAAAAAAGAGATATTTGTCTGCAAGATATCTCTTTTATACAACGCTGGTGTGATCAACTGTGATTTGTATTAAAGCCAGCCCCCAATTCGATGCCTGTTCATCGTGCAGTTCTGTTACAATATGTTTTGTTGTTTGTTGCGAATGGGTTCTGAGAGAGCTATTTTATGGATGTGGCAAATGTCTGTTAAAGGCGTGTTTTCGGCATTTATTTGCGGCTCGTCAGGCTTGCTGGCAAGGTTATTGAAATATTTAAAAGGCCGGTTAATGGCAGTTCCAGCTGGTAAGTGCAGAGGGCTCATGCCGGTTTTAAATTTTCCTGTCTATGTTGGGGGAATATGTTATTTCCAGCTTCCGGCAGGGGAATACGATTTTTATGACGTATTGTCACAAACAGATGAGCCGGTATGCCTGGGTCGATATTTTGTTGCAGCCGGAGAAGTGCTGCGGCTGGGTGAAAAAGAAATACCCTGAAAGGTTACCCATATGTGGATCAATTCCAGATGGTTCTAACGAAACCGCAGCTTGAAATTTTGCAGTCCTTACTTACCAGAGGGGCTTTTAATGCAAGACTGGTGGCGACAATCAGCCTGTCGGCAGGGTCGCCGTGAAATTCCCCCGGTAGTCGAGATGACAAAACTGCTATTTCCGGGGAAAGTGGAACAATCTGAACTTTGTTTTTCTGGAGTGCAAGATCAATCCACACCTGTACATCCATGCTCAGGCCAATGCGTTTTTTGGCTGCAAGCATAGCGATTTCCCAGCAGCATATAGCCGGGATGCCAATTCTGGAAGCATTTTTAATTGCTTTTGATGCCTTCTCAGAAAGATTTGACGAGTCAGTTGTCCACCAGATCCAGGCGTGTGTGTCTAAAATTATCACTGATCAGCATCCCACGCTTCGTCAACAGGTGAAATCAGGTCATTTTCAAATAAAACGCTGTTTTTCAAAGGGTTGCCTTTGAAAGGAAATTTTGGCCGGCCGGTTGCAGCTGAGTCAGATTTCAAAGCCATAATTATCCGATGCAAAGTTTCGAGATAGTCGTCGCTGATCTCGTCAATTTCCTTTTTTATCTGCTCTCGTCGGGTCATTCATGCTTCTCCTGATCGGATAAACAATAGGGCTACACGTAAATATAACCATTTGCAGCGGTTTTGCCAAGTGCAAAAACTCTGCTGCCGTGCTGCCTGATAAAAGAACCGGGTATGCCGTCGATTGACAGGCATACCCGGGTTTTCTCCAGAGATCAGGCGAGGTTGAGGGAATCGATGCGGGCGATGGCTTCTTTGATTTTGGCTTCGCGGCCGTCTTCGGTGTTGGCGTCCATTGGCTGGCCGCTGATGAAGGTCAGGTCAGTGATGCCGGCCCAGCCGAGAACGGTTTTGAGGTAGGGCGTGATCTGGTCGTAGGGTTCGGCCGGGGTACCGGGGCTGTAATCACCGCCGCGGGTCGAGACGACGAAGACCTTGCGGCCGGCGGCGAGGCCGACGGGGCCGTTTTCGGTGTATTTAAACATGAAGCCGGGCTGCCAGACCACGTCGATGTAGTGCTTCAGCCGGTAGGGAATACCGAAGTTCCACATCGGGGTCGAGATGACGATGATATCGGCTGCAAGAAAACGGGCAATGTGGGCTTTGATTTCTTCCCAGGCGGCGACGGCGTCACCACTGAGTTCCTGGCCGCTCATCAGCATGTATTTGCCTTTGACGCGGGTAATATTCATTTCGGGCAGTTTTTCGGCAAAAACGTCGAGCGTGTCGATTTTGGCGTCGGGAAACTGCTTGCCGATCTTCTTGAGCAAAGCGTCGGCAATGCGCAGAGTGCGCGAACTTGAACCTCTCGGGCTGGCAACAATGTGAAGTACCTTTTTCATTTTTCTTCCTCCTGATGGTTGGCGGCGGTGCCCAGTTTGCGGCAGAGCAACGCCAGTTGTTTCTGTTCTTCTGAATCGAGAGCCGCAAATCTCCCGGTAATGATTCTAACATGTTCCGGGAAAATGCGGCTGATAAGTTCTTTTCCGCGTTCGCTGAGGCTGATCCAGTAACAGCGTCGGTCGTCGCTGCGTTTTTCTTTGACGACCAGCCCGTGCTTGAGCAGGTTGTCGATCACCAGCGTGATATTGCCGCCGCTTTTGAGAATCTTGCCGGCCAGCTGGTTCTGGTTGAGGGTGCCGAGATGCAGCAGCGCTTCAAGAACCCCGAACTGGCTTTCGGTCAGACCATTGGCCTGAATCTGCCTCACTGCGGCGGCATTGACCGATTCAGAGGCGCGCAGCAGCTTGATAAAACAGTCGAGAGCGCTTACCTCTTCCTTCGTGCCTTTGTAGTGAATACTCATTTTTAAGCTCAACTCCATTCGTATTAAATGCTTTAACATTAAAATATTTAACATGAATTCAAAGTCAAGCTAAAAAGTAGCAGTTTTTGGTTAAATGCAGAGATCCTCAATTATAAAATTGCGAGGTGAGAAGACGGGATTGCTTTTTCGGAAGCTTGTTTTGCACAGGATGTGCTTATGCAGAACCGCGCAGGATAGAGCGGTTCTGCTGAGCGAAAACTTAAGAACAAAAATTGGCTGGAGCACCCGGCAGCATCTATCCTGATGCTGCCGAGTATCGCTGACCTCCTGTCAGCAAAAAAGCATTTAAGCAGGAAGCTTTTATGTCGCGTGAGCCAGGATGGCGGCAAGCGACGCCCGGCTGATAGGCCGAAGCTGCCACTTAAAAAAAATAACCAGTTAAACATAATTGCTAATTGGTCAATTATTGAAGAGTCCTAAAAAAAAGACAGCCCGGGAAAGAATCCCCAGGCCCGGAAGGTCTGTGCGGTTAATGACGCCGCACAGAGGCAAGGAAAGGAATCAAGCCTTGATACGTTCGACTGCCATGGCAACACCCATGCCGCCGCCCACACAGAGGGTGGCGAGGCCTTTGCCCGCGTTTACACGCATCATTTCATACAGCAGCGTAACCAGCACGCGGGCCCCGGAAGCACCGATGGGGTGACCGAGAGCGATGGCTCCGCCGTTGACATTCGTTTTTGCCGGGTCGAGACCGAGCTGTTTGATGACGCCGAGCGACTGAACGGCGAAAGCTTCGTTGGCTTCGACGCGGTCGAGATCGCTGACTTTCCAGCCGGCTTTGGCAAGGGCTTTCTGCGTTGCAGAAACCGGGCCAAGACCCATTCTTGAAGGATTCAGGCCAGTGGTCGCGTGCGCCGTGATTCTGGCGATTGGTTTGAGGTTATGTTTTTTAACAAATTCGGCTGAGGCGACGACAACAGCGGCGGCGCCGTCGTTGATACCTGAAGCGTTGCCGGCGGTGACGCTGCCGTCTTTTTTGAAGGCGGGCTTCAGTTTGCTCAGGGTTTCAAAAGTTGTACCGACGCGGAAATGTTCGTCTTTTTTGAACATGATCGGGTCGCCCTTGCGCTGCGGAATTTCGACCGGAACGATTTCGTCGTCGAATTTCCCGGCTTCCCAGGCATCGGCAACACGTTTCTGGCTTTCAGCGGCGAACTTGTCCATTTCTTCGCGGCTGATTTTGAGTTCATCGGCAAGCCATTCGGCGGTCATGCCCATGTGTTCGCCTGAGAAAACGTCGGTCAGGCCATCCCAGACAGTCGAGTCTATGAAATTTACGTTGCCGAGAGCGGTGCCGTTGCGCAGATTGGCGAGGTGGGGAGCGTTGCTCATGCTTTCCATACCGCCGGCGACGATGCACTGTGATTCGCCGGTTCTGATGGCGTCAACAGCGAGAGCGATGGTTTTGAGGCCCGAACCGCAAAGCTGGTTGATTGCCCAGGCGGGAACGGTTTCAGGAATGCCGGCGCCCATAGCGGCCTGACGGCCCGGGCCCTGGCCCTGACCGGCCTGAAGCACGTTACCCATGATTACTTCATCTATCTGATCGGGTTTGACCCCGGCGCGTTCGAGAGCGGCCTTGATTACGACGCTGCCCAGTTTGTGGGCGGGAACGCCTTTGAGAGTGCCCATGAGGGCGCCGATTGCGGTTCTGGCTGCACCAACGATAAATACTTCAGTCATTTTCTGCTCCTTGTGAATGTATTATCTGGTCAAAAATTCTTTGATCAGAGCAAAGGTCGTAATTCTGACGGGGTGGGCCGCAATCAGCGACACATGCCCGGCGGGGATCACGTGATAATCTAAATTTCCTTTTTTCGCGGCCTTGCATTCATGAATGGCTTTGGCAGCTTTTTCATTGAAAACATGATCGTCTCTTGCCACCAGGCTCAACACCGGAATATCAATATCGCGGAAATCGACCGGTTGGCCCATAACACTGTATTCGGCTTTGTAAAAAGCGTTTTCCTGATAGAATGTGCTGATCAGCTCTATAAAAGCCTGTCTGGTGAAGTCGACGTTGTCGCTGCCCCAGATGTCTAACGCTTCCCAGATTTGTTTGAAACCAGGCATTTCGAAGTTTTCGAGCAGACCGCGGTATTTGCTCAGCTGCTTTTTCGGGTCGAGCAGCGGAAACGATGCGTGAAAGAACTTGGCGGGCACGAGGCCCTGATAAGCGGCGGTCATCTTTTCGACGTCGAAGCCTTCGGTGCCGGTCCAGGTGGCGAGCAGGCCCGAGTCGGCGAGATCGATCGGCGCTGTCAGCAGAAACAGGCTGCTGAGGTCTTTGCGCAGCTCGGGGTGAGCGGCATACATCGTCGCCATCATGCCGCCGATGCACTGGCCGGCCAGCTGAACTTTCTTGCAGCCGGTCAGGCGTTTAACCTGGCGGATGGCGCGGCGCACCCAGACACTGACGTAGTGGTCGAAGCCGCACTGGCCCATTCCGGCATCGGGGTCGCCCCAGTCGATGAGAAAAACGTCGAGCCCTGAGGCTTTCAGCTGTTCGATCAGCGAGTGGGTCGGCAGCAGGTCCATGATGTAGTTGCGGTTGATCAGCGACGGCACCACGACTACCGGGTTGTAATCAGTCTTGAAGTCTTCGCCGCAGCGATAGAGGGTCCAGGATGCCTGTCGGAAAACCGGGGTCTTGCGGGTCGGTTCCATGCCGAGTCGGCGTCGATCGGCTTCGGTATAGCTTTTGAGAACAGAGCGCGATACGATCTCGCGGTATTCTTCGGGCATCTCTTTGAGCTCTTTTGCTTTGGCCATAGTTCTCTCTTTCCTGTCGGTTTTAAAATTTTATTCAGGTTCTGCCTGTATAACGATTTTAAAACCGACAGGCGCTTTAGTCCAGCAGAGAACTATTTTTTATGTTTTTTACCCTTGGCTTCAGGAGCGGCGCCGGCTGCAGCGGCGGCTGCCGGTCTGCTTTCACGTGCATCGACGTAATCTTCGAACTTCTCGGTGAGGTCAACGAGGCGTTCTTCGATGTCGGTGAGCTTCTGCATGATTTTAACGATGTCGGTGCGTGAGGGCAGGTTCATCGCTGCCATCTGCTCGTCGAGCATTTTTGAATAAACCGCTTTGCCGGTCATGGTGGCGGCAATCGATTTTGACATTTCACTGATGAATTTTTCGTTGGTTACAAGCTTTTCGAGCTGGTCGCCCATCAGCTTTTCCCAGTTTTCGGCCCATTGTTTCATCATATCTTCGCCCATGGTAAACATTGTTGCAGTCTCCTTAGTTCATTATGAATTCGAGCGCGCTTTTGCTGGCATCTTTGCTGTTGCGCCCGGTGGTTATGCCGATGTGGCCTGAGGGAATCGTTACCTGTTTGACCGGCGCTTTGTCGCTCTGCGGCAGCTGCGTAGTGCACAGCGGCGCAATGTGGTCTTTGCCGGCATTGAGAATCAGGGCTTTCGAGCGGCGCGCAGCCGGATCTACGAGCAGACCTTCGGCGGTCGTCAGTTTGCCCTGAGACAGCAGGTTTTCTTTATAGAGTTCGGTAAGCATGTGGTAATAAGCTTTGCCGGGGTAACTTACCGGATCGGCGATCCAGCGTTCCATGGCATTGTAAAGCTTCATGAAACCTTTGCTTTCGAATTTGTCTTTGAACATCTTTGTTTTCTGCCAGGTTCCCATCGGCTGCACGAAATTGAAAGAGAAGGCGAGCAGCCAGCCGGGCATGAAATCCATGCTCTGCTTGAATTCTTCAGTCGGGAAATGGTCGGCGTAAGTGCCGAAGATGCCTGAATCTTTGAAGTCGATCGGAGCGGTCAGAAGCACGAGATGATCGACCATATCGGGTTCGAGGCAGCTGAAAGCGTATGCCATGGTGCCACCGATGCAGTAACCGAGCATGTCAACCTTGTCACAGCCGTGTTCGCGACACATGAAGCGCACAGCGCGTCTGATCGAGCGGTGATAATAGTGGCTGAGCGGCAGATGGCCGACTTCGGCGCCGGGGTAACCCCAGTCGATCAAATAAACCGGGCGTTTCTGGGCAAATTCGCGAATGAAGCTGACTTCTTCGGTGATGTCGAGAACATACCAGCGGTTGATCAGTGACGGAACAATCAGAATCGGCTGGCCTTCGACGCCTTCGGGGCTTTCGAAGCGCAGCAGCGAAACATTGCCGGCGCGCCAGACTTCTTCTCTGGGGGTGACGCCGCGCGGATACGTATCGAGCTCGCCTGCGGTCTGACGCAGGTAATGCTCGCTGATCGCATCGAGTTGCTGAGCGATGGTGTCCATGTTTGCTATCATTTGCTTCCGACCTTTCTAGGCTAGTTTATCAGAGTTTCAGGCCGCCGTCGACGCCGATAACCTGACCGGTGATGTATGAGCTTTCGTCGCTCGCCAGGAACAGATAAAGCTTGGCAACTTCTTCGGGCTGGCCAAGGCGCTGCATCGGGGTCTTTTCTTCGAGCATCTTGATAACCTTTTCGGGAACGGTGGCGAGCATTTCGGTCCAGGTGTAACCGGGAGCGACGGCGTTAACGCGTACGCCTTTGCGGCCGAGTTCGCGTGACCAGGTGTAGGTCATGCCGATAACGCCGGCTTTGGCAGCCGAATAGTTGGTCTGGCCAAAGTTGCCCTGAACGCCGACGATTGAGGAAGTATTGACGATCGAGCCTTTGCCGGCTGCGGTCATCTTGGCGGCACAGGCCTGAGCCATGAGAAATACGCCTTTGAGGTTAACTTTGATGACGCGGTCGAACTGTTCTTCGGTCATCTTCATCAGAGTAGCGTCAGCAGTGATGCCGGCGTTGTTGACGAGACAGTCGATTTTGCCTTCGGCGGCGTGAATTTCGTCGACGACTTTGTTAACGTCGGCGTGGCTCGATACATCGACCTTTTTGCCGATGATTTTGCCGGTGGCTTCGGGCGAAAGTTTAACGTCGGCCAGGCCTGCAAGGGCCTTGTCGCTGATATCGAGAGCATAAACGGTTGCGCCTTCTTCGGCAAAAATAGTTGCGGCCTTGAGACCGATACCTGCGGCACCACCAGTGATGAGAGCTACTTTACCTGTCATTCGTTTCATTGTGTTTCTCCTGTCTGGCCACCTCGTGGCGGCTGTTTAAAGTCGTTTCGATTAAATTCTTGTTTCTGCACTACCGCGATAAAAACTGCGGCACCTGCGCCTGCGGGCTGTCTGCTGTTGCTTCCGGCCCCCTCTGTCATTCATCCTGCAATTGCCTGTAACTTCTACGTTTCCGCCCACTTTGTCACCCTGTGGCCCCGCAATCTTTCTCAGAACCGCCCTGCTTGCGATCAACTTTGCTTTGCGCTCAATCAATGTCTGGCGGTCAGACCTGCCTGTGATTAATCCTGATTGTGAAATTTCTCACTTGCGATGGGCCTGCTTTTTCACGTTTCCGTCTCAGGCCCCAGATCAGGGGAAAAATGCGGCGCGGCTTTGCTGCTTTGCAAAGTCCGCAACCGGGGCCGTCCTGGCGGACTGGCCGTGTTCAGAACGGCCCCTGGTTTGCTGCAGACCTTACTTTTCAGCGTTCATGTGCTTCGGAGTCATGGCCTTGATGGTTTCTTCATAGACCTTCTGGAAGCGGGTGTTGAATTTTTCAATATTTTCGCGATAGAGTTTTTTGAGCTCTTCGTTCGAGGCAGCGGTGTTGTTGTACATTTCGTGCATGAATTCGACATTGCGGTTCATGTGGTCGAAGAAAAGTTCCATGTTCTTCTTGGTGTAACCAGAGGTCTGGTCCATGCTGGCACGCCAGAATTTGGTCATGACCTGGAAATTGTCTTTCATGAGCTGAGTGTATTCGTTTGAAAATTCCATCCATTTGTTCATTTTAAAAACTCCTGTTTTCAGATTAAAAATTTAGGACTTTGCGGTCGTTTTGTTTTAACTTATTGCTGCGTTGCAAAATTATTATCGTCAATTTGCTGCAAAGTGTCAAGACTTTTTTAAATATTTTTTCAAAAAAGTTTTTGACAAGCATCAATAGTGATTTTTACCTTTGCTGTAATCGCAAATTATTATTGCCCGGCAAAATTTTTGCCACCAGGCCCTTTGCGCAGAATGTCCTTTAAAAAGCCAAAAATGGCAGATGATCCGGCGGTACATTTTTACCCGGGCCGCTATTGCTGTAGTATTGCGCCGGCTGCCGCCTGACCGGCTGCGATTAAATCAGGGGTGGTGCGTGACGCGACATGTTCAGCCCGCCGGTTTCTTTAGCAGGTTCTGCGAACGTTGAGGGTTGCGGAAATCTGACAAATATGTAGAATTATTCCATAAACAAAAAAGATCGAGGAAGATACGTGTGAAAAAAGAAAACCGGGAACCCAGCTTTCTGATCCCGCCACCCGCAGAATTCCATCATGATTGTTTTGGACTTTAACCTTATAAAATCGATAAAAATAGAGGAAATAACATGTGAGTGACGAAATACGGGACAACGATTATTTAACCACACCATCAGCCGAATTTCTGCGGGAATTCCTGCCATTCAGCCAGTTCCGCTACGATCTTGAAACCAGGATATTCACCTTTGATCGTAATTTCGGGCCGATGATCGGCCGGCCTTCGATCAGCCGGATGTCTTTTGAAGAGTTTTACGGTTTGTTTTCGCAGGGGGATCAGCGGCATGTAGCCATGTTTCTTACAATGGTGCAGGAAAAGCTTTCTGAAATCATCGACAAGGTTGTTGCTTTTCATACTCCATCCGGTTCGGTTAAGCGCCTTTTATGGTCGGCCAGACTTGAGGATGATGCAGCAGCAACCCCGAAAAAAACGCTGGTCGGTGTTTTTCACGACGTTTCGGCTCAGCACCGTGAAACCCCAGATGTCAGCGAAAGTGAGCGCTGGTTCATGGAAGTTCTCGAAGAATCACCGCATGCGATGTACCGCGTCGATTACCGGGCCAACCGTTTTGACTATGTCAGCCGTGGTTTTGCTCAGTCGCTTGGCTTGACTCGAGAAGAAGTTCTGGCTACACCGTATACTGATTTTTCGACCCGCATTCACCCCGAAGATATGCAGCGCATTGGCGTGCAGATCGATCAGCTGATAAGGCAGAATGCCGGTAAGCGTTTTACTTTGTATGTCGAGTTTCGTTATCAACTGCCAAACGGCGATTATATCTGGCTCGATGACAACATGACCATTGTGCCGGGGGCTGATGGTCAGTATGCCTACCAGGTTGGCTTCGGCGCGGTCATTGAAACCAGAAAGCGTCTCGAAGAGCAGCTGCGCCAGGCCAGAGAAAGGCTTGAAGAAAAGGTTAAAGAACGCACTTCAGAACTGCATTCAGCTAACGCCAGACTGCAGCAGATGATGGAAGAGCGCCGCGAGCTCGAGAAAAAGCTGCTCGAAATCTCTG
>Ga0208462_1000455_pt1 | contig 42488 bp, 36 predicted proteins | sample AD_SCU001_MetaG_FD_184452 | JGI IMG/M metagenome (GOLD analysis project Ga0208462, IMG submission 184452) | Active sludge microbial communities of municipal wastewater-treating anaerobic digesters from China - AD_SCU001_MetaG (SPAdes) (version 2) | ecosystem: Engineered > Bioreactor > Anaerobic...
AGTGCATATAAAATTAGACACCAGATCAGTCCCGTCAGAACGCCCTTGAAAGCAAAACTCCGGCCGGGAAGCCAGGGAAGCAGCAACGGCGCTGCCGCCGTGCCCATGAGCATTGCTCCAAGATAGGAATAAACAGCCTTAAAGCCGGCTGCGTACCCCTGAAATGCCGCCAGCAGGACATACAGAACTATCGTTATTAGAATTGTCGGTTTTAATGCGTTTACAATCTCTGCGGGAATAAGCACCAACCTTTCCCGGGTTGTAAACGTGATCTCCCGCATGGCTGACGTAGTCGACATTCCATTGTCGAGGTATCCCGGAATATCACCGGCTCGTATTGCTGCGTACTGAACATTGAAGCCGGTATGTCTCTTCACTTCGTGAGCTGCTACGCCGGGTGCTCCAAGTATCGGCAGGTTGAGACGCCGATGGCTGACAATTTCTGCCAATCCCGAAGCGTTGATGCGCCCAATCAGCTCAGCCGTGCCAAAAGTTCCCTTACCTGCCGCGCACCATACGTTGATGCCGTAGGTTTCGAGCACAAGCAGCCAGCAATTTCGCCCGCCGAGGACGCCGCGAACAATGTCGTAACTCATTTTGTAGTTCGCGGTTACCAATACGGGAGATTCAGCGCCGGGATTACCAATGGCATACAGCCCCGGCGGCACCATGTAATTCATTCGGCCAATATTCCAGCGGGCTTTCCATGAACCGAAACGATCGGCAAAAGTCAAAGTTGTCGAAATTATGGGTATTTTTCTTTTGCCAATCGTCAACCAGGCAAGAAAACCGGGAACTGCTTCACTAATTTCTCCGCCACCGGCAGAGTTCGGGGGACCTCAGCAAGGCGGCTTTCCCGGAGAATCTCCCACCATCGGCAAACTGCATCCGGAAGACGCGAGCTTGAGTTGTCCGTTTTGTAATTCATTCATAGCTTGTGTAAAATAAAATAAAGTCGGGTAAGAGCACAAGTTAAACACCATCCGGAAGTTTTGACAACATCATTTTCCGGCGATTCAATTTGCGCCCGTCCACTACGAACGTTCCATCGCCGACGGCATGAACGGTCCGCTTCTCTTTCCGTGAATTGTCGATGTATGCAGCAAGGCCTTCAAGGACAACGATATTGTGCTTTTCGACTATATCGATAACTTTGCATTCGATATTCGCCAGGCATTCTTTGATCAAGGGCGACCGGACATATTTTCCCTGCACAGGAGTCAACCCGAACTTTTCAAATTTGTCCGTATCGGCGCCGGAACATGTTCCCACTCCAACGACTTTATCAAGGAGATCAACAGTGGGAATTGCAATTACACATTCCATCGATTTCCGCAGTGCGGCAAAGGAATAGTTCCAGGGTCCGGTGGTCATGGCAAACTCCGGCGTAAAGTCCACCACCATAGTCCAGGAGATCGTCATTATATTGTTCTTCTTCCCGTCATTTGTCGTAACCAAGACAACCGGACCTGGTTCCATCAGTGTAAACGCTTTGCTGATTTGCATCGTTTTCAAGAACCCATACCTCCCAAAATTGTTTGCTTAACATGAAGTTCACCGGAAGCGTTAGCGATCAGGTGGAACGTCAAGTTATGGTTTGCTATTTTGCACCTTGACCATCTATGGACGTGCGTACCTCATAGAGATCGGTGATTGGCTCTTAAAGTTTGCTCATTAACTGGTCCAGTTAGGCAATCTGTTGAGTCATATCTTGAGGCAACACGCTATCAATCGCTGTCATCAGGTTGCTGGCGGTAATGTTATTCAGACCCTCTGCGCGCGCTCCGATTCCGAAGATGCTTCCTGACATATTAATAATAATGTCAAAACATTTGCCTGGTAGAAACTGATAGGCATCCCGCTCAAGAAGAGTTTCATAACGACGCTCGATATTTTCAGTAACTTTTCCGAATACAAATGTGGGGCGCTTACCGCTAGCAAGCATGATCTTAACATATTCAACCTGTGCAAGCATGTCTTGTGTAACGGCCAAGAGATGATGTGTCACGCGAACAAGATTTATTCTTCGATCGTCCTCTCGGATAATGGCGTTGTGTGCAATAATGTGCTTTGCAACTCGCGCAACCAACAAGGCTGCAACTATTGCTGTGAATGGCCCAAAGAGTGTCCATAACTCTCCGAATCGACACCGGTAAAGCAGAAAAAGTATCCTAAAAATAAGCACAAAGGCAATCAGAACTTATGAAAGCGCCTCGATATCTCGGTCAAGCTTTTTAAACTTTCGTAGAAGACCATTGATCACTGGTTAAATCCCTCATCCGTGCCCATATGAGCCATAATCGCGGCGCGAACGGAGTGCATGTTTATTCCGGAAACATAACCCGCATTTCATTCGGGTGGAAATTCTGCGGTGAACTTGCGGATCGCGGTTTCACTGCCGCAGATGTAGATCGAGTCATCGGGTGAAAAGCGGAAATCGCCGTCGAAACGCACCAGCACGTCCTCGCCCCGTTCCACCGCCACTACCGAGCATCCGGTGCGCTCGCGGATCCGCAGGTCGGCGGGATTTTTCCCGACAAGTTCCGGTGAAGCCACCAGGGATACTTTCAAACCCTGGTCAAGCGACACCGCCTCTTTGCCTAACAGCCTTCGGGCAAGGATCTGGCCGGTCACCTGACTGATTGACAATGCGAAATCAACGCCGGCCACGTGGATGCGTTCGACGTTTTCCTGACGGTCCACGCGCGCGATCACAGGCACATGCGGCGCCAGGTCCTTCAGGATCACAGTGGCGAAAAGCGTGGTCGAGTCATCGTGCAGGGCAAGAATCACTGCCTGTGCCTCCTCCACCCCGGCCTCGATCAACAGCTTTGTATCCAGTACATTTCCCACGATCTGCACGCCGGGCACGGGGTGGAGCGATATGACGCGCGTTTCCTCGCCGGCGTCATGCAGCAGCTCCACTACCTTGCCGCCCACCTCGCCGTAGCCCGCGACGATGAATGGGCCGTGGTGTTCCAGCTTGGTGGTGCCGGAGCAGGTCTCGGTGAAGCGCCCGATGTTCTCGGCACTGCCGACCAACAGCAGGATCCCCCCTGCTTCGATCCGGGTGTTGGATCGCGGCGACACATCAAGGCGACCGTTGAACCACTGCCCGATGACGGTTACGCCGGTTTCGTGGGCGAGTTCGCATTCACCGATCGTGCGGCCGGCAAGCACGCTGCCGGCATGGATGCGCACCTCGCTCACTTGCAGGTTGGTGCCCAGGTACTGTTCGCCGGCCACCGCCGGGCTGACCTTGCGGCTGGCGCGGGCGGCGAGAGCCGCTCCTAAAACATGCCGCGGGGTATAGGCAGCCGTGGCTCCGGCGAGGATCGTCGGCTGGCGGTGGAGCGGATTTTCCACCAGGCCAAGGATGTCGCCGCTGAAGCCGAGCTGGCGCGCGGTGATGGCGACCGCGGCATTGCGTTGGTCGCTGTCGTTAAGAATCAGGGCCCGACAGTCTGCGAGGGCGACGCGGGTCATCACCTTGCCTTCGAGATTGCCGTAGACAACGCGGTGACCGGCCTCCTGCACCCGTCGCGCCTCCGCCTCATCCTCCTCGATGATGATCGGAGTTACCGACAACTGCTTCAGTTCGTCGATCAGCGACGCCACCGCCGGGCCGTTGCGATAGATCAAGACGTGCTGGCGGGCGTTGGCACAGTCGGTCGGCAGGCGGGTTTCGAAACGTTCCTCGAGAAACGGGATCAGATAGATCGGAAAAATCAGGAATACCAGAAACACGCCGAAAAACTGGACCAGGACAACCAATACGACCATCAGGGGGTGGCGCCACGTAGCATCCGATCCGTAGCCCGTAGTGGACAAGGTTTCGGACGCCCACTCGAGCGCTTGCCAGAATCCCCGCGGCTTGCCCTCCAGTTGGCTCATGCCCGCCATGTAGAGCAAGGCGGCAACCACCAACACCACCACAAAGGCTAATACCAGTGCCAGAAGTCTCTTGTTGGAACGCTTCATTCGGAACCCGCAGAACGATTATTGATAAGGTAAGCAAAGTATAGGGGGGCTGTTTTCCCCTGTCAAGAGAATTTGGGGTAACAATAAAGTTGGGTATGGTATAACATACTGGTTTCTTTCCTTTACATATTCCGCTAAAAGAGTTACCTGCTTATTCAGCATGACAATCCCGCTAATCAAAATTATGTAATGGTGTTACTTCCATGAAGAGTTCTTTATTTTACATCTTCGCTGTGCTCCTGCTTTTCGCCTTGCCCGTCGCGGGCGGCGCCTATCAGGAGCGGCTGCTGCTTTCCCTGGGTGATGAGAACTGCTCTCTGCGTGTGGAAGCGGATGATGAAGCGCAAATTCTGCGACTCCGTGTTCATCCCGGCCCTCCCCTTTGCTACGCCACGAAAGAGAAGATGCAGACAATCCTGAGGTCGTTTTTTTCCCGGACCGATTCGCCAAAGCCTGCAGGACCTTACACATCGTTGTTTCTCGGCCGCCTGAATGACTATCCGTGGTTGTGCGAGTACGTGGCGACTGCCGCTTATCAAGATCCGCGATGGGACAGGAGGAGGGGAAAGCCCGTGTCCATGGATCTCTATAAATATGTCCGTACTATACTCTCCAACAGAGAAGTGACCGGTCAGTTCGAAGAAACCCTGGAAAACAGCGGTTTCAAAATTGTCTCGGTGACGCTGGAAAAGGTGTGCGTGGGGCGCTTCAGTGATGTGCCTTTGTATAAGGGGAAGATGCTGCCGGGAAAGGTCCCTGTCGACGCCGTGGTCTGGTTTCGACTTGGCAGGAAGTAGTCATTTTATAGCGACATTTGAATTCATAAGGTTAACGGCTGCTGAATGAGGGGAGAAACATGGAATTGCTGTCTTTTATCTTCGAACTCGGCATCTGGATATCAATCCCGGCCTTTGTCTTATCCGTGGCGCTGCTCATCAGGTGCATCATGGGAATACTTCGCATCCTGAGGGAAGCGCGGCTTTTCAGTGTTCCGCTCCAGGAGCGGCAGGATATTGAATTCACCGGGACCGGCACGGTAATCCTCGCCATGGAAGGGCCGCTTTTCAGCCGGCGTTTTGCCAAACTGAAGTACGAGATGAGGGGGCCTGACGGAATGGAAGCGAAGAGCCGCCCCGCTCTGCTTCGGGCAACCACGACAGGTTTTACCAAGGCAAGAATGGAGTTGAGAGTATACAAAATAGAGCAACCCGGCCGCTATGTGTTTCAGATTCATGGTCTGGGAGGGGAGAAACCATCCGACGCCAGGCATTGCATGGTTTTCCTGCGCCCTCATTTGGGCCGCATCATGCTTCATGTGATCGGCATAATCGTCGTATCGACGTTCATTATCGGGAGTATCGTGCTCTTCGGCCTCCGGCTCACGGCAAATAATTGAGCAAAAAGGAAATGATCTTTGCTTTACCTTCTATCGTTCCCGGTAAAATCGTGCTAGAATTATTTAAAATGTAACGATGAATACAGCAGGTAAAGATAAACAGGCGTATTTGGCACATACAAAAACAGGAGGTGTCTGTCATGTATCGCAAGGTACTGGTTCCCCTTGACGGTTCAGAATTAGCGGAATGCGTGCTGCCGCATGTTAAAGATCTGGTAAAAGAGAATTTCACGGGAGAGGTGATTCTCGTCAACGTTTTCTACCCCTATTTTCCGCTGCCCGAAGAAAAGGATTTGTTCACCTACGGTGATTTCAAGGCGACAAAGGAAAGAATTCGGCAAAGCTCTATTAAGTACCTCGACTATTTGCAGTCCAAACTGGCTTCCGAAGGCATTACAGTAAAGACGGAGATACTGACGGGCAGCCGGCCTGCGGAGACGATCGCCGAATACGCTCAGGACAACGGCATAGATCTGATCATTATTTCCACCCACGGTTATACCGGACTGAAAAAGATGATGTTCGGCAGCGTGGCGCTGGAGGTGCTGCACAGTTCACATATACCGGTGCTGCTGGTCCGGCCGGAATCCTGCCGGGAATAGACATGGAATAATTATTGCGTTAAAAAGATGCAACAAAGGGGAAAGAATGAAAAGAATATTGAGCTTCTTTTTTGCTGTGAGTTTCGTCATATTATTCAGTTCCATCGCACTCGCTGCGGAAAAAGTGGTGCAGTTGAACGTTCCCGGCTGTTCGTCCTGAAGCTCCAGCTCCCGGATAGGTTCTATCCTTAAAAAAAATGACGGCATTAAAAAACATGAAAACCGGGCGCACGATCTTCTGGTAATTACCTTTGATGACGAAGAAACCTCGCTTGATCAAATTATTAGTGAACTGCGAAAAGGCAGATTTATGATTGTCGGCGAACCTGTTTACTTGAAATAGTTCAATTTAATCGGCAATTTCCTTTTCGTCGACGATCTCGCCTTTAATCGTTGCAATGAGTTCCTGAAAGACGGGCAAAACATCGGTGCGGAATCTTCCGGCCACAAGAACACACATGATGTCGTCGCCGATATTCAGCGCACCGTGATTTATCCATACGCGAATCGCGGTAATTCCCTCCCGCTTTTCGAGCCTGCTGACACATTTATCCAAATCATCCTGATTATAGGACAGCTGCATCGCCTTTACCGGCTTCCCGTCTTTGGCGGTGCCGCGCACGACGCCGTTGTGGACGAGGATCATGCCCAGTGATTCGGGATCGCTTGTTTTTTTTATTTCCTTGAGCCATTCATCGATCATAGTAAGCCTCCTTGTAAGCGAGTTTTTATTGCATAAAACTACCAAAGTGTCCATCAGCATATCAAAAATATGCTTGACAGAGTTTTGAGCATATGCTTATAAAGATCAAGATTCAAGATCGGAAAAAGAACAATGCCCAGACCCAAGTGCTGCCGGCAGGTCGGTTGTATGCCGGATAAAAACTATTTTAAGCCCAGAGGGATTCCTTCTTCCCAACTGCAGGAAGTGGTTCTTTCTCTGGATGAATACGAAGCCGTGCGTCTGGCTGATTTCGAAGGATTGTACCAGGAGCAGGCCGCCCTCCAAATGAATATTTCCCGTCAGACATTCGGCCGCATCATTGCGGAGGCGCACCGGAAAATAGCCGATGTGCTCATCAACGGCAAGGCTCTGAAGATAAAAGGGGGCGATGTCGCCGTTAAAAAAACGACATTTCTCACCTGCCGGAACTGCCGGCGGGAATTTGCAGTTAATCAGGAACAACAAAATATGAAAACATGCCCGCATTGTCAAATGCCGGTTTGAAAAGAGTTTTAGTATCAGCAACAGGAGGAGTATTATGAAAATAGCATTACCATCATACCGGAATCAGGTAGACGAACACTTTGGACACTGTGAATATTTTACAGTATTTACCGTTGACGACCAAAAAAATATCCTTACCGAGGAAATCATTGCCTCCCCGGCGGGATGCGGCTGCAAATCCAACATCGCTCAGACGCTGGCGCAGATGGGCGTTAAATACATGCTGGCCGGAAATATGGGTCAGGGAGCCGTCAATGTGCTGGCGATGAACGGCATTCAGGTTCTACGCGGCTGTTCAGGCAATGTCAAAGATGTCGCCCGGAACTGGCTTTCCGGCAGCCTCAGCGACTCCGGCGTCTCCTGCGCGCAGCATGAGCACGGCTGCCATGAAGGATAATAAGGACTGCAACAGTTATAGTTATGGATGTATTTAATATTGATGATTTCTATCTGACGGCGCGCCGCCACGCCAACGACCCCCGCAACATGGGGCAGCTCGACACCTTCAACGGATACGCAAAGATCACAGACGTCCATGACGACACGATGGAATTCTGGCTGCTGGCCGATTCGGGAATAATTCAGAAAATATCCTTTGTCAGCACCGGCTGCGATTATCTGCTTGCCTGCGGCAGCATGATTACATGCCTCGCCGGGGGCAAAACTGTTAAAGAAGTCCGGGCTATTGATCAAAAAAGTATATTGGACGCGCTGGGCGGGCTGCCGGACGACCATCATCACTGCGCTCTTCTGGCGGCAAACACACTGGCGGCGGCCTGCGATGATTATCTTTCCCGGCAAGAAGTCAGGCAGAACACGGACGTACAAGGCAGCAGCGCCTGTAATTCGTGCGGCGACACCGGTTGTTCGGCCGCAAAGCGGCGCGAAGGAGAAAGCCGGAAAGATTTCCTTGATCGCCGCCGTCTGCAGGCGAGACTCTGCCGGATCAAACACAAAATCGTCATACTCTCGGGCAAGGGCGGCGTCGGTAAAAGTATGGTCGCGGTCAATCTGGCCGCAGCGCTCATGCTTTCCGGCCGGCGCGTCGGATTGCTCGACGTCGATATTTCCGGGGCCACTATTCCCGCCATGCTGGGTTTGGAAAACGCTTCGCTTAAAGGCGGCTCCGACGGGTTGCAGCCGGTGGAGCTGGAAGGCATGAAGATCATGTCCTCCGGTTTCCTTGTGCAAAATCCGGAGGAAGCGCTTATCTGGCGCGGACCGATGCAAAGAAGCATAATCAGGCAGTTTCTGGCAGATGTGGAGTGGGGCGATCTGGATTACCTCATTGCGGATGCTCCTCCCGGAACCGGCGATGAACTGCTCTCGTTTTGCCGGCTGGTTCAGCCGCTGGACGGCGCCGTAATCGTCACCACCCCCCGGAAGTCGGCGGCGGATGTGCGCCAATCCATCAGCTTTTGCCGGCAGTTATCCATACCGGTGCTGGGTGTTGTGGAAAACATGAGCTGCTTGATCTGCCCGCAATGCGGCAAGATCACACAAATATTTCCGGCAGGCGGCGGAAAGAAAACAGCAGCGGAAATGAAAGTACCGTTTTTAGGAGCAATTCCTCTGGACCCGGCCATCGCCCACGCAGGCGACGCAGGCCGGGCGTTCATTCAGCACTTCACCGGGAGTCCGACAGCCCGCATCTTGCAGGAAATTCTTGACGCCGTGGCGGCGCAGGACAGTAAATAAATCGGAATAACTTGCAAATTCAAGCGATAAGCGATAGGAAAATTTCCATGGCGAAATTTACTTATCCGGCAATTAGATTGAAAAAAGGGCGGGACGCGGCGCTGCTGCACGGACACCCGTGGGTCTTTTCCGGAGCAATTGATGCAGTAGAGGGAAAGCCCGCTGCGGGCGACGTTGTTCTGGCGAAAAATGCCGCCGGCAAGCCGGTGGCCTTGGGATTCTTCAATCCCCACACGGATATAGCCTTTCGCTTTTTGACATCGCATACGGAGACGGTCATTTCATCCGATTTCTGGCGCCGGCGCCTGGAAACGGCCTGCGCTTTGCGTCGAAAGATTATTAATGACCGGACAAATGCTTATCGTTTGATTAACGCCGAAGGCGACGGTTTTCCCGGCCTGATTGTTGACGTCTACAATTCAATACTCGTTCTTTCCGTTACGACGGCCGGAATGGAAAAGCAGAAAAAGCACATTGTCGATGAACTGGCCGGCCGGTTTCAGCCGCAGGCAATTTATGAACAAAGCCGGGGCAGATCACGCTCGGTGGAAGGCCTGGAGAATCACGACTCTTTTCTGCTGGGTGATGCTGCAGCAAATCCGGTCGCCGTTAAAGAAAACGGCCTCGAATTTTTCGTTGATTTTATCGGCGGACAAAAAACCGGTTTCTTCCTCGATCAGCGCCTCAACAGGGAAAAGATCGGGACGTTGAGCCGCGACGCCCATGTGCTCAATTGTTTTGCCTACACCGGCGCATTTTCCGTTTATTGTGCAAACGGCAAGGCAAAGCGCGTAGTATCACTGGATATATCGAAGACCGCCTGCACCGCCGCCCGTGATAATTTAGAACGTAATGGTTACCCCGCTGAAGCTCATCCGGTTGTCGAAACGGATGTATTTACTTATCTGCGCAACTCTCAGGAAAATTTTGATCTCATCATTCTTGATCCCCCGGCGTTCGCCAAAAGCAAAAGAGACGTTGCCAAAGCTTCCCGCGGCTACAAGGAAATAAACCTGCAGGCATTCAAAAGGCTCGTACCGGGAGGCATATTGGCGACATTTTCCTGCTCCAATTTTATAGAAGAGGATCTTTTCTGGAAAATTGTTCTTGGCGCGGCTCAAGATGCCGGGGTCGATCTGCGGGTACTGGCCCGGCTGGAAGCAGGCCCCGACCACCCTGTCGCCCTGGGACATCCGGAAGGCAGGTATCTCAAAGGATTGCTGCTGGCGGTCTCGTAGAAAATCCATATCAGCAATGAAAGGCTAGCGATGATAAATCCACTGACCAGCCCCCTTTTAACCGATTTATATCAGCTTACAATGATGGAGACCTATCTGCAAACCGGCATGGACAAGACGGCGGTCTTTGAGTTTTACGTCAGAAAGTTACCGGGAAATCGCGGTTTTCTGATCGCCGCCGGTCTGAACTCCGCTCTTGCCTTTCTGGAGAACCTGCAATTTTCCCCGGCAGAAATAGACTACCTGGCCCAAACCGGAAGGTTTTCCGGGAAGTTATTGGACTACCTGTCTTCCTGCCGTTTCTGCGGAGATGTCTATGCCTTGCCCGAAGGAACAGTCTGTTTCGCCAACGAGCCGCTGATCCGAATTGTTGCGCCTCTGCCCATGGCGCAGCTTGTGGAAACACGCCTGATGAACTTTCTTCATTTTGAAACAACGATTGCCAGCAAGGCGGCGCGATGCGTTCTTGCCGCCGGAGGGAAAAGACTGGTCGATTTCGGGCTGCGGCGCACCCACGGTGCGGAAGCCGGTACTCTGGCCGCCCGTGCGACTTATATCAGCGGTTTTGCCGGCACGGCCACCGTCATCGCCGAAAAGCTCTACGGGATTCCTATTTTCGGTACCATGGCCCACTCGTATATCGAAGCATTCGGCAACGAAGAAGAAGCTTTTGTCGCCTTTGGCCGGGCCAACCCGAACAATGTGACGCTCCTCATTGATACTTATGATACATTAAAGGGCGCAAAGGCAGCCGTCAACGCAGCCAAACGTTTAAGTAAAGAGGGTATCAAGACTCAGGCTGTCCGCCTGGACAGCGGCGACTTTCTTGCCTTGTCGAGGGAAGTACGCTCGATTCTTGATGAAAGCGGTGTTCCGGACATCCGGATCATCGTCAGCGGCAATGTCGATGAACTTATGATCCGAAAACTGGAGGCAGATGAAGCGCCCATTGATGCGTTTGGCGTGGGAACAAAGCTTGATACTTCCGAAGACGCCCCCTACATGGAATGCGCCTATAAACTGATGGAATATGACGGCAAACCCAGGCTGAAAAAATCTTCGGGAAAGGCGACATTACCCGGCAGAAAGCAAGTCATGCGCTGCTACCGGGACGGTAAAATGGTTCGAGATATTTTAACGGAAGAAGGAGATCTGCAGGAAGGAACCCCACTTATCAAAAAGGTTATGGATCAGGGCAAGTGCGTATCTCCGCCCCCTGATCTAACGGGCATTGCCGTCTATACAAAAAGTCAATTGGAATCTCTCCCGGAACATCTGCGGGAGTTGGCCGTAGCACCGTCCTATCCGGTCGAAATTGCGCCATCACTGCTGCGTCTTCGGGAAACAGCGGAATTAGCGATAGGATGACTGCAACCTCTCAGTATCCCTCTTTCACCGCAAATTTCTTTTGACTGCAGGATTTCCTTGTTTTATACTGGAGCCGTCACAAAGGGAAATCGTATCAATCAATTATCAATTATTTATTCTATACGGGCAAAGTCGTGGTCGTGGATAAAAGTCATGAATGCGGCAAGCGGGAATTTCAGCATCCGCGTAAAACTTGCCAACCCAATGCTGGAGTTACCCGCCGGTTTGAAGTGCTAACTTCTCTTTTTCAATAAGCAGGGACAATTTGAGAAAGGAGTACCAAATATGCCAAGCATCGACAGATGGCGTTTGCAGCAAAAGACCGTATCAGCCGAAGAAGCAGTGCGTATCGTCAAATCGGGAGACCTCATTCATTATGGAGAATTCATGCTTTTCCCTGAACTACTGGATCATGCCCTGGCCAAGCGAATGGATGAGCTTTACGATGTCGAATTGCGCAGCACCTGTTATACGAAAATCCCTGAAGGCGTGCAAAAAGATCCCGAACGGAAGCATTTTATCATGGGTGATTATCATTTCGGTGGTGTTTCGCGTCAGCTCTTCAAGGATAACATGGTTAACTATATTCCAATGTTGTATCACCAGATGCCTCGTATTATCCGTAAATTCATTGATATAGATGTGGCATTTTTAACCGCTGCTCCCATGGACAGCCGCGGTTTCTTCAACTTCGGCTTATCAAATTCTCTTACTTCAGCTGTTATCAGTAAGGCACGCAAAATAATCATCGAGGTAAATGAGAATGTGCCGGTATGCCTTGGCGGAAATCAGGAAATAATCCACATCAGCAGGGTTGATTATATCGTCCACGGCGAACATAAGCCGTTGCCTCAGTTGGGACCCGAGCCGGCAAGCGATGTGGACCGGGCAATAGCCGCTCGCGTTCTTGCAGAAATCGACGACGGATGCTGTCTGCAACTGGGAATCGGTGCCTTGCCGAACACGGTCGGCGCCCTTATTGCTGACAGCAACTTGAAAGATCTGGGGATTCACTCGGAGATGCTGACCGACGCCTGTGTTGATCTTTACGAAGAAGGAAGGGTCACCGGCGCCCGGAAAGAAATTGATACCCACAAAATGACTTACACCTTCGCCATGGGAACACAGAAGCTCTATGATTTTTTACATAACAATACCATGTGCGCATCATATCCGGTCAGCTGGACCAACAATCCGTTCACAATCGCCTCCAACAGCAAGTTTATAGCCATTAATAATGCCATTGAAATCGACCTGTATTCCCAGGTGGCGTCGGAATCCGTGGGAACCCGCCAAATTTCGGGAACAGGCGGTCAGGCGGACTTCATGACCGGAGCATTCAACTCCCATGGCGGCAAAGGTCTGATCTGCCTGTCTTCCACGTATACCGCCCCCGACGGGAGTGTTCACTCAAGAATTCGGCCGACGTTGACTCCCGGGGCCATTGTGACACTGCCACGGACAATAGTTTATTACGTTATTACCGAATATGGAACTGCCCAATTGAAAGGGAAATCGACTTGGCAGCGTGCTGAAGCATTAATTCACATTGCTCACCCGGCTTTTCGTGAAGACTTAATCAAAGAGGCGGACAAGATGAAAATCTGGAGACGTTCGAACCGCCTGTCGCCATAGGAAAGATTCGCATGGAAATACTGCCAGGCGTGACTTGCACTGAAGACAAGGCAACAGTAATCTGCATGTATATGGCTCAAGACGCCCCGGACGCTGCTAATGTATCCCCTTTGCGGAACAATTAGCAGCGCCATATGTCCTGATCAGGAATGAACATATGGTGCTGCAATAGCCCGCACCCTGTCTATGTTTAAGCCGCGCGGGCGATTTCCACCGCCTGCGGCATAAACGCGAATTTATTGTCTCTTCTCCAGATGCCCATTTCTTCGGCTTCCCTGATCAGCTGCTCGCGGTGGTCGGGGTGGGCAATTGAAATAAGCATTTGCGCTCTTTCCCAGGTGCTTCTGCCTTTCAAATTCACAATACCGTATTCCGTAACAACATATTGAACAATTGTCCTGGGAATCGTCACAACTGAACCGGGGCTCAAAGTCGATCTGATCCGGGACTTTACTTCGCCGGTTTTTTTGTTTTTCTGCGTGGAAGTGAGACAGATGAAAGCTTTGCCTCCTTTGGAATGGGATGCGCCAAATATATAGTCAAACTGTCCCCCCGTTCCCGAGATATGCCTGACTCCGGAAGATTCCGATGATACCTGGCCGAAAAGATCAATTTCCACGGCATTATTTATTGCCACCATCTTGTCGTTAAGGGCGATATTTGCGGGATTGTTGGTATAATCGACGGAGAATGTAGCGCAGCTCGGATTATGATCTAGAAAATCATAAAGCTTTTGGCCGCCCAGAGCAAATGTATAGACCATTTTCCCGGGATTGATCTGTTTTTTATTATTGGTGACCCGCCCGGCCTGGAACATATCCACAAAGGAATCAACCAGCATTTCCGTATGAACTCCCAGATCCTTCAGATCGGAATTTGCAATCATCATTCCCACGGCGTTAGGCATAGCACCTATGCCCAGCTGAATTACGGAACCGTCCTCGATTTCGTTGAGGATGAGAGAGGCAATTTTGTTGTCTTCCCGGCTGATTTCAGGAGATGAAAGATTGATTAGCGGTGTGTCGTCCGATTCAACAATGTAATCAACCTCGGAAATATGAATGGATTCGTTATAACCTCCGTTGCAGTAAGGAACGCTTTTATTGACCTCGACAATTACTTTTTTGGCCCGATCAGCAACCGACTTGGAGAAGGAATTGGACGGCCCGAAATTAAAATAGCCGTTTTGATCCATGGGGGTTGTTTTGACAATGAATACATCGGACTCAATGCAGTTTTTGTAATATGACGGAGCATCGTGATAGAGAAGAGGAATGTAATTGCACATCCCACGATCGTGAAGAACACGGTCACCGCCGCTGAAGTGCCAGTTGTTGTAGCACATTTTTTCCCCGCTCGGATCGGCCTGGGCAACCGCAGCCAATCCGGGGTAGGTTATAGCCCGGATTTTTACATCGGTTAATTCATCTACGCGTTTGGCCAGGAACTTATCCAGGTAAGTCGGCGCACAGGAAAAGTGCCCGTAATCGACCCAGTCACCGGATTTGACAACGCCTACGGCCTTTTCCGCCGATACCAGCTTTTTTCTGTACTCCTCTTTATGTTTCATGATAGTTTCCTCCTTATCAAAATTATTCCAAAAATTTTGTTACTACTCTGATTTGTTGGCTTTAATTTTATAAGGATTGATAAAATAGACAATCGGTAGCGAACCTTTTTTCACGTAGGCATTGAGTGGAAAGTTTTGTGGTTTTATTGAGGTAATGGTTGTAGGTGATTTACCTACTATTTGCCTGTCTACTCGGAAGTTATGTCTTTTTGCTCATTTTCAGCCCAGAGCATGGCATGACGGGTTAATTCGGAAGCATGTTTTATATGGAGTTTTTCTTTTATCCGCTCACGGTAGGTTCCGATTGTTTTGATGCTTAAATTGAGCTTGCCGGCTATTTCGTTGGAACTGAAACCTTTACCGATAAGCTGGAACACCTCTAATTCCCGGTCGGTCAGCCTGTCAATCGGAAACTTGTTGTACGCATCGATGCCGCCCACAAAATGATACAGGATTTCTTCCTTGATGGTGTCGCTGACGAAGACCTTGCCTTTCAAAAGACAATGAATTGCTTCGATAATCGAGACGGAAGTCTCCCGTTTATTGATATAACCTTTGGCGCCGGCAATCAGGGAGCGTTCGGCGAAAATGGATTCGTCATGCATGGAAACGACAAGCACCGGCATGTTTTTATAGGTTTTGGAAATATCTTTAATCAGACTGATGCCGTCGCCATCTTTCAGCGACAAATCCAAAATCACCAGATCCGGCTTCAGGCGCTGAATTTCGCTCCAGCCGTGGATCTTGTCTTCAGCCTCCCCGCAAACAACAAGATCGGGTTCCTGGTTGATCAGTTCGCGCAGGCCAAGACGAAAAATGGGATGATCTTCCACGATCATAATTCTGTACTTTTGGCTTGATGATGAGCCATTCATACTTTTCTGTCCTTTTCTTCGGGGTTCCTCAATGAACAGGAAATTATGGTTCCTCCTTCGGCGCCCCCTTCGATATTCAGTTCGGCGTGGATCATTTTGGCACGATAGCTCATGATACGCAAGCCCATTCCTTTTGTGGAACCCGCATTAGATATCCCACTGCCGTTGTCCGCAATTCGCAGAGTGATTTTTCCCCCGCTGGATGACAGGTCAATATTGATCTGTTTTGCCTTACCATGTTTAATGGCGTTCTGGGTTGCCTCCTGGGCGATGTAAAACAGATGGGTAGCAAGGGCGTTGTCGTTGATTAAAACAGGTTCATCACATTCGAAAAGGCATGTGACTCCAAACGTTTTTTCAGTATTTTCCGCCAGTTCCATTAAAGCCGATTCCAGACCGCTGGCCATCATATGAACGGGGCAGAGTCCCCGGGCCAATCCTCTCGTTTTTTCCACCGCTTCGCTGATGAGGCTTCTGATTTTTTCCGCATAGATGTTATTGCCGCCGGCCAGATCCTTTTCCTTGTCCGATAAAACCTTGCTTAAGACCTCGATGCCGATCAGATGGGCGCAGAGATCATCGTGAAGATCCTGACCGATCTTTTGCCGAACGCCGTCCGCAATATTCATAACCTCCTGCTCCAGGCGTCTCCACTCGGTAATATCTTCGATGGTGGTAAGGATACATTGCTCGCCGCGCAGCTCAATCCATTCACCGGAAAGCAGACAGGTACGTGTTTCACCGGATTTGGTCCGCAACTCAACTTCCTTGCTGCGCAGATGTTCCTTACTCTCCAGCTGTGTTCCCAGCATTAAAGTATCTTCACGGCTCGTGAACAACTGCAACTCGACAGGGGTCCTGCCAAGCACCTCCTCAGCAGTATAACCGGTTAAACGTAAGAAGGTTTCATTAATGCTGATGAATCGCTTTGTGGCGAGGGAGGCAATGCATATGGAATTCGGACTTGATTGAAAGGCCTTCGAAAAAACTTCCTCGGAATGCCGGAGCGCCTCCTGAGTCTGCTTGTGTTGCTGTATTTCATCCTGAAGATTACGGCTGTATTTCTCCAACCATTCCATAAAGGTATTGAAATACGATGCAAGTTGCCCCATTTCATCCCGCGACGCATTATTCATCCGGACGGAAAAATCTCCCGTAGCGCCAGTCGCAAAGCGGTCCATGAGATTTTGTATAGGCCGGGTGATTGACGAACTGATGCGTAAAGTAATCGGTATAAACAACAACAGAGATATGATAACCGTGAAGAAAATGATGTTGCGCACGGTGACAAGCGGAGCATAAAACTCATCAAGGTAGCTGGAAGAAGCCACAATCCAGTCTAACTCGGGTATATAATTGAATATGACAAATTTCGGGCGTGGAGTCGATTCATCGGGATTTTTCCAGGAATAGATGATCTTCCCGTTCTTGCGCTGGCACATCTCCTGGATGAAATAACGTCCGTTGGCGTCTTTCTCATTGAAGATATTTTTTTCGTCAATCTTGGGATGAATTACGACATTTCCTTTGCTGTCGACGATAAAAGAGTATCCCGTTTTGCCAAAGCGCGGCGATAAGATGCTGTCCCGGAAATCGTTCACATTAATGAGCCGGTTGAATTCCTCGCGATAGGAAGTGGCGGTGATAATCCAGTCCCAGGGTGCAAAATAAGTCATATAAAGGGCTTTGGGTTTGGGCTTGGCTTCATCGGGGTTTTTCCAGTCGTATTCAAGATAGCCTTCCCTCATCGATTTTTGCTTCCGGACGAATTCATAATCGGAAACATTTCTTTTCAGAAGGGCCTGCTGGGGATGAACGACAATAACTCCTTTGCTGTCCAGGCAATAGAGATAGGTCATCCCTTCTATCGTCTGGCTGAGGAGAACAGCTGTCGCCTGGGCCTTTGCCTGGGCTTCCGTTAACTTTCCCATCTTGTATTGTCGATAGAAATGATCAGCAATTTCACGGTTTTTCAAAGTCATAGCCCGGAGGTGGCTCTTAATCGACACGGTTACGGATGACCTGACCGTATTCAGGATACTTGCGGTGGAATTGTTCAACTCGTTTTCGATATTGTTTTCCACTGTTTTCCGGACAAGATAGTAGATACTGGAGTAACCCAGGGCTATGGCCAGAACGAATACCAGGGAGTAACTGAATAAAAGTTTGTACCGAATACGCAGGTGCTGCAACGGATTAAATTTACGCATGGTCTTCTTGCTCCAACGGTAAAATAATTTACGCGAGGCTTTAAACGGCTTCTATGTACTCGTCTTTATATAGCAGTCAGCGGAAAAGGAATGTACCTCAAGAGAGGATTAGAACGGTAAAGGGAACTCTGATTAGAAAATAATAATAATGGTGAATAGCGAATTGTAAATAGTAAATAGTAAGACCTGCTCAAAAATAATAATGGTTTAAAATGGCAAATCACATGATTCAAGATGCGAATGCCCCGTTCTTTCATTGCCTGAACGGTGGCCGCGAGATTTCCCGCCGGCACATCCACACCCCGGCAGGCATCCAGAATAACACTGGCATTAAACCCCAGACCCTAATGATCAGGCAATTCTTCATTTACACTTGCCAGTGCTTTGAGCGTATTTTAAAGCCGCTTCGATAAACTTACTGAAAAGCGGATGGGGATTTGTCGGCTGGGATTTAAATTCGGGATGAAACTGGCAGCCCAGGAACCAGGGATGGTCTTTTAATTCCACAATTTCCGCCAGGCGGCCGTCCGGCGACGCCCCTGTTATCCGCAACCCCTTATCAGTCAACGCTTTTTTATAGTCGTTGTTAAATTCGTAGCGATGCCGGTGCCGCTCGGAAATTTCCTCCTGCCCGTAAGCGTCAAAAGCAAAAGAATCAGGGGATATCAAACAAGGCCAGGCACCTAACCGCATCGAGGCTCCCATATCCTGGACATTGCGCTGTTCGGGAAGCAGATCGATTACCGGATAAGGAGTCCGGGGATCAAATTCGGAGCTGTTGGCCCCGCCCAGACCACAAATATTCCGGGCATATTCCACTACCGCCATTTGCATGCCCAGACAGATTCCGAAAAAGGGAATTTTATTTTCCCGCGCGTATTTTGCGGCGGTAATCATGCCTTCAATACCGCGAATGCCGAAGCCTCCCGGTATCAGAACTCCGTCCACGTCATCAAGCTTGCCGTCCAGTCCCTCCGCTTCCACCTTTTCCGAATCAATGAATTTTAATTTCACCCGGCAGTTATTGCTGATGCCGCCGTGGACAAGGGCTTCATTGAGGCTTTTATAGGAATCGGTCAGATTCACGTATTTGCCGACAATGCCTATACATACCTCATGCTCGGGATTGTGAAATTTCTGCACCACTTCCTCCCAGGCGTCGAGCCTGGGCTGACCGGTCCAGATATTGAGCAGATCGACGATCTTGGCATCCAGGCCTTCGCGGTGATAAATCAACGGCACCTCGTAGATGCAATTGACATCCTTGGCCGTAAAGACGGCGGCCACTTCCACATTGCAGAAGAGGGCGATTTTCGCTTTGATGTCTTCGGAAAGAAAATTTTCCGTCCGGCACAGGAGAATGTCCGGCTGAATACCGATCTCGCGCAGGGCTTTGACGCTGTGCTGCGTGGGCTTGGTTTTAACTTCACCGGCTGTTTTGATTAACGGCACCCAGGTTAAATGAATAAAGATTGCATTCTGCCTGCCTACTTCATTACGGAACTGACGAATAGCTTCCAGAAAGGGCAGGCTTTCAATATCGCCGACTGTCCCGCCTATTTCCACAATCGCGACGTCAAAACCTTCGGCGGTGTGGCGGATAAAATCTTTGATTTCATTGGTGATGTGGGGAATAACCTGGACGGTCTTCCCCAGATAATCACCGTGTCTTTCTTTGGTGATGACGGCAAAGTAAACCTGGCCCGTGGTCAGGTTATTGCTTTTCCCCATACGGGTGGATGTAAAGCGCTCATAATGGCCCAGATCGAGATCCGTCTCCGCGCCGTCGTCGGTGACAAAAACTTCGCCATGCTGAAAGGGACTCATGGTGCCGGGATCAACGTTAATGTACGGATCCAGTTTTTGATTGGTTACTTTCAATCCGCGGCTTTCCAGCAAAGCGGAAATGGATGCCGCCGCCAGACCTTTACCCAGTGATGAGAGAACACCTCCGGTAACAAAGATAAATTTGGTTTTCATATTTTTGAATTGAACCTTTCCATACAGCAACACAGCTCTATATAGAACTGATAATACCGGCAATCAGCCGATTTCAGACTTCACCACATCGGCAATCATCCGGCAATAACTGTCCGTAACGCTGTCGGACGGTCCTTCAACCATGACGCGGCACATGTTCTGTGTACCGGAATACCTTACCAGAACCCGTCCCTCATCGCCCAGTTCGTGTTCCACATGCTGGATAACTTCCGCAAGCCCGGGAATATCGGAAATCTCCGGCTTGCTTTTCACGTCGATGTTAATCAGCTTCTGTGGAAAAATATCCATCAGGCGCGTCAGTTCGGACAGCGGTTTACCTTCTTTGAGCATAGCGGCAACAAGTTGCATCGCCGCAATAATGCCGTCCCCGGTTTTGTGGTGTTCGAGAAAAATCATATGCCCCGCATCCTCGCCGCCAATGATGGCTCCCAGACGCAGCATATCCGCCAGGACATAGCGATCTCCTACATTGGAGGCATAATGTTGAAATCCATACTTTTTACAGGCCATTTTAAATCCCAGATTGCTCATGACTGTGCTGACAACAAGATTATTTTTCAGCCGTCCTTCTTTTTTCAACACATATGCGCAGATGACAAGCAACTGGTCACCGGTGATTTCATTTCCTTTTTCATCCACGGCTATCAGACGATCTCCATCCCCGTCAAAGGCCAGTCCAATAGCTGCGCCGCTTTCCACAACCTTTTTACGGAGATCCTGCGTATGCTGGGAACCGCACCCATCATTGATATTAATACCGTTGGGAGTATTGTGAATAACAGTAACGTCGGCGCCTAGCTCATCAAATGCGTCGGGGGCGACCCGGTAGGTGGCGCCGTTGGACGTGTCCAATACAATTTTCATTCCTTCCATGGACAGCTCGCGGGGAAAGGAGTTTTTTAAAAAAACGATGTACCTGCCGTGGATATCATTAATCCGTACGGCCTTACCCATGTTTTTTGCGGGCGGTAGAAGATTATCGAGGTTACCGCCTAAAATCATGTCTTCAATTTTGTTTTCCTGCTCATCGGTCAGTTTAAAACCATTGGCATCGAAGATTTTGAGTCCATTGTCTTGAAAAGGATTGTGGGATGCAGAAATGACAATGCCGGCATCAGCGCGCATGCTCTGTGTAATGAAGGCGATTCCCGGAGTGGGCAATACACCAACCAGATAGGGATCTCCCCCCATGGAAGTAATGCCCGCCTCCAGAGAACTTTCCAGCATATAGCCGGAAATACGGGTATCTTTTCCGATAATCACACGAGCCCGGTGGCTGTTTCTCTTAAATAGATATGCTACGGTTTGTCCGACTTTAAAAGCGATCTCCGCGTTCATCGGATAGCGGTTGGCCTCTCCCCTGATCCCGTCGGTTCCGAATAATTTGCCCATGAGTGATAACTTCCATTAGTATTGAACTAGATCGTTCTAAATAAATCAACGGATGATAGCACTCTTGATATTCTTTGGCAATAGTAATCAACAATACTCTGAAGCCATTTAACTCCTTTTGTGGAGATATCAGGCGGGAGTTGATGAATTAATTCTATATACGGCACGGCGCCGTTCCTTCCGGCTTGCATGATGTGCTGGATAAATGATTCTTGATTTCGCTGGATTATGTCATCGTTTATTTCCCCGGAAAAGACGCCTGCAATATCATCGAAGTGTTCAAACAAGGCTAGTTTTTCATCGAGCGGCTCCGCTTCCACTTGCCGGCCCGGCATAGAAACTGCCTTTTCCGCCATGATTTTAAGTCGTTTGAGGCGTTCTGTCATCGCCAGGGAGAGGTTCTCCATCGCCCCTTCATAAATCAGCAAGCCGAATTCTTGGGTCTCAAAAAACTGTTTTCTCACATGCGTATACCAGGCTTCCAGGGCCTTAAGATTGGCCAGATAGAGAATATTGTTTTCCAGAATACGGCGGAAACCGGGATAGGCCGCAGGAATAAATTCCCGCACTTCCCGGGGCTGCGGTATATCGAATATCAATTGATTGCCTTGAGGATAGTCTTTTCTTAAGATGGAGCCTGCCGCCACAACAGCGCCGTAGCCGATGCGCAGCGGTCCAACCATCCCGCCCTGTCCGCCTAAAAAAATGGGGGGTTGATTCAACATAACCCCCCGGGAAACATCGCCAATCAAAGAGGGGGTGGTTTTATCGGCGTTAGGTGTAAAGTTGAAGTGAATATAAGAACTTCCCACTTCACTATGATTGCTGCGGCTGGTGCCGCCGGCCATCAGACAGTCGCAAAAATTAATCAGGCTGCCCAGTGTGACAAAGGGAAAAAGGATAGTCTGCTTCAACCCGACACAATGCGCTCCAACCGTCTGTTCCTCCAGAATGCATCCGTCGCGGACATGTGCACCCATTCCCATGCTGGCATTATCAAGAAAAACGGACTGGCAAAAATAGCCGCCCTTCAATTCGACTTTCGAGCCCAGCCGACAGTTATCAATAGTAACGGGAGCCTCATAACCGAGAACACACCCTGCCGATATGACTGTATTTTTGCCGTAAATTCTACAGCCCGGATATATTTTAACATTTGAAGACGAAATATTATTAATATTAACCTCGTCTCCTATATCAAGACTCTCAGGATTTCTTACAATTACACCTTTCTCCAGCAGTTGGCGTATTTTTTCATAAGATTGTGGTTTAAAATCCATCCAGTCTCCCTGTTTGCGGGGGCGAATAATATTTAAGCATAATCTTTAGATCATCGCCCCCGCGCCGGAAATTAATTAGATAACACCGAAAGCCAGCATGGCTTTGGCCACTTTGAGGAAACCGGCAATGTTTGCACCGGTAACATAGTCACCTTTTTTACCATAAGCTTCCGCCGTATCAAAGCAATTCTTATGGATGCTTTTCATGATGATAAGCAGGCGCTGATCAACTTCTTCGCTGGTCCAGGAATAGCGCATGCTGTTCTGGCTCATTTCCAGACCGGATGTCGCCACGCCGCCCGCATTGGCCGCTTTGCCCGGACCGTAAAGGATTTTGTTATCCTGATAGATTTTAATGGCTTCCGGTGTAGACGGCATGTTGGCGCCTTCGGCCACGCAGAAACAGCCGTTCTTCACTAACGCAGCGGCGTTTTCACCGTTGATTTCATTCTGCGTTGCGCAAGGCAGAGCGATATCCACCTTGATACCCTGTTCGCGGATAACGTCCCAGACATTCTTGCCTTCGTAGCAGACCGTCTTGTATTTATCCGCGTATTCCGATATGCGGCCGCGTTTGACGTTTTTCAGATCCAGAACATATTCACATTTCTTTTCGTCAATGCCTTTTTCATCGATAATAGTTGCCGATGAATCACACAGAGAGATGACTTTTCCACCCAGCTGATTGACTTTTTCCACGGCATACTGCGCGACGTTGCCGGCGCCGCTGATGGCGACCGTCTTGCCCTTGAAGTCCAGACCGCGGGTTGCCAGCATCTCTGCAGCAAAATAGGTGGTGCCGTAGCCTGTTGCTTCGGGACGAATCAGGCTTCCGCCGTATTCCAGACCTTTACCGGTCAGAACGCCGGTGTGCTCATTGCGGATTTTCTTGTAATAACCGTAAAGATAACCTATTTCACGGCCGCCGACACCAATGTCGCCGGCGGGGACATCCACATCCGCGCCGATATGACGGAATAATTCCCGCATGAAAGCCTGGCAGAATCTCATAACTTCACCGTCGGATTTGCCTTTGGGATCAAAATCGGATCCGCCCTTGGCGCCGCCCATAGGCAGGGTAGTCAAAGCGTTTTTCAAAATCTGTTCAAAACCGAGGAATTTGATGATGCCCAGATTAACGGACGGATGGAAACGCAAACCGCCTTTGAAAGGACCGATGGCGTTGTTGAACTGCACGCGGAAACCGCGATTCACGACGACTTTACCTTTATCATCCACCCAGGGCACTCTGAAGATCACGGCTCTTTCCGGTTCGACAAGCCGTTCATAGATATTGGCTTTGACAAATTCCGGATTTTTCTTCACGGTTGGTTCCAGGGTTTCCATAACTTCCTGCACAGCCTGATGAAATTCGGGCTGATCCGGGTCGGTCTGCTTTACTTTTGCAATAACATCTTTAATAACTGACATACTTTATCCCCCTCTAAAAATTTTTATTTAATTTTGCGCATAAATCTGTGCATTACGACTCTTAAATAATTATAACATGTCAATATCATGAAGCTTTTCATATTCCATCATTGTAGACATGGCTTTATTGTCCACTTCAAAACCTGCTTCATAGGCCGCCGCGACCGGATTGAGACCGCCGACAAGAATCATACCGATTTTGTTGATATCCACGTGAGTTTGACAAATGGGGTGACCGATGCCGCCTATTGATAAAATGCCGTTAATGCCGACCTTGTTAAAATCGTCGATAATATCATCAACTAAAGGACGGCTCAGCGCCGGAATTTCGCGGAAGTTGGCCAGAATTTTACCCTCGCCCTGTTCCACAACCTGCCTGACGGAAGTCATTCTGCCGCGAATAAAGATTTCCGACGGGTCAAGGGAAGACCCCGCATAATGAATCAATTCCACAAACCGGAGGGTGTCTCCTTTGCGCATCTGCAGAATGCCGCCGAACTTCGAATCAATGGGAATGCCATGTCTCAGAAGAACGCCGTTGATCACAATACTGCAGACCGTCGCTAATCCGACCTTGCCTGGAGGCACTACAAGCTCGCCCAGAGTTTTTCCGGCCTGGGCCACCGCAATACGGGAAGACACAGCCAGCTTTTTGAAAAAAACAGGTTTCATCACTTGCAGCGCGGCGGGAAATTGTTCCTCCGGGAAAAAAGAGACGTTTACGGGCACCAGGCCGCATTTCTTTTTGATATCAAACGTTGTTTTAAAAGAAAGAATGTCGATGCGGGAAATGGACAGACCCATTTTGTCCTGCACACGGGCGTCGGTAATTTCGTGAAGTCCCTGTTCAGTGACTACACGACCGTCACGCCGGCCCACCAGCCGGGTGAGCCCGCGCTCATCCATGATTTTAAGATGATAGCGAACCGTCCTTTCGCTGAGCTGTACATCGCGCTCCGACATCTTACGGGCGATGACACGCGCTCCCAGCGGCCCGGGGCTTTCGTGCAGGATTTTCAGAATCAGGAGAACTTTGCGTTCGATGTCTTCCGGTTTAAAAAGCTCTTTCATACACCTTCCCATACGGCAATCGGCTATCTTTTGCCGTATGGGAATACTTAGAAATTACTTTTTTGTCAAACACAAATTTGTATCTTTTTTATATTTCAGGTTCACTTTCGTAACTTATACAGGAAAACAATCCGGACACAAGTATGCCTTGAATGAAAAACTATTAAATATCAACTATATATCAGAAATTAAGATGATGGTTGTTTATAGTATTTATTATTGATTAAGCCGTGCTTTTATCTGTTCAGCAATCATTTCCACCTGCTCACTGAAAAGCGATTCCAGAGAAATGGGTTCCAGACATTCATCATGCCAGGGCAGATTGTATTCGTTAACGAGGTTCCGGATATCCTGGTACCGATAACCCAGCACCTTTATCTTTTCCCTGAGCGGCAATGCTTCATTGTAGAGAATATGAATCAAGAGCAGGTTGCTTACTGTATTGTTTTCACTCAAAAGAGGAATAATAACAAGTGGTACACCGTCGGATTTGCCTCGCCCGACATAGGCGTGACCGGAACTGACGATCATTTTTTTTGTACCCATCAGCATTGCCGGCTGATCAGCGCGTGACTTCATATCTCTCGCCGCACCACCTTTGGCTTTGACGGCAATTGTCGAATTCTCCATTGGATTTCCCTGTTCGTCGAGTCCGATTACATCGTAAACTGTATAACCTTGTACAGTCGCGACGGCCGGCTGGATGCGATTGATCGTCATGATGTTACGATAAGACAAATTTTTTACAGAGAAATTAAGTAATTCCAGTAAATTATAAATAATGCCTTCGAGTTTTTTCTCCTTGCGGCTGGTACCCACAGTAACCGTTTTAGCCTGGTGGCGAATGGCGTCTATCGGACGGGTAAGTTCGTCTATGGCTGTCCCCAAAGTCACATCCAGAAGATCAAAAGGAGAAATAAAGTTTCCTTCACTCTTAAATTCCTGACGCATGTCCTGCAGCGGCAGTTTGCCCACAACATATTTGAGCAGGAGCGGCAGATCGGCGATTGTCTTAGCCCCCATCACGCCGAACGCACCGTTTAAACGGCGAGCGTTGAACTGCATATAAAACTCATTGATAATCCGGTGAAAAGAAGTATCGGCAATCATATCAAATACAGACAATTTCTTTTGCGCCCTTTGCGTCAGTTCCTGCGTCAGGCGACCGCGGAATTCACGGAAGATTTGAGCCTCTTCGTCGATGGCGCGGGCCGCATAATAACCCCATAAATGGCCGGCCATGGTATTGAGAATAACCGGCAGGGGAGCCGGCGCGATGGGTATGGGAATTACAGCGTCGGCTATTTGATGAAAACGGGTTTCGTCTTCATCGGCAAAAACAATGACGGAAGCTTTATGGGCTTTAAAGATCGCCACATCCTTAACGACATCTTCCACAACGGTCGCCGGGTTGCCGGCGGCGCAGACGAGGATTAAAGGTTCGGAAGACAAATCGATATGCTTTTTATTTTCGACGATGTCAGAGGAAATTGTTTTATAACAAAGTTCGCTGAGTTTTATACGCACTTCATCAGCCGCCGCCTTGTTCGGGCCGCTGCCGACAATGGCCCAGTATCTTTTATCGGCGGCCTTTTTCACCGAGGCGGCGATATCATCCCGACGGGTGAAAAGCTGATCCATCAGACCGGGTATGGATTCCAGCCGGCGTAACTGCCGGGCAATATCGTCGTTGGACCGCGTCCCCAAAAGTTGCGCAAAAAATAATGCCAGCACCTGTCCGGCGACGATCTGAGCATAAAAGGCCTTTGTCGAGGCAACGGACATCTCTATATCGCGTCCGTCACTGGTATAAAACACGCCATGCGCTATAGCGGTAATGTCGGACTGCCGGCGATTGACGATGGCGATAATATGCGCGCCGCGTTCTCTGGCCATGGCTACGGCCCTGTTGGTGTCGGTGGTCGTACCGGACTGCGTGATTGGAATGACGAGCGTGTCGGGGCCTTCGGCATTCAGCCCGAAACCGCTCAACTCTGACGCGACCCGGGCCAGAATATTGAGATGACGGCTCTGCAGATAATACGACAACGCATCAGCCACCACCTGCCCCGCCACTGCCGCCGTTCCGTGGCCGACAACAACGATGTTCTTTAACGCGCCGCTTACCAGAGCTTTGCGCACCGCGTCGGGAACAATATCCGTTCCCATGTTGAAATCGACGTGCGCGGCGGAGTTATTGGAGCCGGTGATACGGTATTTGCCCCGCAATGTTCTTTTGACCGAGAGCGCGGATTCGGAAATTTCCTTCAGGAAAAAGTGGGGATAGCCGCCACGATCGATATCCCGGGTAGTGATTTCCGCCGTTTGCAGATTGCTTGCCGACAACTCGATCGTTTTGCCGTCATATTGGCAGGCGGAAAGCCCCGCAAGTCCTCCACCGCAATTCTGATCCAGAATGAAGAGCTGGCCGGCGACATTACCGTTTACCGCCTCGCCGTTCATCTTTATGAAGCGCGGCATAACCTCCACCAGGCCGTAAAGCTCCGAAGAAAACATGTATTGGTCAGGGCTCAACCCGACATAGATGGACTGGCCGCTGCCTTTGAGCGCCAGAAACATTTTACCGGGTTCAAGGGCGCTGGTCATCGCAATGGCATGCGACCCCTCAAAATCATTGACGGCCAGACGAAACGCTTCCGGGAGACTTTGCCCCGCCTTCAGATATTTTTCAATCTGGAGTGGAATAATTTTGGTGTCCGTCGTTACCTGCTGGGCAATCAGGTCGCCGTCTTTTTCCAGTTCCTGGCGCAAAGCCGGATAGTTGTCGATGTCTCCGTTCAAAACCGCGCTTATCTGCGCCTGGACACCGGGATAAAAGGGATAAACAGGGGTGGAGGAAGCTGTTGTGTGATTGTTCACCGGATGGCAATTCTCCTCAGTAATGGAGCCGACGGATGCCCAGCGTGTATGCGTCAGGGCAGTTTCGCAGCTTGCTTCCAGGGAGCAAAAATACAGCAGTATCCGGTCATTTTGAATGTACTTTCTCAATTGGGCCACATTGCGTCCCAGTTCCCCGACAATGGAAAATGTCTTATAGGTGAACGCAACACTGCTCCCGCCCGGACAACCGGTTTGGCCCTCCGCGACAAAAATGGAGTAATTTTGCAAATCGCCTTTCTGCACCCGTTGCTGATATTCTTCAAGCAAGCCGTTTTCCCTGATTTGCCGGACAACTTCCTGCAACTGTGCTTCATTCTTCAGCTCGAAAACCAGTTGAATGCCCGCCGAATCTCTTCCCCGGACTTCCAGACGGTCCAAGGCATTGAGAAGCAGATTGAATTTTCGATATTTGCGGAAAGCATCAGGTGGCACCAGGGCTGGTTTTTCCGCGCCGGTCAGCATCAATACTTTTTGCATGTTGGCCAGAATATCTTTCTCCAGCATCCAGCAAATATCTTTGAGCAGAAGAATGCGGCTGTTGATTATCTCCATGTCTGCCGAGCCGGTGACTGCCGTCTGATTTTCGAGCAACTTTTCTTCGTCGGCCAGAAATTGTTTCATTTCGCCGGCAGCATTAATCAAATCCGCCTGGCGCTCGGCATGAAAAAAAAGAAATTCCTGTGCATCCTCTCGTTTAAGCTCCAAAACAGCCGTCTCTAAAGCCCTGAGGTCATTTATGCCGTTTAAGTAGCCGTCTACGCAACCTGTTTGGGTAACAGCCTGCAGGCCGTTGGCCTGAACTTTTTTCCACAGCCCAGTTATTGTCCGGTCAGCCGCCGTATCCGCATCTTTTCCCGACAGACGGCAAGTCATCAAGCCTGCGAAACCGCAATTGAACTGAGCGGGACGAAACGGGAACAAGATTATCGCCGGTACCTGGACGGAAGCAGGATGTCGGCCGATATAAATCCGGCAACTGGAAATTAAACAGAGAAAAGTTTTTATAATATTCAATACTTTCATAAAAAACATTATTCATCCTATGCCGCAGAATTTTGTTTTCAAATGCTCATCTGCGGTGATTTTTAAAATATTATTTACTGTTTGTTTGAAATAAATAAAATAGGTGCAATTGCTGTGCACTGCTGCATATTCGACAACAACTTTTTTGGGAGATATAAATAATTTTTGCTGCGTTTATTTATTTTTTTCACCGTTTAAACCCAGTCTGGCCATTTTATCAGCAAAAGTATTACGATTTATGCCAAGAAACGCCGCCGCCGTACATTTAACATTGTTCGACCGGTGCAAGGCGACCTTGAACAAACCTTTTTCCACCATTGACATTACTTCTTCATAAAGCTTGCTTTTGCGGCCGTCTGAAGTTGACAAAAATGTAACAAGTTCTTCCAGTCTTTTTTCTATTAACCTTTCGACAACCAGCTTCGGAGGTTCTTGAACCTCTTCATTATGAACCTGATCGTTTTGCATCTCTGGCCGCATTTTTGAAGTTCCTCTCTTTTCGGATTTCCAGGTTTCGCAGACAAGTATTTCCAAATCAAATGTGACGGCCTCGTAAAAAGGCCGGATGCTGCGTTACGCTTCCTCCCTCGTCACTGCGGCGTACGCTAAGTACGCCTCATTGCCCGGTATTCGCACGCCTTGCCTGAGGCCTTTTTACGAGGCCGTCTGTAAATCACAACTTTTATGACTTTTTACGAGTCCATCAAATGTAAATTTCAGATATTTTTAAAATAATCACCCCGATGATAATTCCTGCGGCGATCCAGCTCATCACAATCATTGAAAGCCGCTCCAGAGGTTGCTCCAGATACCTGACAACCTCCACTTCCACCCTTTCCTCGTCCAGCCTGTCCACAAGGGAACCGGCAAGTAAAGCATGATTTTCGAAAAGATTGGAAAAAATATAAAAGCCTTTCGTCGTTGTCAGCAGGAAATACACCTTCTTCTTCAGCACAACCACCGCCAGGTGCGTAATTTCCTGCCAGCTGAATTCTTTAGAACGAAAAACATTTTTAATTTTCAATCCCTGATCGCTGACGGTAATTTTTCTCTTTACCAGATCCACACAAGCAAACAGAGAGGCCAAAAACAGAACCGCTGCAACTATGATTTCCCAGCGCTGACCATTGATCAGGCTTATCGCAAAAAGCAAAAATAAAAGCACCGTTATAACACATAAAGGTATAAGAAATGCTTTTCTGATTTTGTAAAAAGTTTCATTCATACTTAATTAATAAATTGCACTTTGAGGAAGCTGCAGACTCTGCCAACGTCGGATCCCCGTTAACGGCCCGTTAACGGATGGGGTGGCAAGATTTGGATAACTTCTTTGTAATCGACTTTAACATAGGGCAGATTTGGAGTCAAGGAAGTCGAGCAAATTTAGATAAATATTATTTCTTGATATAAATATCATGATTAGTTAATGTTTTTTCTCAAAATATTGCGGGGGCAAAACAGGTGTTCGTTAAAGTTCTTGGCATGAGTATCATCGGGATGGAATCCCATCCCGTTTCTGTGGAAGTTGACATATCCGACGGTTTGCCCCAGTTTTCCACGGTTGGCCTGCCCGACGCTTCCGTTAAAGAAAGCAGGGACAGAATCAAAGCAGCAATAAAAAATTCCGGTTACCGCTTTCCGCGCAGTCATGTGACAATCAATCTGGCCCCCGCCGACATAAAAAAAGAAGGCACGGGCTTTGATCTGCCCATCGCCGTCGGGATTCTCGTCGCGGAGGAATTGATTAAAGAAAAATCTTTGGAAGATTGCTTCTTTATCGGCGAACTTTCCCTGGATGGAAGCATAAAAAGTGTGCGGGGCGTACTGCCGGCCGCCCTGAAAGCAAAAGAACTGGGCTTGAAAAAAGTTTTTGTCCCCGGAGAAAACGCCGCCGAAGCGGCGATAGTCGAAGGAATTGCCGTCCTGGGAGTAAATACCCTGCCGGATGTTGTCGAATTTTTGAATAACAGACAGGTCATAGAGCCGCTGGTTATTGATATCAGCAGGATATTCTCGGAGCAACGACACTATGATATTGATTTCAATGAGATCAAGGGACAGCGGCAGGCACTGCGGGCGCTGGAGATAGCCGCCGCCGGAGGTCATAATGTCATCATGATCGGCCCGCCCGGTTCCGGTAAAAGCATGCTGGCTAAAAGAATGCCCACCATTCTCCCCGATCTCACTTTTGAGGAAGCCATCGAGGTAACTAAAATCTTCTCGGTTTCCGGCTCCTTAAGCAAGACGGACACGCTGGTCGCCGTGCGTCCTTTCCGCGCGCCGCATCATACAATTTCGGATGCAGGACTGGTCGGCGGAGGCCAGATACCGCGCCCCGGCGAGATCAGCCTTTCCCACCTGGGAGTCCTTTTCCTGGATGAACTGCCGGAATTCAGAAGAAATGTTCTGGAAGCGCTGAGACAGCCCCTGGAAGAAGGCACTGTAACAATTACACGCTCTCTGGTAACGGCGTCATTTCCCGCCCGATTCATGTTGATCGCCGCCATGAATCCCTGTCCCTGCGGATATTTCGGGGACAGAATCCGCACCTGCCGCTGCTCTCCCCAGCAGATCCGGCAGTATCAGGCGAAAATATCGGGGCCGTTGCTGGACCGGATTGATTTGCACATCGACGTTCCCTCGATTAAATACCGCGCCTTATCCAACAAGGAAGTGGGGGAATCATCCTCGACGATAAAAGAACGCGTCAATGAAGCGCGCAGCCGGCAGATTAAAAGGTATGAAGGCAGCGGAATCTTCTGCAACGCCCGGATGACCGAAAAGCAGATTAAAGCTTACTGCTCCATTGATGAGGAATCACACAGGCTTTTGGAAATGGCCATTGAAAAGCTGGGCTTGAGCGCCCGCGCCATCAACCGCATTTTAAAAGTATCCCGCACAATCGCCGACCTGGAAAACAAAGAGGCCATTGAAGCGGCTCATGTAGCCGAAGCAATTCAATATCGAAGCCTTGATCGCAGTTTAATTTAGTGATATGGATGACGACCTCGTAAAAAGGCCGGATGCTGCGTTGCGCTTCATCCCTCGTCACTGCGGCGTACGCCGGGTACGCCTCATTCCTCGGTATTCGCACGTCTTGCCTGCGACCTTTTTACGAGGTCGTCTGAGAAATTGTTAATTTCACGACTTTTTACAAGTCCATCATGGATGACATTATTATTTTAATAATTTAGATCAAACAGATTCTTCCGGGAGTAAAAACTCCATTCCGAAGAAGACTACTTGGAGGAAGAGAAAACTTATGGATATCACAATCAAAAAAGCGTCGCCTAAGAAAAGGAAAGTTAAACCCACTGATGAATCAAAGCTTGGCTTTGGCAAAATATTCACCGATCATTTTTTCAACATCAAATATAAGGACGGAAAAGGCTGGCATGATCCGATTATTGAACCTTACCGCCCCCTGCAATTAGATCCGACGGCCATGTGCCTGCATTACGCCCAGGAAATTTTTGAGGGCCTGAAAGCATACCGCGGCCCGGACGGATCCATTTATCTTTTCCGCCCCATGGAAAATATTAAAAGGATGAGTGTTTCCGCGGAAAAACTGTGCATGCCGCCCATGAATGAAGAAATATTTTACGAAGCCCTCAAAAAGCTGGTGATTCTGGAACAGGACTGGGTACCCCACGGCGAAGGCACATCCCTTTACATCCGCCCCACAATGATCGCCACAGAAGCCGCTCTGGGTGTACATCCGGCCAATGAGTATCTCTTTTTTATCGTCGTGGGACCGGTGGGAGCCTATTATCCGCAGGGATTTTCCCCGACCAAGATGTACGTGTCGGAAGAACATGTCCGGGCGACCAAGGGCGGGACGGGCAATATTAAAGCAGCCATAAATTATGCAGCCAGCCTCTACGCCAGCCAACTGGCCACTAAAATGGGTTATACCCAGGTCTTGTGGCTCGACGCCATTGAGAAGAAATATGTGGAAGAAGTCGGTACCAGCAACATCTTCTTTGTTATCGGCGATGAATTAATTACCCCGCCGCTGGCCGGAACCATCCTGCCGGGAATCACCCGCAATTCAGTTATTAAGCTGGCGGAATATTTGGGAATAAAAGTCGCCGAAAGACCTGTAACCATTCAGGAAGTCATATCAGCCTCCCTGGATGGAACACTCCGGGAAGCTTTTGCCTCCGGAACAGCCGCGGTTATCTCCCCGGTTGGACAGCTTTATTTCCGCGGCCGGGAATATTTAATCAACGGCGGCCAATCCGGCCCGCTGGCGGAAAAGTTTTACAACGAAATACTCCAGATTCAATACGGGATGAAAGAAGATCCGTTTGGCTGGCGCGTCAAAATATTGGACGGGGGGAAAAATAAAAAAAGGTAAATTTTGATTTTTTTTCCTTGTATACAAGCACTTGGATTTGTATTCCACAACATTGTGGAAAAACTTGTGGATAACCTTGTGGATAGTATTCGCAAGTATGCAATTGTTAGCAGATTACACCAAATTGCATAAGATTCAGGCAAGAATATTTTACTAATAATATCAATAACTTGCAAATATATTCTTTATTCATGGCCACTTAGGCAATATCGATCAAAAGATATAAACTCGATAAAAAAACGATATATCGCGGAAAATGTTTTTCCGGATTTTTTCTAAGGAAAAGTAATGAAATTTTTTTCTAAAAGAAATGAAAAGCTTATCAGCACCACGGCGATTATCTGGATATTTTGTACGCTATTCATCATATTGGCGCCCAAAACCGCCATAACTTTGACACCTGCACCGATAGATGAGGTGGTCGCCCGGCTGCAGCAGAAGTACGAAAAAACACGGGATTTTAAAGCCGGTTTTATTCAACAAACGACGATAATATCGATCAAGAAAACGGATACGGAAGAAGGAACGGTTTTTTTTAAAACCCCCCAAAACATGCTCTGGAACTATTCCCGGCCCAAAGCAAAAAAGCTGGTGATCAATTCCCGGAAAGCGTGGCTTTATCTTCCCCAGGAAAAAGTCGCCTATGTTCAGGAAGCAGATTACATTTTCAAATCAAAAACTTTAATAAAGTTTATATCGGGGCTGGGAAAATTAAAAGATGATTTCACCATTCAATATGCCAAACCCCAGACTCTGGATAAACAGGGCAATTATCTGCTGCTGCTGATTCCGCGGGAGAAAACGCCGGCTTTACAGCCTTTTCAGGTAACGGTCGACAAGAACACTTTTCTGATTTTACAGATCAGTTTTGCCGACGCCCTGGGCAACACCACATTGCTGAAATTTTCGAACATTTCCACCAATCTTGGACTGGCTGAAAAGATGTTCCAGTTTCAGCCCCCCAAGGGGGTCTCCATTTTTAACATGCCGTAGCCCTGATAGGGTAAGTTGTTGAAATATAAAGTTAATAACATTATTTGCGAGCTTGTCACGGGAGGTATGCAGTGCAACAGTATGTTCTTACAACGGCCGCCGGAAAACGTTTGATCGCAAAAGCATTGGCTTTTCATCCCGTGGTAACCTCCGTCCTGAAAACCGGCACCCTTGTGATTATCGCCGGAACGACAAACGGCTATGTCGCCGAGGAGCTACTGGCGTTGATCGGACAGGGTCAAGAGTTCTCCAGAAGGCGATTCTTCCGGGGAATCACTTTTCCTCCGCAGCGGCCGGCGAAAGAAACCGGGGTTTCGCCCGATGAAAACGAGTTTCCCGGTGATGTGGTCATCACCTACGGAATCTGGCAAAAAGGCAAAACGATTTTTGATGTTGTGGACGACCTGAAAGAGGGAGATCTCATCCTGAAAGGCGCCAACGCTCTGGATTTACGTCATCAGCGAGCGGCCATTCTGGTTGGACACCCCCGGGCCGGAACAATCGGCGCGGCGCTGCAGGCGGTGGTGGGAAGGCGCGTTCATCTCCTTCTTCCGGTCGGGCTGGAAAAACGCATTGACGGGGATTTAGATGCCATCGCCCGGCAGCTCAATGCTCCGGCAGCAAAAGGACCGCGTTTTTTCCCCGTTCCGGGCCGGGTTTTTACCGAAATCGACGCCATTGCCCTTTTGACGGGAGCTCACGCCGAATTGACGGCCGGCGGCGGGGTCTGCGGCGCAGAGGGAAGCATCTGGCTGACGGTCAGCGGCTCCACCCAACAGATGAATGACGCCGACGCGCTCATGAAGGCTGTTATTGCGGAACCACCGTTCACCTTATAATCTTCTTCCTTCAATTTCAGGCTGGTTCAATCGTCCTTCGATTGAACCATAATATTAATTCATAACTATAGAATTCTTGACTTTAATACTAAATGTAATTACAATGTGCACACCGCTAATTCAGGGAGGTAAAATAATGAGAGCACACATTGTAAAGATAGGCAATTCCCAGGGAATCCGCATTCCAAAACCACTACTTGATCAAACGGGAATTGTGGATGACGTTGAACTTGAGGTAGAGACAAACCAAATCATCATACGCCCAATCTCAAATCCAAGGGCAGGTTGGGATAATGCTTTCAAGATAATGGCGAAAAACGGTCATGACAAATTGATAGACGGAGACGAAAACATCTCAAATTACTGGGATGAAGAGGAATGGCAATGGTAGTAAATCGCTTCGATGTGTATTTGATAAATCTCGATCCTACTATTGGTTCTGAAATTCAGAAAACAAGACCTTGTGTGATTATTTCTCCCGACGAAATGAATCGGCATATACATACCGTTATCGTTGCCCCGATGACAACAGCAGGAAGAGAATATCCCACACGAATTAAATGTGAATTTAAGGAGAAAAAAGGGCACGTTGTGGTGGATCAGATACGAACAATAGACAAAAAGCGACTTATAAAAAAACTCGGTTCTCTTGATTCAGAAACTCAATCAAAGGTCATTTCCGTTTTACAGCGGCTTTTTGCATTTTAATACCAAGTTGTATTCAAAGCATAACGCGGCGGCAAGAAAGAGGATCCGCAGGCAACCTCCCCCTATACTCCTCTTGAGGGTGACAAGGGGGGAGGTGTTGAGGAAGCCGACGACCCGGCATGCGCCGGGCAAGCTGCAGCCAACAAAGTTAGGCAAATAATGCGACTTGGTATATGATTCTTCAGCCTGTTCTCTCACCTGATCGGCGTTCCGCTGTGCTTGCCACCTGCAGATAATTTCGTCGTTATCCTATTTCCCTAACCAAACGGTTTGTCGCTGGCAAAATCAGGGGTCAAGGCATTGTTGCTGACTTCCTGAATAAAGAGATTTTCGAAACCCAGCTCGAGGGCGTAATCGAGAACCTGCTGGTATTCGTCGGCGGTAATCCGGCGTCCCAGCAGCGGATGGTTGCGCACCTTGTCAATGGGAGTGTATTGCGACATGAGACTGATTGTCACCGCCGTTGATATCTCCTTTTTGATCAGGCGGAAGACTTCCTTCGAATTTTCCAGTTTGCCCGGAAGAACCAGATGGCGTACGATAACTCCCCTTTTGGCCAGACCATCTTCTATTTCCAGTTTGTCGCCCACCTGGCGAACCATTTCCTTCAAAGAATCAAGGGCGTAGCGCGGATAGTCGAAGACGCCCGAAAACTCGGCGCCGTCTTCCGCGATGCCGTATTTGAAATCCGGCAGGTAAATATCCACCATTTTATCCAGCATTTTGATAATGCCGGGGCTTTCGTATCCGCCGCAATTATAGACAAAGGGAATTTTTAAGCCCTGTTCCCGCGCCAGCAGAAGCGCCTCCATAATCAACGGCGTCTGGGGCGTAGGCGTCACGGCGTCGATATTGTGGCAACCGCGCTTTTGCAGATCGAGCATCACCTGCGCCAGTTCCGGAGGATCAAGCTCCCGTCCTTCGGCCTGATGAGAAATCTGGTAATTCTGGCAGTAAATGCAGCGTAGATTGCAGGAAGAGAAGAAAATAGTGCCGGCTCCACCTGTGCCCGAAAGAGGCGGTTCCTCTCCATGATGAGGCAAGGCGCAATCTATAATAATTTTTGCCGGCAGCAGACAGAAGCCGATCTCTCCCTGTGTACGGTCAATGTGGCATCGCTGCGGGCAAAGCCAGCAATCTTTTAAAACTTTTTTCAGAAAAGCTATCTTTTCCGTCAGTTCCATGATGACTCCTTGGCAAAGTATGAAAGAAAAACCGGTTTTATAGTCTTTCGACTATATCCCTTATTTTACCACTGGCGGCAAGCTCTAAAAATTCCTCACCCAGGGGAGCGGCAAGCTCCACCGCCTTTAGCCAATTGCCGATTCGCGTCTCCTGGTCATCAATATAAGTGAGAAAATCCGTCCGGTCGGGAATTTTCCGTCCCGGCAGTTTTTCCACAAAATCCGGCGCCGGAAAGACCATCAGCACATTGCTCAAGTTTTCCGCATCCGGGGCGCGGCGCGCCAATTTCTTGTCCAGCCAGCCCGGAATGATTCTCTCCCCGTGATGAAAAAACAGCACAATGTCGTCTTCCCCGGCGGCGAATTGATGAGTCAAATGATAGTCAATCAGGCCGCCGTCGCGGTAGACTCCGTAAGGAGCGCCATAAATATCATGCACACCGGCCACAACGAGCGGGATGGCGCCGCTGGCCATAACGGCATGCTTGAAATTAATTTCATTTATGCGGACAAATGAACCGCAAAAGCGGGGACGAAAGCAAAAGGCCGGCGGCTTCGAACCCTGATAAAAAACAACGCGGTCGGCAAATTTATAAATATTATTCCGGCTGAAAAAATTCAATAAAAAACCGGCCGCTAAACCTGTTTTCTGCAGCCAAGTATTTTCTGAAGCGACCAGATTGCGTGCGCGGGCGGTTATCACGGATAAACGGTATTTTTTATGAGCCAGGGCAAAGGGCAGCGCGTCGTCCTCCACATACGCGTTGATGATCTGTGTCAGCTTCTCCAGAACTGCAGCGGGCGTATCCGCCCTGGTAAATTTGACGTTAATATAGGCATCGAGAAGTTTTTGATAACACAGAGAAGCAGCCGGCTGAAGCCAGGCGGCGAAACGCCAGGCACCGGCGGAAGAACCGATCAAATGGACAATCCGCCTACGGCCTAAAACATTTTCGTTGATCAGCGCCAAGTCAAAACCGCTGGAAACGAGCCAGCGCGGCCCGACGGCCGGCCCGAAATAGGCGGAGATGGAATCATAATTAAATCCGCCGTCTTTAATAATTTCGTAAGCCCGCTTACCGGCTTTAATTTTCAGTTGACTCATTTATGTTCCATCAGGCAAAGGCCTTGACATGAAAACTTTTGTCTTGTAAATATGCTAAGTTTTTTTGACTAAAGCTGAAGACTGCTGCGTTATAAATTTATCAAAGGCTTAGCAGCAGGAGCGGCTTTTACCAATAGTTGTGAAAAAAGCAAGCAGTTTTATTTCCCGGCAGAGGATAATCAAATGGATATTAAAGATACCGTAAGGACCATAGCCCAAAATGCACAGGAGGCATCCCGGCGGCTCGCCCGTATTTCCTGCCCGGCGAAAAACAACGCCCTCCTGCAGATGGCTGCGGAGCTGATAAAAAACACCGATCACCTCATCGCCGAAAATGACCGCGATGTCGTGGATGCAAAAATACGTGGACTTTCCAAGGCAATGCTCGACCGTCTGACGCTGAAAAAAGAGACAATCGAAGGTATGGCCCAGGGCCTGCGGGAAGTCGCCGCCCTGCCCGATCCCCTGGGCAAAGTAACATCCATGTGGCGCCGACCCAACGGTCTTCTGGTCGGCCGGATGCGCATTCCTTTAGGCGTAATCGGCATCATCTATGAATCCCGGCCCAATGTAACGGCCGACGCGGCCGCGCTCTGCCTGAAATCGGGAAATGCGGTAATTTTAAGGGGCGGGTCGGAGGCGATAAATTCGAATCTGGCGATCTGCACGATCCTCCGGAGAGTTCTGCGCGACAATTCGCTGCCGGAAGAAGCAATTTCACTGATTCCGCTGGTCGACCGCGAAGCAGTCCATGAAATGCTGCAGCTGGAAGAATACATCGATTTGATCATTCCCCGCGGCGGAGAAGATTTAATCCGGGCGGTGGTTGCCCAGTCCAAAATACCGGTGATCAAGCATTACAAAGGCGTCTGCCATATTTTTGTCGACGCCTCAGCAGATATGGAAATGGCTGTAAACATCTGCTGCAACGCCAAAGCCCAGCGCCCCGGTGTTTGCAACGCCATGGAAACCCTGCTCGTGCATAAAGATATCGCTCCTGAATTTCTGCCGCTGGTTGCCGGGGCATTAAAAAAATTGAATGTCCAATTGATCGGCTGCGCCCGCACCAGAGAGATCTTAACAGATATCGAGGAAGCCGCCGAAGCGGACTGGTATGCGGAATATCTCGATCTGATCCTGGCGATACGCGTCGTTGACGGCATTGACGAGGCGATGGCGCATATTGAGAAATATGGCTCTTTACATACGGAATCCATCATAACGAGCGATTATGCAAATTCACAGCGCTTCTTGAATGAGGTGAATTCATCAACGGTGCTGGTCAATGCCTCCACGCGCTTCAGCGATGGTTTCGAGCTCGGGCTGGGCGCGGAAATCGGCATTTCCACGACCAAGCTGCATGCTTTCGGCCCGATGGGGCTGGAAGAATTAACGACTGCAAAGTTTATCATTTACGGCAACGGACAGGTGCGCACATGAAATGGGGTTTGCTGGGGGGAACATTCGATCCGATTCATTTCGGACATTTGCGGGCAGCGGAAGAAATGCTGAAAATTTTCGATTTAAACCGGATTTTCTTCATCCCTTCCTCGCACCCGCCCCATAAGCTGGAAGCCCAGATCACCTCTTTCTATCATCGCGAACAGATGGTGCGGATGGCCATTGACGGCAATGTCTCTTTTTCCTTTTCCGACGTTGAGAATCAAAAGCCGGGAAAATCCTATTCCGTGGAAACAGTCGAATATATATTGAACAAGTACATGGAAGACCTGGAACTTTATTTCATCCTCGGACAGGACGCTTTTCAGGCGATCACGACCTGGAAAGACTGGGAAAAACTTCTTTTACTCTGCAATTTTGCCGTGATGACCCGCCCGGGTTATCAGCAGGAAGGTCTGGAGAATATCCTTCCGCCGGATTTTTCGTCCCGCTTCACATTTGACCACGAAATCGACGGATATCGAGGACCAACCGGACATGTTATTTATTTCCGTCATGTGACTTTTCTGGACATCTCTTCTTCGCGCATCCGCGAAATGGCAAAACAGGATCAGTCCATCCGCTACCTTACCCCGGACAGCGTCCGCAACTACATCATTAAGAATTCTATCTATAAGAAGTAGAAGGCATTTTATCCTCCTGAAGTAAATAATAGATACCTCAATTTTTTTTTCAGCAACAGTCTTCAGCAATAAGGAGAAGATAAATGATTCAAACGGAAATATTTAATCTGTGGGATGCAGGTCTATCAGGGAAATCACTTATCTTTTTAATAATATGCGCAGTAACCGCTGGAGGTGCGGTACTAATTTTTCTGATCTATAAAACCGTCGATTATTACTTGGGGGAAAAAAAGGAAGGATATGCGATCATAATAGATAAATATGCCAAAGACGTAGAAAAAACTTCTCTTCAGCCTTGTGTACCTGTCGAGACAATCCCGGTAACCGATAAATTATTAGAATTAAAATTAAAAGTTAAGAATGAAGACGGTATTTGCGAAGTCAGAATTGAAAATGATTATTTTGCCAAAGCTAAAATCGGTCAAAAAGTACTAATAACTTATACTATAGGTTACATTTCAAAAAATCTATACATAAGCAATATTCATCAATAAAAGATCATTGCAAAAAGGGGTTTTGAGAGTCCTCTTGGCGCCCGTAGATGCAGTCTGCCATTTTGTAAGACTTCGGTGAGCCGCTCTTAGAAAGATTGAAAAAGATAAATAGATTGCTTCTTCCTGTAATGTTTAGAATATTTCTAATCGAATATAAAAGCTTTTGAACAGTAATCCGTGAGTTGAAAGCCTTAACTGGTAATTTCTACCAAATCATTAGGGATATTATACTGATACTGATAATGTTCTGACGAAAAATATGAAAATTTGTTGATAATATAATCGCATCGCCTTATTGTACAGCAAATATGAATTATCTTGCATGGTGTTTTATGCCGACAGCAATGTCGGCGTTTGCAATATTCACACTGATCAATATAAACAATGTTAAGCGCAGGAGGGCATCAATGGTCAGCCTATTTCAAAGCTCATATTGTTTATGGAGACACTATCCTTATGTGGCGGCACTAACTGAGTTTCCATACCCGGGGTCGGTTTTCTATGTTGAAAAAGAAAGGCTTAAGTTACCAGGGATGAAAAGGGGTAAGCGTCACCAATGGCTCGTCATCCTTCTGTTCTTCTTGTTTCTAACAGCATGTGCAGCGCCGATGAAAATTATGATCGATGAGCAGGGAAGACAGGCAACATGCAATGCAGCTGGTACAGGAATATTAGGTGCCACAGCTGCAATTACCGCAGTTGAGTTATGCGCCAAGAAGTACAAGGAACAGGGGTATATAGAACTGGGGGAGTTTGAGAAGACTGAGCCCCCAAAGATTGAAGAAAGGGAGGGAATTAGCCCACCGAAGGCAGGTCCTCCTGCCTTGGAGGTTGGGTATCGGTGGACCTACCAACTCAGTGGCAGAGCCAAGAGCATGTACAGTCGCAAGATCGTAGGAACCGAGACCGTTGCGGGGGCCCTTGCATTTGTCATAGAGGAAGAGGATAGGCAGGTACTGTTAAACGAAGAGTTGAACCCGATTCAAATTCGGGAAAAAGGCGTCGTAACCACTACGCACAAGCCGTTCTATCTCCACTACGCGTGGCCCCTTGAAGTCGGAAAAGTGCATCGAGCCGGAACCGAATCACAGACACCACTGATGGGAAAGATCAAAACACTCAGACAGGTTGAGGTTAAGGGATATGGAATTGTTCGCGTTCCTGCAGGCGAATTTGAAGCATTCTATCTTCTTGTGACAGCACCTGAACCGGTCATCGCGTCCATGTATAAGTGGTGGCCAAGGGTCTTAGAGATCTGGTACGCACCAAGCGTCTGTCATTATGTCAAGTTGGTAGTCTATACAGAAAAAGGGCGGCTCATCTCTGAGTTGACTGATTACTCTCTCACAGGGGAAGACTATCTGCATAAGTAAGCTGTGCGATCAATTCTGTAGTTTGGGACCACGCGACCGGATTGCCGAGAAATCCAAGTCCCGGTGAGTTTCAGCTATGCGCTTTTTCAGTTGGAATTCGAGGAATTTCAGTAAAGCCGAATCTTCGGGGAAAGGAACGAAAGACGGTGGATCTTACAAAAGGGTAGTGTCAAGAATCTTTCGCACTTTTAGTTTTGGAAATCCATCAATCCGGTTATTCGGAAGCCATGTGCACAGGGAGTCTCCAAAACTCCCTGAGCTCATGGCGTTCATGCCATTTCCACGATGTTTTCTGTCAATCTATTCATATTCAAATATTGTCGAGTTCCCCACCTTGTCGCAGATACATGCCGGAGCCTGGCTGCAACCAGCATCAAAGCGGATTGGCCATCCGGGAATGCCCCAACAACTCTTGTCCTTCGTCTGATTTCCCGCATGAGACGTTCCA
>Ga0208462_1000457_pt1 | contig 42363 bp, 34 predicted proteins | sample AD_SCU001_MetaG_FD_184452 | JGI IMG/M metagenome (GOLD analysis project Ga0208462, IMG submission 184452) | Active sludge microbial communities of municipal wastewater-treating anaerobic digesters from China - AD_SCU001_MetaG (SPAdes) (version 2) | ecosystem: Engineered > Bioreactor > Anaerobic...
GGATTTATTGATCTGGCCCGAAGGCCGGCACGAATCTTCAAGGGGTTCCTCCTTCCCGGTTTCATGGGCTTTGGGTTGCAGGGAAGCCAATCGGGTCTGCTCGTCCTGTTCCAGGTCACGGGTCACGCTTGTGGTCCATGGGATTCCCTCACCCCGAGCAACGTCTCAACCCGGCCCCGGCGGATTCACCGTTCAGTTCCCGTTCGTATCGTATTTGATGGTTACATAATCCGCGCCGGAGTACATATTAGGCGAACCGCCCGTGACGTAGACATTCCCGCCGGCGGTCACGACCAGAGCCGTGGCTGTGCCCACCACTTCCATCCTCACCCATTGCCGGTTTCCATCGGTATCGTACTTGACGGTTCCGTACTTCGAGCGTCCGGAAGCGTCCACCGCCTGGCCCGTCACGTAGACGTTGCCCGCGGAGTCCACGCCTATCGCGGTCGGGGTATCCCACGCATCGCGAGGCCCCATGAGGCGTTTTATCCACTGTCGATTTCCACCGGCGTCGTATTTGATGGTCGTGTAGTCGAGGTATGAGTAAATGCCCTCGGCTTCGCCCGTCACATAGACGTTGCCGACGGAGTCCACGGCTATGGCCTTACCCGTGTCGTTTTCATTCCGAGGGCCGTTGTAACGCCGCACCCACTTTTCGTTTCCCTCCGTGTCATACTTGATGGTGGCATAGTCCAGCGAGCCGTAATCTCCCGACCTCATCGAACCTCCCGTGACATAAACGTTCCCGCTCCGGTCGACGGCCATGGCCGCGGGCATGTCGTAGCCTCCGCCCGGGCCGTTGTAGTGCCGCTCCCACTTCAGGCCGCCATCAGCATCGTACTTGATGGTCACATAGTCGTAGTTCTCCGGATCGGCTGCGCCCGCGACATAGACGTTTCCGATGCCGTCAAGTGCTATGCCGATGGGGGTCCTGGCGTTCCAGGGACCCTTGTAATGCCTCACCCACTGCCGTTTCCCGTTCGTATCATACTTGATGGTGGCAAAATGCCCGTGAACATATTCGCCGTCGACACGGCCGGTCACATAGACGTTCCCGCCGCCGTCAACGGCCAGGGCCACGGCTTTGTCGTTCTTGTTCTGAGGGCCGTTGTACCGTCTCACCCACTGCCGCTTCCCGTTCGTGTCGTACTTGGCGGTGGCATAATCGTAGCCTGAATCAAGTCCCATCGATGTGCCCGTGACGTAGACGTTCCCGTTGCGGTCCACGGCGATGGCCGCAGCTTCGTCATTGTAATTTTTCGGGCCGTTGTATCGAGCCACCCATTTGCGGTTTCCGTACCTGTCGTACTTGACGGTTGCATAATCGAGGTAGGTGTGGTTACCCGTTGATTTGCCGGTCACGTAGACGTTCCCGCCGCGGTCCACGGCGATCCCGGTCGCAAAGTCGCCTCCCCCGTAACGTTGCACCCACCCCGCCCATGCAACGGCCGAGCAGCTCAGGATGCAGGACAATAACAGCGAGGCAACGGTCAGGGTCGGTCTCGGAAATCCAGGCAAGCTGAAGGGGGTCTTCAAGGGGTTCCTTCGCGTTGCCCGAATCCTCATGGGATTTATTGCTCTGGCCCGGAGGCCGGCACAAATCTTCAAGGCGTTCCTCCTTCCCGGTTTCATGGGCTTTGAGTTGCAGGGAATCCAATCGGGGCGGCTTGTCCTGTTCCAGGTCACGGGTCACGGTTGCTCTCCATAGAGTTCCTGCTCCTCGGACAACTTCGCAATCCGGCCGCCTGCGGATTCACCGTTCAGTTCCCGTTCGTGTCGTATTTGATGGTCGCATAATCCGCGTCGGTGGAGTACGCGCCATATGAAATGCCCGTGACATAGACATTCCCGCCGGCGGTCACGACCATGGCAGTGGCCACGCTATGACCGCCCCCCGAGTAGAACTTCACCCATTGCCGGTTTCCATCCGTATCGTACTTGACGGTCCCGTACCTCCAGTACCCGGAGGCGCCCTCCACCTGGCCCGTCACGTAGACGTTGCCCGCAGAGTCCACGCCTATCGCGGTGGGAACCTCAACCGCATCGCGAGGCCCCAGGAGGCGTTTTATCCACTGCCGATTTCCATCGGCGTCGTACTTGATGGTCGTGTAGTCGAGGGATGAGTAAATGCCCTCGGCTTCGCCCGTCACATAGACGTTGCCGGCGGAGTCCACGGCTATGGCCTTACTCGTATCGTTTTCATTCCGAGGACCGTTGTAGCGCCGCACCCACTTCTCGTTTCCTTCCGTGTCATACTTGATGGTGGCATAGTCCAGCGAGCCGTAATCTTCCGACCCCATCGAACCTCCCGTGACATAAACGTTTCCGCTCCGGTCCACGGCCATTGCCGCGGGCATATCGTAAAGCCCGCCCGGGCTGTTGTAGTGCCGCTCCCACTTCAGGCCGCCATCCGCATCGTACTTGATGGTCACATAGTCGAAGGTGCCCGGATCGGCTGCGCCCGAGACATAGACGTTTCCGATGCCGTCCACGGCTATGGCGGCGGGGGTTTTGGCGTTCCAAGGCCCCTTGTAATGCCTCACCCACTGCCGTTTCCCGTTCGTATCGTACTTGATGGTCGCAAAATGGCCGTAATCATCGCCGTCGACACGGCCGGTCACATAGACGTTCCCGCCGCCGTCAACGGCCAGGGCCATGGCTTTGTCGTTCTTGTTCTGAGGGCCGTTGTACCGTCTCACCCACTGCCGCTTCCCGTTCGTGTCGTACTTGACGGTTGCATAATCGTAGCCTGAAGAGAGCCCCATCGATTTACCCGTGACGTAGACGTTCCCGTCGGGGTCCACGGCAATGGCCGCGGCCTCGTCATTGTAGTTCTTCGGGCCGTTGTATCGCCGCACCCACTTTCGGTTTCCATACCTGTCATACTTGATTGTCGCATAATCGATGTATGTGTAGTTTCCCGATATGAAACCCGCCGAAGCGCCCGAGACATAGACGTTCCCGCCGCGGTCCACGGCGATCCCCGTAGCAAAGTCCCCTCCCCCGCCGCCGTACCGCTGGACCCACCCCGCCGATGCCACGGCCGGGCAGCTCAAGATGCTGAAGAAAAGCAGTGGAACGACAATTTGGATTGTTCTCGGAAGCCTTGGAAAGTTGACAGGAGTCTTCAAGCGGTTCCTCCTCGTGGTTCTATGGGCCTCAAGCTTCAGGGAATCGAATCGGGGCGGCGTTCACCCTTGTCGCCGAAATCCCCATTGCATCAGGGAAGGGGTGGGGCAGAGTCCCCGAACTGGATCAGTTCCTTGGTGAAGGAGCTTTGGGTTTCTTTCTCGGGGTTCGTGGTGTCCTTGATCTTGGAAACCCACACCCTTAACCTCCCCCGTCCGGGTGCCTGAAGGTCGGTGCTTATTCTCATTGCACCAGGCGAATACTCATACAAACGAACCTTTGTACAGTTGGAAAAGGTTCCGGGTGCGGTATGGGCGGTTATGCCCTTCTGCGTCACATGTATACACATAACAGCGGGTTGAGTCGCATTCGTTCTCTTGTTCCTCACGATTCCGTTGTAATGGTATGACTGGTTTAGCGTGAGCAGTCTTGGAAATCTGCAGGCAGGTTCAAAAATCCACATGTCTTTTCCGTCGTTCATACCGATTATTTGAAAACTGGTCGACGTCACCTTGAACACCGTGGAGGAATCGAAAGTCCAGCCGGCTCCTTCGTTGTTGTACCACTTGCGGACGATCTGCCCGCTCGCCCCGGCTACCGTAATGAAACCTTGCTTGGACGTGCCGCCTGATTCCTGAAAGATGGACCACTTACCGGGCTTGAGCGCCGAGTAGTTGACGATGTCGACCGTAGCCGCCGAAACCGATGAGTTCAAGGCCAATACAGCGATCACGAAGACCGCCGAGACGAGTCGCCTCTTCATCTTGTTCTCCTTCCCTTCCGAATGGTTTCGCAAAATCCGATGCTTGCCGCCAAATGCCGATGGCGCACGGAATGCACGTGAGAAACTTCCGAAATATCGTATCCGCTGATGGATTTTTGTCCGATAACTATCGCGATGTCCGAAGCGTGCCCATGCGCCTTCCGAAGAAATCAAAACCGCTGGAAAGCGCTTCATGGTGTGGACACAAGTGTACAATTCAATACCATGGAGTTGTGAAATTCACCACGAATAATCCGAAAAATCCTCTCGTCTCGGCCGAAATATAATCCAAAGCGCATCAACGAACCCGTCTATTGCCTTAAAACCGTGTGATAACAACCTATTGGAGGCACTCGGAATAATCCGGTCTCCTTGTGACCGTCCGTGGGGTGCTCACTGGACATGAAGGGTTGGTGCAAGGCCTCCCCGGGGTGAGACTTTCCAGTAAGACCACAGGACAGGTTCCGCCATTCGCCGGGCGAGGAATTTCGCTTCTGCCGGGAAGCCCGCAGGAAGAAACATCTCGGTTCACCCTCTTTTGAGGACATTCCGGAGCGGGAAAACCGTCCATTGCGGAACAACAGAAAAGGGGTTTCGGATAAGGCATGCAGGGAAGGCATCCAAAAAGCGGAGACCCATCTTTCGGCCCTCGCAATGCGCCAGGGAAGCGCGCAAAAGCCGAAGATGGGTCATATCTGATTAGTATTCGAATTGGATTGGAGCTACGGGGAGTCGAACCCCGGACCTCTTGAATGCCATTCAAGCGCTCTCCCAACTGAGCTACAGCCCCACGAAGAGCTGCAAGGCTAACCGAAGTGATCGATTCTGTCAATCGTCTTTTCTAACGACATCGTCTTTTCTAACGACCATCGTCTTTTCTCACGACTTTACCAACGACATCGTCTTCCAACACAATCCACAGGCATGGACGGGCCGGATGAAAGGAACCCGGGCGACCGAACGCGTCATGCCGCGCAGCGGGGAGCCGGCCGCCGTATCCCGAACACGCGGAAGAAGAGACGACCGCGGGACTGGGGACACTCGAACGCGGACCAGGCCTTCCAGGCAAGCGTCCGCGGCCGCCCTTCCCCTTCACCCGACTGCCTTCCCGCGCCGGAGCGGAGGCCCTTCGAGCGCCCAATTTTCCTTGACACTCTCGAAGCCCTCTGTTTATAGTTGATGATTACGAGCCGGAGTGGTGGAACTGGTAGACGCGCTGGACTCAAAATCCAGTGTCCCTTGCGGACGTGAGAGTTCGATTCTCTCCTCCGGCACCACGAAAAATTAAGGGGTTAGGCTTAGGGCCAGCCTCTTTTTTTGTTGGTCCAGAACCTCACGGACAACGCCTCGGCCCGCATTCCGCGGCAGGAGAACCATCCAAGGCCCCCACCTCCACCACTTATTGGTCAACCCCCCCAGACAAGCGCTCGTCGGTCCGTCGACATCCCGCCGCGTGCGTCTTCGGGACCGGCGGGGCTTTGTCCCTCAATTATCAAGGATTGCGGGAAAGGGAAGCCCTGCAGCCCCCTGGTTGCACAACCGAAACATGGGGGAATCCCCCTCGACCTGATAAGAAAATGTGAAAAGTGTAGGTTTGACCCCGCTGCGGTCACTCGATCCAGAGGTAATCGGCGTCCTGGTCCGTCGCGGAATCCCGATCGGATTTACCCGGCATGTGCGGCAGGATGACCCGGCAGGAATAACCCGAGAGCGCTTCGAGCTGTTTCGGGATGCCCGGCTTCCACGCGTGGCCGTTCCCCGCCAGAATGACAACCGTCCGCTGGGGGTGCGCCTTGAGATATTGAACGGTATGCCAGGCCATCGCCGCATCCCAGAGGATCTGCGCTTCGCAGAAGTTGTTGAAGTTCATGCCCTGATGACCGTGAATACCCATCGCCCGCCGGATGAATTTCCTGTAGCTCTCGTCCACCGCGCAGCTCACCGGCGGCAGATCCTTTTTCTGCTTTTCTCCGAGGGACGCAAAGCCCTTTTCCGCCACCTGGCGGGTGATTTCCCTTGAAACGTTAAGCCCGACAATGGGTATCTTCTTTTCGCGGGCGTAATGAAAGATGTCCGCATACAGGGGCCACGGACTGTTCCAGTTGTCGTAGTAGGCCCTCTGGAACGCCGCTTCGGACAAGGTCCCCCGCACCCACTCATCGAGCACCCCCTGGCTCTCCCTGCGAAACATCTCCATGCCGACGGCCACCTGGAGACCGGTGTTATGAAGCGCCCTGATCACCTCCAGCTGGATTTCGTGGTGCTTTTTCTCATTGTGAAGCTCTCCCACGAGGACCACTTTCACCGACTTCCAGTCGTACACGGCTTCATGGAGGCGGACCTCCCTGCGGTCGGAGAGTCTCAGGAGCACCTGGTCCGACGCCCCTGAAACGGGCGGGCACGGGAACAAACCGCCGACCAGAACGATGAGGACAATTGCCGGAACGAGTATCGCCGTTCGCTTCATAGCTGGATCACTCCCTAAATGAAAAGCGGTGGATCAAGGGGGAGTCCGCCACCGGCCAGACTTTCTTGACCGCCACATTGTTGTCACGGATGACCACGACGCTGTAGGACCCGTAGTGAGGGATCTTTCTTGCCAGAACGTCTGCGGCTTCCCGGGAGAAGGCGAGAAAAAGCCCAGCGCTCCTGCTCGTGTCGATGCCGGACCTCAGGGCGAAAAACGCGCCGTCGCCGGGCTCCCCGTAGACCGTTTCGTCCAGGGTGAAGTGCTCCGTCGCCACCTTCAGGTTTCCGGGAAGAACATCGAACAGCTGCTTCGTGCGGGGGAAACCGAAAACGAGCAGGTCCCTGCCTTTCAGTTGAGCCGGATGGAGCTCGCTCTCCCGGACAACGACGAGCTCTTGCAGGCCGAGGCCGGAAAGGAGCGCACGGGCGGCGCCGTCCAGCATTACCTCCCGACCGGCTGCCATGACCGCCACAAGAGCATCCGAGCCTTTGATCGCATTGATGTCGGGCGGTACCTCTTCGGGATGGAGGCGTCGGAAAAGGTCCGCATCGGGATCCACCGTAAGCCGCGTGGGACGTGATCCCGCATCGATGGAAAAGGTCGTCTCCCGGTCCTTGACGAACACCGAGGCAAAAATCTCACCGCTTTCGGTTTCCAACCGCAAGGGGACAAACAGCTCAAAAAAGGGCGCCTCCTGCAAAAGGGTCCCTCGGACCTTCCAGGCATGCGCGACTTTGGTCGCTTCCACTCGGTCGATCCTCAGGGTGGGGGCTCCCGGGCGATCGACCCACTGCCTGAAAAAGGCGTGAAAGTCCGTTCCCCGGCTCCGGGCGGCAAATGCATCCGCAAAGTCACTCCAGGACGTCTCCTGGAACAGCCTTTTTTGGCAGACGTCCTTGAGGGCCTGCCAGAATCCTTCGTCCCCCGCGAGCTTTCGGGCCATGTGGAAGACCATGGCCCCCTTTCCGTAGCCGACGGCCCTGGAGGCCGGGCTGTCCCGCCCCGCGAACTCCGCGAGGGGGAAGTCTTCCCGCGGAGAAACCAGCGTCGCGTAATTGCGCAGGATTCGTGCCCGGTATTCCCTCGCCTCTTCGGGGGATATTTTTTCCTTGTAAAGATGATCCGCAACGTAGGTCGTCAGCCCTTCAGACCAGTTTCCCTTCCCGTAGTCCATGAAGACGCCGTTTCCCCACCAGGAGTGAGCGACCTCGTGGCCGAGGCTGGTATCGACAATGAACGGAAGGCGGATGACCTGGCTTCCCAGCAACGTATAAGAAGGGAATCCGTACCCGGTCGGAAAGAAATTCTCCACCACCGCGAACTTGGGAAACGGATAGGGACCGAACAGTTCCTCGTAGAGCGCGATGGTGCGGTTCACCGCGCTCAGATAGGGTTCCGCCAGCCGTTCCGAGCCGGGGAAATGGTAGAAAAAGGAAGGAATCCGTCCCGCGCGGCCCGTCTTCACCGCGTAGGGACCGCCGGAAAGGGAAACGCCGCGCAGGGGCTGCTCGATCTCCCAGACGAAATCGAGGCGATCTCCGTCAGGGGTTCTCTCCTTGAGCGTCCCCGCGGTGACCACCTCCATCCCCGCGGGCACGTCGACCCGGATGCGGTATGTGCCGAAGGCTCCGGGGACCTTCGGGTACCATCCCGAATCATCCGCCAGGAACAATCCCCGCTTGGAAATCACGCCGGTCACCCCGTAGGTCGGATCCTCCGTGTAGAGGGGATCCCCGGGGATGGCGTCATGAAAAGCGGCCGCGTACCGAATGGTGATCCTCCGGTCCCCCGGGCTTGAAAGGGCGCTCTGAGGGACCCGGAGTACTCCTCCCTCGAACCGGTAAGGCAAGGCGCCCCCCGATCCGGTCACCGAATGGACGCGCGCATCGGGTCGCAGGGTGAAGGCAGGCGGCATCGCGCCGTCGTCCCGCACCGTGACGGTGCCCGAACCCTCGAGAGCCCCGGAAGCGGTTTCGATGCGGACCGCTATGTCGTAGTGGATGGACGTCGTGGGCTTCGCGCCCGCCTCCGTGATAATCCCCGGAAGCAGCCCGCTCAAGATGAATGCCCACAAGGCGCTGCGCAGTGAACCCATGACTTCCCCCACTCATATCGCCGGTTGTCTGTTCATGCGGGCGGACTTCTCCCGGAAAGGGCCCGTAATCCATGAATCCCGAAACGGCGGCATTCTTTTCCACGCCGCATGCGGAGAAGATAAGCACGAAAGAATCCGCCGGGACACATCCGGCGAATACCGCCCGGTTTTTTGTGTCGAGGTTCTCCATCCGACGGCTTGATATTCTTCCGGTCGACGCTAAATTGACAGGCAGGCGCATGTGCGGCCGCACAACGAACCCGGCTTTCGAACACGAAAAGGATGAAAATGGATACGAAGGAACTGAAAGAGTATTTCGAAAAGGCATCGGGACACGGCATTCTCGCAACCGCCGACGGCGACGGTCTTCTAAACCAGGCGGTCTTTTCCCGCCCCCATTTCATGGCCGACGGGACCGTTGCGTTCATCATGCCCCATAAGCTCACTCACAGGAACCTCCAGGAAAACTCCCACGCCGCGTACCTGTTCATCGAGACAGGTTCCGGCTACAAGGGAAAAAGAATCTACCTGACGAAAGTGAAGGAAGAGCAGGACACGGAACTGTTGAGGACTTTGCGCCGCCGGCCCCATCCTTCGGACAGGGGCGGTCAGGACGGACCGAGGTTTCTCGTCTTTTTTCGAGTGGACATGACCCTGCCGCTCATCGGTGCCGGCGGTTCGGCGGCCTGAACGCGCAATCGCGTCAAAGATCGGCTTTCCCCGGAGCGATCGGTTCTCCGGCCGGGATGGTCAAGGCAGGATCGAGGGACCGGGTCGTATCGAAGATCGGCTCTTCCCGCAACGATCAGTTTTTCGGTTGTTCCTTCGGCGCGGCCTCACCGAGGCCGACGGGCGGCTGTCAGCATCCCGGCTCCCCCGGGTGACCGCAGCAATCCTGAAGAGTCGTCAGCTTTTTCCAGTTGTTGCGGAGCAGCATCAGGATCTTGCGGCTCCAGGTTTGCGGCCCGCGCAAATTGTCGACGAAGGCCCGGGGGCTGGGGCGAGATTTCTTTTCCAGGCACATAAGCTTCGATCTCCGGGCCGGCCGGCATCGACCAGGCCGGTGAGGGGGGAACGTCCTTGAACTCCACACAATCGTCAGGCTCTTTCCGGTCTTGCTCGCCGGCGTTCCTCAAAGCGCGCCGGGGGCGGGGCCGTCAGCTGCCCGAGCTTTTTCGTTCCATTATAACACGCTCGCTTTGAATCCGCTCCAAATTGAGTGATCCCGCGCATGCGGCGAGAAAAGAGTCGATCGATCGCGGACGGGCGCACAGCCGGGGGAATCGGCGCTCCGAGCCTGGAATCGTTCGGCTGAGGTCTGCATGCTCCCGGCTGGTTCTTGCTCTGAGGATTTTTGGTCTTTGACCTGAAAATGCATTTCCATGAGGGTTGGAGGACGGGGCGGTGCTTCGAATCGTTTTCCCCTATATCGAGGTCGGATTGCCGGTCGGTGCGGGTGCCGACCGGGTGTGGACGCTTCTCACCGACACGTCGCGCTGGGTCGAATGGGGACCGTCCATCCGTGACGTTGAGAGCACCGAGCGCTTCCTGACGGCACATTCTTCGGGCCGTGTGAGGACCGTTCTCGGATTCACGGCGCCGTTTGCCGTGACTCGCTTTGAACCGGGAAGAACGTGGTCCTGGCGCGTTCTCGGAATTCCGGCGACCACGCACACGGTGGAAAGTCTCGGTGCGAACCGTTCGCTCCTGCTTTTCGGGGTTCCGCTGCTGGTTTTTCCCTACCTTTTCGTCTGCCTTGCAGCCATGAAACGCATCCGCTCGCTCGCCGAGCGCGATTCGGACCCCACGCACAGAGCCGGATTGTCTTGACGGGTGCGCGGATGAGCCTTAACTCTTTGCAGGGCAATCCCGAGCCCGATCGATCCCCTGGACGGCAACCGTCATAATGCGCGGGACAGCGGCAGACGAAGAACATTCGCTGCCGCCGGCGGGTTTGCCGATTCCTGCATTCGCCGGCACCGCCGGTTCCCCGGATTTTATACAGACACCATGAGGAGGGCCCATATATGGAAAGGCTGATGGCAAAGCACTGGCACCACATGCCGGGAGGGGAAGCGAGCGAGCTCCTTCAAACCAACCCGGAGAGGGGCCTGGAAGAATTCGAAGCCAAACGCCGCCAGGAACACTTCGGACCCAACGTCATCACCGGCAAAGGGGGAAAAGGCCCCCTCATGCGATTCCTCCTGCAGCTTCATCAGCCCCTCATCTATATCCTGATCGCAGCCGGAGCGGTGACGGCCGCCTTCCGGGAATGGGTCGACTCGGGCGTCATTTTCGGGGTGGTGCTGGTCAACGCCTCTATCGGTTTCCTCCAGGAGTCCAAGGCCTTGGCCGCCATCGCCGCCCTCGCCCAGACCATGGTGGCCGAAGTCACGGTGCTGAGAGGCGGCTCCAGGCGCCGGATCTCCTCCGCGGAGGTGGTGCCGGGCGACCTCATCCTCCTTCAGTCGGGCGACAAGGTCCCCGCCGACATGCGCCTGATCGAATTGAAGGATCTGCAGATCGATGAATCCACCCTTACCGGCGAATCGGTACCGGTCAAGAAGAAAAGAGGGGTTCTCGACCGTGACACCGTGCTGGCCGATCGCCGCAACATGGCCTACGCCTCGACCCTGGTCACTTACGGCCAGGGAACCGGGGTGGTGGTCGCCACGGGCAACGCCACGGAAGTCGGGCGGATCTCCGAGCTCATTTCCGCGGCACCCGAGCTGCAGACCCCGCTCACAAAAAAGATCGCCCACTTCAGCCACATTCTGCTCTACGCCATCCTGGCGCTTGCCGCGGCCACGGTGCTGATCGGCGTTCTTCGAGGCCAACCCGCTCTCGAGATGTTCATGGCGGCAGTCGCGCTGGCCGTGGGAGCCATCCCGGAAGGGCTTCCCGCGGCCCTGAGCATCACGCTCGCCATCGGCGTCGCGCGGATGGCCAGGCGACGGGCAGTCATCCGCCGCCTTCCCGCCGTGGAGACCCTGGGCAGCACCACCGTCATCTGCACGGACAAAACAGGGACTTTGACCGAGAACCAGATGACCGTTCAGGAAATCTTCGCCGGCGACGAAACCTTCGAAGTGTCGGGCGCGGGTTACGACCCCTCGGGAACGGTCCTGAAGCAGGGCGAGCCCATCACCCACGGTGGAACCCCGGTACTGTTTGAGTGTTTGCGGGCGGGATTGCTCTGCAACGACAGCATCCTCGTGCAAAAGGAAGGCCGCTGGGGCGTGCAGGGAGATCCCACGGAAGGTGCCCTGATCGTCGCCGCCGCCAAGGGAGGCCTCTCGGCCGACGAAGAGGCGGCCCGGCTTCCGCGGCTCGACGTGATTCCCTTCGAATCGGAACGCCAGTACATGGCGACCTTGCATGATGCGGGGCAGGCCGAAACCCCGATCGCCTACGTCAAGGGGGCAGCCGAGATCATCCTGGAGCGTTGCACGGAATCCCTCGACGCCACAGGAGCCACTCAACCGGTGGACAGGGAACGGGTGATGGCCGAGGTCGGGAGGATGGCCTCAAACGGTTTGCGCGTCCTGGCGTTTGCGAAAAAGGACATCTCCCCGGAATCGGCCCCGTTCGACCATGAGGACGTGTCCGGCGGCCTCCGTTTCCTGGGGCTGCAGGGGATGATCGACCCGCCGCGGGCTGAGGCGATAGAGGCCGTGAAAGCGTGTCACACGGCAGGCATCCGCATCAAGATGATCACCGGAGACCATGCGATTACTGCGTCGGCGATCGCCGAAAAGATCGGGCTGATCGATGCCGGGGATTCTGCCCCGGCCGGGAAGGCGGCGATAACCGGGAAAACCCTGGCGAAAATGCCGGACGCGGAGCTCATCGAGGCGGCTGAAGAGACACCGGTTTTCGCCAGGGTGGACCCCGAGCAGAAGCTGTCGCTCGTCGAAGCGCTCCAGGCAAGGGGGCACATCGTCGCCATGACCGGCGACGGCGTGAACGACGCGCCGGCGTTGAAGCGGGCCAACATCGGCATCGCCATGGGCATCACCGGTACCGAGGTGGCCAAGGAAGCCGCCGATATGATCCTCACCGACGACAACTTCGCCACCATCGAAGCCGCGGTTGAGGAAGGGCGGGGAGTCTTCGACAACCTCACCAAATTCATCGTCTGGACGCTCCCCACGAACCTGGGTGAAGGTCTCGTGATTCTTTTGGCCATCTTTGCCGGCGCGACGCTGCCGATCCTCCCCGTCCAGATCCTGTGGATCAACATGGTGACCGCCGTCCTGCTGGGGCTGACCCTCGCTTTCGAGCCCAAAGAGCCCGGCATCATGCTGCGTCCCCCGCGCGATCCGAAGACGCCGATTCTCACACGCTACCTTCTCTGGCGCATCATCCTCGTGGGCGGGATGCTCACCGCCGCCGGTTTCGGCCTCTTCGAATGGGAGCTGCACCGGGGAGCGAGCGAGGCTCAAGCCCGCACCGTGGCGGTGAACGTCTTCGTGGTTGCCGAAATCTTCTACCTGCTCAACTGCCGGTCGCTGACCAAGTCCATGTTCCAGCTGGGCCTCTTCTCCAATCCGTGGCTCTTTGTCGGCGTCTCACTCATGGTCCTCCTGCAGCTCCTCTACACCTATCTGCCCGCCATGAACTGGATGTTTCACGGTGCCCCGATCCCCCTCGACGCCTGGGGATATATCCTTGCCACGGGCCTGGCGGTCTACCTGGTGATCGGGTTTGAAAAATGGGTGCGACAGAGAACGAGCGGGGGCGGCAAGGAGCAAGCCGTCGGGAAAGCGCCTTGAACCCGGGTTGAACGGTTCAGGGCGCGGAGCGCCGATTCGGCGGGTACAAAGCCTGTCCCGGCAAGCCGGCGGTGCGGCGGGCTCCTGGGCGTAGAACCCCCTCCATCCATCGACTCATTCCCGTGATCCTTTCGGGCGAGCATTGCATTATTTTTCACAATTCCATCCTTCCAAATTCTTTCCTTTGGTGCTATAAGGTTTCCCAACATACGGACGAACGCCTATAACGGCTTCACCCCCTCAGAGTTCCGGTAAACACGAACGCCCAAGACAGGCTTCATACGAATCCCGGCAGCTTGGACCATTTTGCGGGGCTTTTCGCCTTTGGAGTTCTGCCGTGGTGATCAACGGAGGCAAGTTTCGGTGAGTCAGAAACCGAGCTATGAAGAGCTGGCGGGCAGAGTCCGCGAGCTGGAAGAGGATGCGCTCGCGCGCAGGCGAACGAATGAAGTTTTGCGCAAGAGCGAAGAACGATATCGGATGATCTTCAACTATTCCCCGCTGGGGATCGTCCATTTCGACTGCGACGGACTGATCGTGGACTGCAACGAGCGTTTCCTCGAAATCGTGGGAGCTCCCAGGGAACGGCTCCTCGGATTCAATATGGCCACGTCCTTGCGCAACGAGGAGATGAGAGCCGCGGTAATCGCCGGCCTCTCGGGAGAGCCCAACTATTTCGAAGGGGATTATCGGTCCGTGACCGCAAACAAAGTAACCCCCATCAGGGCCATGTTCAGCCGAGTGAACACCGACGACGGCGGATTCATGGGAGCGGTGGGCCTCTTCGAGGATGTCTCCGCGCAGAAGCAGTCGGAGGAGGCCTTGCGGGAGTCCAGGGAATTTCTGGGAAAGATCGTCGCTTCCATCAGCGACCCCATATTCGTAAAGGACAGATACCACCGGCTGATCCTGGTCAACGACGCCGAGTGCGCTCTTGCAGGCAGGACGCGCGAGGAAATCCTCGGCCGCACCGACTACGATTTCTTCCCCAAGGAGCAGGTGGACATCTTCTGGGAAAAGGATGAAGCCGTTTTCGAAACTGGGGAGGAGAACGAAAACGAGGAACAGATAACGGATGGCCAGGGACGCACCCGCACGATCGTCACCAAGAAGAGCCTGTACACGGATGGCTTCGGCAATAAATTCATCGTGGGCGTGATACGGGACATAACCGACCGAAAAGAAGCCGAGCTCGCGCTCCAGGCGGCCCACCAGGAACTTCAGGACATCATTGAATTCCTGCCCGACGCAACCCTGGTCATCGGCCGGGACAAGAAGGTGACTTACTGGAACCACGCCATCGAAGAAATGACCGGGGTCCGGAAGAGCGACATCCTGGGGAAAGGTGACTACGCATATGCCAAAGCGTTTTATGGTAACGGGAGACCCATGCTCATCGATCTCGTGATGGCCGAGGAACCTGAAATCGAAAGCAGGTATGATTTCGTGAAGCGGATCGGCACGACGGTTTACGGCGAGGCTTACGTCCCCGGGGCCTACCGGGGCAAAGGGGCTTACCTCTGGTCCACGGCGGCTCCGCTCATCGGCAGGGACGGGAACATCATCGGTTTTATCCAGTCCATTCGGGATATTTCGGACCGCAAACGCGCCGAGGAGGCACTCAAAGAGAACGAGAAGAAATACCGGCAGCTTTTCGAAACGGTGTCGGACGCCATTCTCGTCTGCGACGGGGACAGCCGCCGGTTGATCGACGTCAACGAGAGGGCCCTGAGCCTCTACGGCTACTCGCGTGAGGAATTTCTCGATCTGAGTTACCGCGACATCACGGCGGAACCCGACGAGTCGGATGTCGTTATCAAGGAGACGCTCTCCGGGGTGGGGATACAAGTTCCGCTCCGCACGCACAGAAAAAAGGACGGGACGGTTTTCCCGGCGGAGATCTCGTCGAGCACGTTTGAGCTGGCAGGCCGAAAAGTCATATGCGGAGTGGTCAGGGACATCACCGAGCGAAAACGCGTGGAACGGGAGCTTAGTGCATATCGAGACGGCCTCGAGCACCTGATTGAAGCGCGCACCGCCGAACTGGCAAGGGCAAACGAGCGGCTCAAGGTCGAAATAGAGGAGCGCAGGCGGGCGAAGGAGCGGTTGAAGCTTTTCGCCTACTCGGTTGCGCACGACCTCAAGAGCCCGGCCGTGGGAATCCACGGCATCGCGAAGCGACTCCACAGGCAGACGCGGGATGTCCTCGATGAAAAGAGCAGGAGTTACTGCAGCCAAATCCTCAAAGTGTCCGAGCACATCGCCGAGCTTGTGGACAAGATCAACGTCTACATCGCAACGAAAGAGGCGCGGCTATCGTTTGAAAGGATTGCCCTCAAGGAGATTTTCGCCATGCTCCGGGACGAGTTTTCGGTGCAGTTCAATAACCGTCGGATCGATTGGGAGCTGCCCGAGTCCGACGTGGTGGTCACGGCTGACAGGCTCTCCCTGTTGAGGGTATTCAGGAACCTCGTCGACAACGCGCTCAAGTACGGCGGCGAGCACCTGAGCAGAATCCGAATCGGGTACGAGGAAGGCAAAGACTGTCACATTCTGTCCGTTGCCGACGACGGCAGGGGGCTCAGGGGGGCCGATTCGGAGAGAATTTTCGAGGTGTTTCAACGGCAGGAGACCTCCAAGGGGGTCGAAGGCGCAGGCCTGGGCCTGACCATAGTCAGGGAAATCGCCGAGCAGCACAATGGAAGAGTCTGGATGGAGCCGGTCCCCAACGGCGGAGCCTCGTTTTTTGTAACGATTTCCAAGGATCTGCCCGTTTCCTGAACGCTTTCGACCAATCCTTCGTGGAAAGCCAGGTCCTGCAACGCTTTCCGCCGCATGGCGCGATCCGTCAGGACGGCTTTGCCCGCATGCGGCCCTTTTGCAGCCACTGCCTATTTCGGGCCCGGACCGGATATGCGGCTCAGCGGACCGTACCCGGCACGACTTCGCCTTCGGTGCATGAGGACCGCCGGAACATCTGATCAGAAAGGGGAAACACATGGAGGAACTCGAGTTCAAGTCGTCCACTCTGGGACAGCTTCTCGACCGTGCGATAGAGAGATTTCCCGACAATGAGGTCATCGTCTACGAGGACCGCGACTTCAGGCTCACGTATCGCGAATTCGGAGAATTGGTGGACAAGGTGGCCAAGGGCCTCATGGCGCTTGGGGTGAAAAAGGGCGAAAAGGTGGCCGTCTGGGCGACCAACGTCCCTTACTGGGTTGTTTTGCAGTTCGCCACGGCAAGAGTGGGAGCGGTGCTGCTGACGGTCAACACCGCGTACAAGACCGCCGAGCTTGAATATCTGCTCAGACAGTCCGAGTGCGAGAACATTTTCATCATCGACGGATTCAGAGACACCGACTACGTTCTCACTCTCTACGATCTCCTCCCCGAACTCAAGACTCAACAGAGGGGATACCTCAGCAGCTCGAGGTTCCCTCATCTAAAACGGGTCTTCTTCCTCGGCCATGAGAAGCACAGAGGAATGTATTCCGTCGCCGAAGTGTTGGCGCTGAGCGTTATGACCGATGACGAGCAGTACAGGGCCAGGCAGGAGGAACTCGACGTGCACGACGTGGTCAACATGCAGTATACGTCGGGAACCACCGGTTTTCCGAAGGGCGTCATGCTGACCCATTTCAATCTCGTCAACAACGGGTACTGGATTGGGAAAAACCAGCTCTTCGGCCCCGAGGACCGCATCTGTCTCCCCGTTCCCCTGTTCCACTGTTTCGGGTGTTCCCTCGGCGTCATGGCCGCCGTGAATCACGGCTCCGCCCTGGTCATTCTCGAGGGATTCGATCCTGTTTCGGCCATGACCGCGGTGGAGAAGGAGCGATGCACCGCGATCTACGGTGTTCCAACCATGTTCATCGCGATCCTGGACCACCCTCTTTTCCCCAAGTTCAGCTTCGCCTCTTTGAGGACCGGCATCATGGCGGGGTCCCCCTGCCCCGCCCCGATCATGAACCGGGTCATCGAAAAGATGAACGCAAGACAGATCACCATCGTGTACGGGCTCACGGAATCATCCCCGGGGATGACCCAGACCCGCGTGAACGACGACATTCGCAAGCGCTGCGAAACGGTCGGTCGCGCCATGCCGGGGGTTGAAGTGTGCATCATGGATCCCGAGCTTCGCACCCCGGTTCCCCTTGGGGTACCGGGCGAAGTCTGCTGCCGGGGTTATATCGTGATGAAGGGGTATTACAACATGCCCGAAGCCACCATGCAGGCAATTGACCAACAGGGCTGGCTGCATTCGGGCGACCTTGGCGTCATGGACAAGGATGGGTACGTGGCCATCACGGGCAGGCACAAGGATATGATCATTCGCGGCGGAGAAAACATCTACCCGAAAGAGGTCGAGGAATTTCTGTACGGGATGGAAGGGATTCGCGACGTCCAGGTGGTCGGAGTTCCGAGCGCGAAGTATGGCGAGGAGGTGTGCGCCTTCGTCATCCTCAAGGACGGTTCTTCCTACTCGCCCCAGGACGTGATCGACTTCTGCCGTGGCAAGATATCCCGATACAAGATCCCGAAGTGCGTCGCCTTCGTGGACGGATACCCCATGACCGCAAGCGGCAAGATCCAGAAATTCAAACTGAGGGAGGAGGCGGCGCGATTGTTTCCGGACGCATGACAAGAACCTGCGCTCGAGGCGGCAGCAAGGGCGGGAAGGCGCAGGCTCCGGTGGGAGACCCCGCAACGGGATCAGTCCGCTTTGACCTTTGAAATCAGCTGGGGATTGGGGAGAGTCAACCGCACGGGTTGGCCCACCATGCCGACCTGGCCAAGCAGTTGACCATCCCACTTCACTCGAACCCCGCCGCTGTTCCCGACCAGGATGTCGATCCGCTCTTTCACTTCCCAGTCGAATCGGTCACCGGGCTTCATCATGGCGCTCCAGGCCTTCTCGCCGTCGATCTTCACCTGAATCCAACACTTCTGGCCTGCTTCGATTTCGAATCTGTGCACCAACTCCTTCCGCGGGGGAGCAGCCGGAGTGGCTTCGGGCAACGGCTCTTCAACAACCTCACCTGCGGGAAGAGCTGTCTCCCGGGAATCGGCAGGCGCGGCATCGACCGCGGCCTCGTGCTCCGGCGCCTCGTTCCCGCCCCTCTCGTCCGCCACAGGTTCGGGCTCCCCGCCGGAGACGTCCCTCGTCAATGACTCGGACACCTTGTCGGGAACCGTATCGGAAGGAAGGACACTCGGCTGCGCACCGCTCTCGACTTTCGCCTCCACGCTGTTCCCGGCCTCAGACTCCAGGGGTGGCGCCTCTTGCGGCACGGCATCAGCGGGAGCTGTCCGCGTGCTTACACGGTCCGTGCCGACATCCCGGCTCTTCCAAAAAACCTGCATCCCCGGCCGGCTAAGCAGGCCTGCGACGGCGAATGCCACGACTGCCGCAAGAAGGACGGCGAGATACTTGTACGGCCGATTGGGGCCCGGTCCGACCCGTGGCGGGGGAATACCCTGCCCGTAAGGCAGCTGAAGCCCCTTGACCGTGATGTCCCCCTCTCCGGAGGCTGATTCCACACCCAGGCTCCGTCCGTACGCCTCGACCAGCTTTTCTTCCAGGGCGGGAGTCCCGATTTCTTCGAACCGCCCCTTCTCCATCAACCGAGGGATGGTGCCCAGCGCAGGAACCCGGTCGGACTCCCGGAAAGCGAGGAGCTCCGGCATCCTGCCCCTCACCCTCGCGGTCTCCACACTGGACATAGGAGCCGACACGAGGTCGATCAGCCTGTTCTTGAGCCGCGTTGTCGAACGGATCAAAAAGCTGTAGTAGTCGAACTGGTTGTCGAACGCTTCGCCTTCGAACACGCCCGGCAAAATGGTTCTGAGGGCCATGAACGCCTCGTGGGCAGGCTTCACGCGTTCGGCAAGCCCACAGGAGGGATGGACTTTCCAGTCCCAGAAAACGATGGAGTCTGCAAGAACACTCAATACGTCGCTTTCATGAAACCGGAGCTGTTGAGCTTTCCCGGATATACCACCCCCAAGCTCCCGGAATGGTTTTACAAAAGGTTCCAGCGTGGCATTCGGATCCTTGTCTTTGGATAAAGCCCTCGCCTGTTTGAGATGCAGCGATCTCAAGCTCTCAAACTCAAGGAATATGTGCATCATCTCTTCATGATGATGGGAATTTATGAACTGCTCAACACGTTCCCTGGCTTTGTTAAACAATGCAATACATTCAAGGAATTTCAGCCTTAAATTATAGAATATACTCAGATAAGCATATGTGCAAACTTGGCTGTTCAGAGGGGTCAATGACGGAATGTGTTCGTTGATCAAAAAGTTCAACAGATCATCACTCAAATAAACCAGTAAACGTGCAAGATCACAGCGATGCTCCGGTTGATGATTGAATTCAAAACCAGCAGTGTTTCCATGAGGAGACAGTTGATACCAGCTTGGGCAAACAGGAACCCTGGTGATACCCACTTGAAGGAAAAATTCACTGGTCAGGATTCTCGCCTGATTGTCGCACTCAAAATAGACTTGCGCACCCTTTTCGGAAAAATCAATGATATACATATCACTGATCTTCTCAAAAGGCCCGGCTTGCGCATGTGTCCAACGGGAATCGGCCTGCCCCGGGGCGGACTTCTCCACATCGGGCACACTCCGAGATGTCTCCGTCCTGCAAATAAGAATTCCCGTGGGGCGCCACCGCTCGGCTGTATTGGTCAAACCGTCGGCGGTCAGGAATCTCGGGCAGAGTCTCTTCTCCTCACCCGCGCGTCTTCCTTCTAGGGGCTCCGACATCTGTCTCACGCCTTTCGTATCCTTGACCGGTTTGTCCATTCGACGCTCTTGTATCAGGCGCCCGGCTTGCACCACAGTCCCCGAAGTCTGTTCCACGAAATCCGCTTGACATGTCCAACAGCCTGGTGCTGCTAAATTAAATATCGGTAATTTATAAATTTCAACAAAAATTTATCATTGCTTTCCACAAGTCCTGCCGTATTGCAGGCCTCGTGCCGAAGCTGCTCCAGACCCGCCCGCCCCCAAGGCGTGCGGACCTTCACCCCTTGCAGGAAATAATAACGCGTATCTTCATATAGTTATGAATATTTTTCAGGAAAGTGCGCATGCATTCGATCGGCGTTACAGCGGGCATGGCGTCATAGATCCCGGAACACCGTCAATAGGGTGTGAAGAACCGACAGGTGAGAAAGCAATCGGCACGCTTGGCCTTATCTCGTGTCACCAGCTTGCCGTGAACAACGTTACGGCCTATGATAAAGTTGACCTCCTCGCGAACCTGCACTGCAACAAAGCGTCCCGCCCTGATCGCCGCAAAGCGGGGGCGATGAACTTCGTGCAGACGTCACGTTCACTGAGATCATTCTTGTTCATGCGGCGTCCAAGCCCTCATGTCCTTGGTCTGCAACAAACCCCAATGCCTCTCGAGAGAGTGTGTTCGCGCCTTGTCCTCACGCTTCATGCGGGGTGCCGGTGCAAACCATTCGCGGCTTTCGCGTTCAGACGACGCTCCGGTATTTTTTGCAGAGCCTCGCCAATCTCATTTTCCGCTATTCTCAGCTCGTAATTCTTTTGCAGGTTCATCCAGATGTCAGGCCCTGTCCCAAACCAGCGGCCAAGCCGCAAGGCTGTATCCCCGGTAATTCCCCGCTTGCCGCGAATAATCTGAGTAATGCGGTTCGTTGGGATGCCCAGTTGCTTGGCCAGCTCGTTTGCACTCATGCCGAGCGCCTGGAGTTCGTCGGCCAGGTGTTCTCCCGGATGAATCAGAAGCCGTGCCATTATTACCTCCTAATGATAGTCTGCGATTTCCACGTTGATCGGCCCTGGGGAGTCTTCCGACCATTCAAAGCACACCCGCCACTGGTCGTTGATGCGAATGCTGTATTGGCCTTTGCGACCCCCCTTCAGCCCTTCGAGCCGGTTCCCCGGGGTGTTCAGAGCCATCAGACGGTCCGCCGCGTGCAACCGGTCGAGCCGCAACATGGCTTGCCGTTCAAACCCCTGAAACGCCTTGATCCGCTCTCCCTCGAAAAAGCCGCGTGTCCGCTTGTCGCGGAAGCTCATGATCATCCAACACCCCAGCTCGTTATACGTTATACGTCAACCGTCCAATTTTAACTCTTTCTTGCTCGAGAAGACGATCTTTGTCAATCCATTTTCGATTCATCGCCTCATACCAAACCAGCCGCCTGGTATCTGCCTGCAATGAGAATGGACAGCCGCAGGGGGAGTTATGGATTCCACGGAGCAAAGCCTCGCTTCCATGAGACCGGTTTAGTGTACAATTTGCGCCGATTGACGGGTCGGGCATATCCGAACACTGATAGCGGTGGGATTGAGCTGCAACGGCAGAGTGCACGGCAGAAACACGGATAATCGCGCTGACTCGTTCGGGCCTCTTATGCCGAAATCTTTCGGAACATTTCTCAGGAAAGTGCGCATGCATTCGGTCGGCGTTGCAGCGGGCATGGCGTCGGCGTCACCCGTGAGGCATGACGGTACATGCGCCGGGAATCCATTACCCGGGCAAGCCGGCATCACGGAACATTTACGCGGATTGAAGCTTTATTCGGACGAACCCCCGGGTCGGGGGCGGCACGGGAAACCCATCGGGTATCAGAACATCGTGCGGAGCGCATACAGCCCGCACCCGGCGTTAGAACTCGAAGACGACATTGCCGAAGAACCTGGTCTCGTCGCCGCTCCAGGCCATAGTGTCGATGTCGCTCCACCGGTAGATTTTCTCCGCGCTCAGCCCCAGCTTGAAGTTCTCGATGGGAAGGGCGTAGAACAACGTCAGCTGGAGCCCCAGGCGCTGGTCCTGGAACTCGATATCGTCGGTCACCCGCGAGTCCTCGAAGCGGTCGAGACCGTCAATGGAGTCGAAGTAATGGTATCGGACACGACCGTCCAGACCGAATGGACCGTATTCCATTTCCACTCTTCCGCCGGCGGTCGCGCCCAGGGCATAGTAATAGCTTTCGAATCGATAAACGCTCTTTACGCCGGAAATATTGTGAGTCTCGTCATACAGCGCCCCCGCAGCGGGCGTCACCATCGAAAAGGACGGATACAGTTCCGCGGTGGCCCGGACATGGAGACCGCAACGGTAGAAATCCGCGATCAGGGTTGGCCCCACAAGGTCGCAGATCGCCTGCCTGTCCTCTCTTCTCATCCCTATGAAGGAATGGTTGTAGTATTCGAATGCGCTGCTCAGGCCCACAAACAGGCTGGTTCCCCGCAGAGTCTGCGATTCCTTGTCCATGGAGATACATTGTTCATAATGGCCCAGGAATGCCGTCTTGGAAAAGAACCTGAGATCGACCAGGGTGCTGCCGTCCAGGGCCGCCTGGAACGCCAGTTCGTTGAACACCCCGTCCAGGTAGTTGATGCTTGCCTCGCCCGGCTTGCCGAATTTCTCCGCGGTTATGACTTCAAAATCAAAGCCCATTTGAGCTTCGGAGCGGAATTTGTCGGCGTCCGGCGAATAGCTGCCGCCCCCGCCCGCAAAAACCCGGAAGCGATGCCAGGCGTCGGTGGACAGACAGTACTTGTCGACATTCTCGGGAGCCTTGGGCGTGGTATTGTCCAGCCAGCGATGAATGGCCGCGGACGGCCCGAAAAGGAATCCCAGAGCCCGGTTGGGAATTGAAGGAGCGCTGTGCTGAAAAAACTCCCCCAGCTGGAACATGGGTTCACCGATGGCAAAACCGCCGATGGGGGTCATGATGGCGTCGTTGATACTGAATTCATCCCGCAACTCACCGAACAACTCCCAGAAGGTCGAAGCCCCGGCGGCAACGAGAAAGGACTCCGTGAGGCTGAGGTCATTGGTACGGGCCAACAGATAATAGCCGGTCCCGGCGGCGATATGGCCTACGTTGCTGTCCCAGTCGTTGTTGTCAAGCCTGTAGGCATCGCCCGTTTCAAAGCGCGCCTCAAACGTGCCCTTCGGAATGGTGTATTCATACCAGCGGCGGTCTTCCAGAGTCCCGTAATAGTAACCCGCTGCTATGGCAAGAAAAGCGGCGGTTTCGAGGCCCGTCCGGAAATAGTTCTTGTGCAACGGCTGAGCGTTGGTGTAAACGGAGCGGCCCCGCTCCAGGGTCATGCCTGATTCGGGCTTCCCCTCGGACGGAGTCGTCTCGCTCTTGCCCGCGGCCTCTACGGCCCGTGACCCCGGCACGGAATCCCGATTCTGCCCCAAGGCTCTGTTCGAAATACATAAACCCGCAACGACCACTGCCAGGACGACAAAGATACAAACGGTTCGTCTTCCCGCGATTCCCACCGACGACCTATCCTTATCCATGCGGAATCCTCATCCATGAATGGCCTGTTCAGGCTCCAGCCGACAGGTACCCGGTATCCGACCGGCGGGCGCCATAACCGTTGACGAGTGCAGCGGAAAGTATATATCAGAACGAATGTTCCTTTGCAAACAAGTTGACGGCAACGTTCAACGAGGGGGAGCGGGGCACGTGCGGTATTCGGCCCTGTAACGGATCGCGCCGGAGTCGGGATCGCGCGGTTGCAGAGCGGGGCTCGACCCGGGCTTTTCTCACGCGCCGTCCGTGCGAATCGGAATCGACGGTTCGCGGCGGCCTGACGGGGGCTGCAGGGGGCACGACTGCGTGTTTTTCCGTGGACGATAGGAAAAGAGTTTACCTGTTAACGATAGTGTGACATTTTATGCACACTTGAACCGATTGACACCCCCTTTCCAGGCGACCGGCGGCTCCCGCCGATGAATGAAAGAGATGGATTATGCACAGGCCGATTTCCGCCCTTATTCTCTTTTCCGTTCTGGTCTCGTTTGGAATCGCCCGGGGGGAACTCGCCGAAGACATCATCCATGCCTGTTCGAACAAGCACACGGGCACGGTACGCTACGTCAGCGGTCCGGAACAATGTAAGCGGTCTGAAACCCCGTTGTCCTGGAACCGAGTTGGAATGCCGGGCGAGCGGGGGATACAGGGGCCCGCCGGTCCCCCGGGCATGCAAGGCCCCCGCGGCGACCCGGGGCCGCCCGGACCACCGGGTCCCCGGGGCACTCAAGGCCCCCCCGGCACAGCGATCGCGGCAACTGTGGGAAACGAACGAACCGATACCACTTCGAGAGATCATATGGACATCATTTCGCTGGTGGCGGCTCTCGCTTCTCTGATCCTGGCGGTCTTGGCCATCTGGCTTTCCATCGTGTTTTACCGTTCTTCCACTCAGCTCCGGAATGAAACCAGGGAGGCCGCGCGCGATGTCGCCCGGAATGCCGATCGACTCGAGAGTCTGTTGAACAGGGTGTATCTGGACAGCGTGTCGGTAATGAAAGAGACCATCGTCGGTCTGCGGGCCTGGGGTTCTCCTCCGGCGGGCCCCACCGGGAAACCGACGGTTAGGCCGCCGGAAACGCCCGTGGAAAAACGGGAAACGACGTCCGCACCCGAGCCGGCTTTCCCGGCCGCCGCCCAGCCCGGCGTGTCTTCCCCGGCATCCTCCCGGCAGGAAGATCAATCCAGTGTTTTCGACGCCCTCGCGTCCTTCTCCGGCAAACGGATCCAGGACATCCTCGAGCATCCGGAGCTGGGAAAGGCGGTCGAAAACACCTTGAAAGCCTACTACCCGAAACTGGTGGAAAATCTCCGCGTGTCCGGGAAGGTCGGAGTCGACGCGGATGGAGACCTGTACGGGTTTGGCATGGCGCCTCGACAGGATGCGTTGGAAGAGGGAATTCTCCACATCGACCGCGAGGGAGGGGTTCACGCCGCCATCCTTACGCAGGGAGAGAAGGTACTCTATTTCAGCAACCGGGATGAATTCAAAAAGAAGCTCACCCCTACGGTCCAGCAGTTCGTCAAGCGCTTTGCCGATGTCAAAGTGATCTTCATGAATCGCTGAGCATCCCTCTCGGAGATTTCCCTGCCTGACGCATCCTCTTCATTCGCGGTGCCCCGGTCGTGCGGTCCGCGGAATCCACGCGCAATCGTCGCCCCGGGAAAAGTCATTCATCAGAGGAAAACCTGAGCAGTGAGAAACCCCTTTCCTTTTCCCGCCGCCCTTCGATCCCGGCGATCTCGAGCAAGACGACTTCCCCCACCAGCCAGACCTTGACGCCGGCGCGGGCGCAACCGACGGCAACCTTGTCTTCCCTGCCGGCGGCGGCATGCAGGTGCAGCACCGGGACCCCCGCGTCATCGGGAAAAAGGGTCCCCACGGCCAGCACTTCATGGACTCCCCGCAGAGTGTGCAGCATCGGGACGATCCCCTGTTCCATATTCTCCCGGGGCCCAACCACCAGGCGACTGCCGTCGGCTCCGCCCCCCACGTAGAAGACGAGTCCCCGCTGTATACCGTGTTCCTCGGCGAATTGCTCCACTATGTCGGGCAATTGATCCCCCTCTTCCAGGCGCAACACGAAGATGCGCCCCATTTCCCCAACACCGTACTGCATGAGTTTCCTCCACTCTCCACAGTCATCCAGATTGGTTCCGCGCGATCCCCACCCCATGCACGGATTCCTCGCGGCGGTCGCACGAACCGAGCGAATCCCCTGAAACGGCCCCGGTTCCGGCAACTCAATACGCAGGACCCGAAGGCTTTCCGGCAAAGCAAAACCAGTCCCTTTCGAACCGACGCTCGCGTGGTCCGGGCGATTCTACCCCGCGAGAGGACGTCACCTCAAAACAAACTTGCCGCCGGAGCATGTTTATTCAACGGTCTGTTGAAAAAAATCTTTTCACGGGAGAATCCGGGTATATATTGATTGTCTGCAACAGGAAGGGCGAAGGCGGCAGCGATCGGCGTCCGCTTCGCGGAAAACCATATCGCGCGTTCCGTGATTCGAGGCATCGATGGATCAACCGAAACCATACAGAGAACTCCCCACCAGGCTCAGTCATCGCTGTTTCGGGTGCGGCTCCGAGAATCCCCACGGTCTGCGGATGATATTCCATACCGATGAAAAGTCGGTGTTTTCGGAAATCGTCATTCCCGATCACATGGTCGGATGGAAGAATTTCGCGCATGGAGGAATCCTGTCCACCATTCTCGATGAAATCATGGGCTGGTCGGCCATCTACCTGACGAAGAATCTGGTCCTGACAAAGTCCATCGCCGTTGACTTCCTGAGGCCGGTTCCCGTGGGCACGACACTCAGGGCGGAAGGCAGGATATCGAAGGTCAGAAGCGATCGCGAAGTGGCGATGGAGGGATTCCTCCTCAATTCAAACGGGATCGTCCACGCTCGGGGGAAAGGTGTTTTTGCGCTTTTCAAAATCGACGCGGCCATGAAATTCGGCATCGCCGACGAGAAAGAGCTTCGCGAACTGGAACGCGTATTCAACCTGTGACGGTCTTTCCGACGGCAATCCTGTTTGCGGCATCGGGGGTCGGTCCTCGTCTTTGCAGGAAAGGGTGCAATCCTGATCCGGCTTTGTTCGGCCTTTGCCGAGAACCTTTCTGGGGTCAAACGGCCCAATGCACGGACAGGCTTTCCCTTTTTGGGACAGCATGTTGATCTGGGCGCTTGTTTCCGGCCCGTTTCGCACTGAAGCAACCAACATCATTCCGGCGATGAGCCTCGACGAGGACACTGTCCCGGGGAGGCGAATCGCGGGCTCATTTTTCAGGCATTCTCTCATTCCTTCTCGGTTTCATATCGCGAGGCGCCCGCGGCGACGCGTGCTTCCCGCGCGGGAGGCAGCCCCGCGGAGCGTGGTTGTCGTATTGAATCACAGGGAGGTTGTTATGAGACTCAACCATGGCGAACGTCTTTCGCTTGAAATTGGAAGCCGCATGGAAATCGAGCTCGGTTCCGGTTCCTCGCGCCTGAGCAGCCGACTCGTCGGGATTGACCCGGGCGCCTTTCTTATCGCTCGTCTTCCTGAATTCGACGGGTTCGAGGACCAACTGCTCCCCGGCACCGCGATCAGGGTGAGCTTCGAGTATTCCGGAAACCTTTACGGCTTTGCATCCTCCATCATCGATTTCCACTCTCGTTCCCTGCCGCTGCTGATCCTCACCTACCCGCAAGCCGTGGACCGACATGAATTGAGGGCCCACCCACGGATCGACTGCCTGTTTCCGGCCACGGCGCGAGTGGAGGCAACCGTGTTTCAGGGCAATGTGACGGATATCAGCAAGGGAGGATGCCGTTTCGTTTCCCGGGGGATGAGCGAGGACGACCTTCGCAGACTGTCCATGGAAAAGCACCTGCTCATGCAGATCCTGTTGCCCGGAGACGCACACCCCCGGGAGCTGAAGGGCCAGGTGAGAAGCGTTCGCCATGACGGCAGGAATGCCATTCTGGGCCTGCAATTCCTGGATCCCGATCCGGAATTGCTGGAAAAGCTGAGCGATTTTGTCGATGCGTCCGTCTTCCTTTTGAAATAGCCGTCCCATGGAATACAGATTCAATCGCGACTGCTGGGTGGAATCCTCTTTCGACGGGTTCCTCCTTGAGCACTACGCGCATCTTCCGGGTGAAACGGTTCGCGGCCCGCACCACCCTCAGCCCGTAGCCTCAAGGATCGACACGGCACAACGGTTTTTCGCCGACCGGGGGGAATCGATCCGGGCACGGCCTTCTATTGCGGCACTATTGCTGCGGTTTCGAGACTGTTCGGACCATGCCCGCGCGATGATGAGACGTCTCGGAATTGCCGAGGCGTGCGCCAGGTGCGACCGCATCGAGCCTCACGGCAGCTGCTGCAGTACAGGGCTGGAAGAGAAAATCGACGCCATGATTCTGGTGGTCAACCTGCTCATTGGGGTCGAATTGCCGAAGACCGGGACAAGACCCGACAGTTGCTTCTTTCTGGGTCCCGAAGGATGCACCCTTTTCGCCCGCCACATGCTCTGCGTCGATTACCTGTGCCCGGACCTCGAAAAGAGCCTTCCCCCCGCGCGGCTCCACGCGATGCAAATCTCCGCGGGCGATGAGATCGAAGCCCTTTTTCGCCTCGGCGAGGAGATCAAGCGCGCATGCCGCATCGCCGGACGGTGAGATCGCGAGGCAGCAAACCGTCAATGATTCTTGCGGCGATAGTAATCCGCCAGCTTCTTGCCGCCGACCCCTTTTCCTCTCAGGAATTCGATGAACAGCTTGAAGGCATCCTCCATGGTGCCGAACTTCTCGAGCAGCTCATCCTCGCCCATTCGGGCCGCTTCCTTTCGGACAAAGGACTCCACGGCATTTTCCATGGAGAACCGTATGAAGTCGTCCGTTATCCCTTTGCAGAAAAAATGCTTCATCTCCTCTTCGAGTTCCAGGAGAAGCTCTTCCTTGCTCATCTTTTACTCCCCACCATTCATCCTCATCCACGGATCGGCCGGCCTTTGGGCATCGCCCGAGGGACCAGCCGCCGAAAACCATCCTCCCCCGGAGATGCGCCAAGCCCCTTCGGCCTCCGCGCCTCTTCAGTCGCCTCATCGATGCCGAAACAATGCGTCGCCCCACGCCTGCAAACGCCCATGAGAAGGTACTTACCCTCTCGCGGGGGAAAAATCCAGTCAATGCATTCACCCTGGACGGATCTCAGTCGATCTTTGGGCGCACGGAAATGAATCGAACCGTGGGAGCAGCCGTTTTGTGGAATCTTCGACCGCCCGGCAAGTAATTAAGGGGCTCCTTCGTAGAAGAAGTCGTCATGGAGGGCCAGCGTAATATACCTTTCCGCGAACACATGGAGAACGACCTCAGGCCGTTCGGCCAGAATCCTGTCGTAGTTGAAGGGAACAAAAGGGGCCGCTCCCACCACTTTCTGGAAGTGGGGATAGAAATAACGGTAGAGACCGTCCCCGAAAGAATCATGCCTGAAGAACAGCTTGGCCAGTTTTCTCCCGCCCGTAACGGGTTGAATCTCGAACGCGGTACTCAGGTCCTCATCGATAAGATCATCCATGAGCAGCATTTGCGCCAGGTCGCCGCCCGGAGAAGTCCTGCGCACCGAGACCTTTTCGTTGTCGATCGATATGGGGCGGACGCCCGGGAAAACCCGCGACAGTTCTTCGATAATCTCGCGGTAGCCGGTATAGGCGCCGAAATCGTTCCAGTGGGAATCCGTCTTGTAGTAAATCGGATGAAGTTTTTTTGCGTTGAGCAGCGCCCTTCTCAAATCCATGACCTTGACCCGCGAGTGATTGTGCATGTATTCCGAAAATTGTTCGAGCCGCGTCGGATTGCCGTTCCTTACAATGCTTTCGGGCAGGAATTCCCCGTAGATCGTGTTCTTGTTCGGCACAATCACCACGATATAGAAGATACCGTTTCTTGAAAAGAACTCCTGGTTCCACTCGATACGTTCACGCAAAGCTTCGAGCTCGGTCTGGGAGAGCGGGATCAACCCGCAGTGGTCATTGAAAGTGAACCCGTCCGGGAAGACCTCCGAGCGGTAGAACAGCCAGGAATCCCTGCCCATCACGACGCTGGGTACCGGAGAGACTCCGAGCAGGTTCACCCTGAGAATATTGTTGAGCCGGATAAGGCTGCATCGAAAGCCGAGATGGTCGCCGATAAAGCATTCGCAGTCTTTGGGAAAACGCCTCAAGGAGGAGAGATCCGCCCTCAATTCGGGTTCCTTCGCCAGTTCACGGTTCTCGGAGTATTCATATTCCTTGAAGACGCACAAGTTCATCTCCGCCATGGGGAGCCACATGACGATCAAAAGGCAGACCAGAAGGATTCTCGTCGGGGTTCTCACCATACCTGACGTTTCCCGCCACACAAAGCGTTCCGGGGCTTAGCTTCACAACCTCCGGGTTTCAGAACTTGAAATAGATGAAGGGATTGTAGGTTCCACCCATCAACGCCATCGACGAGAGCATGAAAACAATCCCGAGAAAAACCACGTACGAGCACCGCCAACCCGGAATGGTCCCCCCGCCGGAGTTGACGGCCACCGGCAGAAGTTGTGAGACACGGGCACGGATGGTGGACCAAACGGGGAAGGACACGAGCGACGCGGCAACCAGGGCGAGCAGCACCTCGCGGTTGAGAACCATGGCGACGGGGTATTTCCCCGGAACCGGCTCCGAAAACCCGAACATCGCCGCGATATAGGTCCCGGCCTGCACGATTCCATCGGACCGGAAGAGCGCCCACCCGACCATGACCACACCCATGGCATAAGCCTGTCGGAGCGGTCGCCAGGCGGCCTCGATCATTCGCCCGAAGGCCGTTCGTTCCGCTATCAGAAACAACCCGTGCCAGACGCCCCAAATCACGAACGTCCAGTTCGCGCCGTGCCATAATCCGCAGAGCAGGAACACCACGAGCAGATTGAAGTATTCCCTGCGCGCTCCATGCCGGTTGCCCCCCATGGGAACGTACAGGTAGTCTCTGAACCATTGCGACAGAGTGATGTGCCACCTGCGCCAGAAATCGCGGACGGACTGCGAAAAATACGGGTAATTGAAATTCTCCGGGAATTCGAATCCGAACATCTTTCCCAGACCGATGGCCATATCGGTATAGCCTGAAAAATCCAGGTATATCTGAAACGTGTAGCAGAGCACTCCGAACCAGGCCAGGCCGGCGGAAAGCTCCGCCTGGGGGAGCGAGAAGACCGTGTCGGCCGCGAGCGCCAGGGGATTTGCGATGAGCACTTTCTTTCCCAGCCCGACAATAAACCGTTCAACCCCCTGGGCGATCTTCTCGAAAGACACAACCCGCGCGGCCAACTGCGCCGCCGCATCCCTGAACCGGAAAATCGGCCCGGCCAGGATCTTGGGGAAAAATGACAAATACAAGGCGAAATTCCAGAAGCTCCGGCCGGTTTCGATCTTTCGGGCGTAGACGTCGCACAGGCAGGAAATGGCATGGAAGGTGAAAAACGATATGCCGACCGGTACCTGCATCTTGTCCGGATGCACCGGACCGACGGACATCAGTGCGAACACGGGGCTCATGCTTTCCAGGAGAAAATGGGTGTACTTGTAGAAGCACAGCAAAGCGAGGTTCAGCGCGATCCCCGCCACGAAGACCGCCTTGCGGGCCCGCGCACGGACCCCTCTTGTCGCCCCGGCCTGCCCTTGCTCCCACCCCGGCTCGCCGTCATCAAGCCGTCGCAGCCAGACGGCGCAGGCATGATTGAACAGGCAGGAAAACAACAGCACGAATACGTAGCCCTGCTCGCCCCAGGCATAGAAGAAGAAGCTGGCCGCCAGAAGCCAGGCGTTGCGCCACGAAGGTCTGAGCAGCAGGCTGACGGTCAGCACGACCGGAAGAAAGAAAAACAGGAAGATCAGAGAGCTGAAAACCATGAGAGCCTCTTCCGCGACTTCCGCCCCGATGCCCGAAAAACCCGCGCAAAAGCGGGGCCCCCGTTCAAGGCCGCGCGATGGGCAGAATAGTGCAAAAACAAGCTTCAATCAAGTCGGGAAGCACGTTTCAGTCGGGAAGCACGTTTCGCTCCTTTTCGGAAAAGCTCGTCTGTCTTCGAATCGCTTGACGCGTGACGGCTCGATTTGCGTTCTTTTCACGCACGCATGCATCTTCCTTCAGCAATCCGGCGGGAGGCGCGCGGAAAACAACGGAGGCACGAAGCGGCAGGCGGGGATGCGTTGCGCACGTCGTATCCCCGGCCTCCCGAGGCCGGGGATACGACGGAGACATTATCGGGACGTGACTATTTGAGCTTTCTCGCCAGGAAGAACCCGTCCGGATCGCACTCTTCCCTCAGGAGGCGAAGATCCTTCTCCGTGGGCTGCGCCATTTCCTTCAGGTCCGAGGAAACCAGGAGATCGAAGCTGACTTTCTTCTTGATGTCGTCGGCCGTTCTACCCGGAGCAACCTCGAGCAGCATCATTCTGCGCGTGCCTTCATCGAATCCGAACAAGGCTTCATTGGTGATGACGCGATAGGGACCCGAGCCCATGACGCCGGCTTTCTCCCTGTAGTTCTCGGCCCCGTCTCCGAAGCCGATGCTGGTGACGAAATCGAGCTGGTTTACGAATCTTCTCGGCTCGAGTGCCATGATGATGATCGACTTCTCACAGTTGGCGGCCATGGCGCCCGCTCCCCCACTCCCCGGGAACCTGGTCTGTGCCTTGGTGTAGGTGCCGCCCTCGAAAGTCGAATTGACATTTCCATACATGTCGATCTGCGCGCCGCCGATGAATGCGAAATCGGCGTGCCCTCTCTGAGTCAGCTCGAACACCGAGCTCAACCCCTTCAGATAGCATGCCTTTCGGCATGCACGGGTGTCGCCCACCGAGAGCGGCATGCCCATCTCCAGGACCGGCGTCAGCGGTCCCGCCTCGAATATGATCCCCAGACCCGGCGCATGGGTAAGCTGCGCGTGAATGGACGCGATGATGGGCAGACCCGTCCCCACGAACACGATCGTATTGTCTTCAAGCACTCTCGAACCGGTGTATGCAATCATTTCAAACGGCGTATATTCGGCCATGGTCTAAACCTCCTTATGGATTCGGCACTTGAACGGCTAGGAGAGGATGATCGGCTGTCCGCCATCAAGATCTTTTATCTTCTTGAAGGTCTTGTAGGGCAGCTTGGCGAGGAAATCGTCGTAGGTCTCGCATCCGAAAACGTATTCGTCGTAGTATTTCTTCAACGCGTCTTTCTTTCCGGATTTCCTGAATTCGTCGGAGGCGCTTCGGAACATCAGGATGTGCTCCATGTCGAACCAGTAGAATCCGTAGCACGCCCCGGGAAAGCTCGCGAAACGCTGCTCGATAACGGCGTCCACCGCGGTGTAGGGTATTTCCGTCAGGTTCGGATAGGTCCTGATGTTTTCGTTGGAGATGAGTTGCTCGCAGGTCACCAGGGTATGGGCGGCGGCCATGGCGATCTCGGGGCAGGTGCAGTGCGCGCCGAAGATGCGGCAGTTTCCGTGCATATCCGCAGCGGTTACGTTGAGCAGCCCGACATCCGGATAGCACGCGGGAACCAGGTAGCAATTCTTTCCCGAAAAGGGGCTCTCAACCATCATCCCACGGTTCACGAGCTCCATATCGGCGCCGCCGTGATCCCTCACCGGGAGGAATTCCAGCCCCATCGCCGCCGCTTTGAATCTCGCGGACATGCCGTAGTTGGTGTAGTCGTCGATGCGGATCATCCCGTTGGCGCACAGATGCCGAAAGAGCGGCGCGATGCCGATCACTTCGTAACCCCACCACGCCAGCTCCACCCGCTTGATGGACAGATGATCGGGGTACAGAAGCATCGCTCCGGCCAACAGCTCGGGGCAGATCGAATTGGACTGAAAAGAGAGTGTCAGATCCTTTGCCCCATGCCTGATGATTTCATGGATGAAAGCAACCGGCGGACGAGTGTTCACGAATCCACCGATGGCTATGTTGATCCCGTCCTTGACGTATTTGTTGACGGCATCCTTAATGGTGGTTCTTTTGTCGCTCAACGCCTTCGACTTATGAACCATGACCTTCCTCGCCTGCTCGGGCGAGGGTCCCCACCAGGAAAAGGGTTCCTGTCCCACCTTCAATGATGTTTCATCCAGGCTTGTGATTTTCCCAATGAAGGAGCTTGCATTGTTTTTCATTCCCGACCTCCGGCTTCAAGTTGAATACGCACTGTCTCTCGCTTCTCCACTTTTCCCCAAAAGAGCATTCGAGTTCTAAGGAAACTGATATGAGCTTTATTTCACAATGGCCTGTATACAAGAATGGCTCAAAACGGTCAAGTCACAAGTTCGTCCGGTCCCCCCTCCCTGAGCCATGCGCCGCCTCCCTGTTTGAATATTTTGAATGTGATTTCAAGATGTTTTGCCACAGGCAGCCTTTCGTGTCCTCCATCGGCAAATCCATCGTCCATGCCGCTCAAACGGTGACGCTCCGGCTGAATTGCCCGTCCCCTCTTGCCATGGAAGATCAACCGTGACCGATGCATGCCGGCAATGAACGGAGGCCCGTTTTAAAGTCCGCTCGAGAATCAGCCGAAATCCCTCATGGAGGTTTCCCATCAACCTCGAGTGAAAATCGGGAGCGGTCGGAAGCTTTTCGAACGCACCCGCCGGGCATTCTTCCCAAGTGCGCAACGCGGGGCGGAACCCCTGCGTTCACCCAGGTGCGCTATCCGGAAAATGGCAAGCATGATTCAAAACAGCAACGAACGTGAGCCTCATCCCAGCGGGTCTCTGAAGTATCCCGGCGGCTCCGGGGAATCCGAAAGCCTTCCCCCGAGGACAAACCATCTCTTCAAGTGCAGAATTGCCCTGTATGTTCTGCTCTCGATCCTGCCCGCATGTCTGCTCTTCATGTACGGCAATTTTTCCTCCCGCCACGAGGAGTTCGCATGTGCATTCGATCCTCCGCAGGGGAACTTTCTCACCCCACAGGAGATCGAATGGCTGGCCGCTCACCCTCTCATCAACCTCGCCCCCGACCCCGATTACCCGCCCATCGAGTTCTTCGATGAACGGGGCAACTACGGCGGCATCGCCGCCGATTATGTCAAAATCATCGAAACCACCCTCGGCATCGATTTCAACATCGTGAGGATTTCTAACTGGTCGGATATCCTTGTTGCAGCCAGGAACCGGACCGTGGACATGTTCGGCGCCGCCTCCGCGACGCCGCAAAGATCCGTTTACATGCTGTTCACTTCGCCTTTCATCGAGTTTCCCTCAGTGATCATCGTCCGGGAGAACGTCGCGGAACCCTTGACGCCCAAGCAGCTCGAAGGGATGAAGGTCGCCGTTGTGGACGGATACGCCGACCATGATTTTCTAGTGAATCACTACCCCGAGCTCAAACTGATCCCCGTTCCGGACGTGAGCACGGGTTTGAGACAGGTGTCCTTCGGCACCGTCGACGCCTTTGTGGCCAATCTTGCGAGTGCCGTCTACCACATTGAGAAACTGGGCATCTCCAATCTGCATTTCGGCGGGAACACGGGATATTCATACCGGATGGCGTTAGCCGTGCGGAGCGACTGGCCCGAGTTATCGGGCATCCTCGAGAAGGCATTGTCCCGCATCGGTCAAAGAGAACGCGACCTCATTTACAGGAAATGGATACGGTTCGATACTCCGTCGCCGTTCCGGAAAACGAGCTTCCGGGCCTGCGTGCTCACCGCTCTTGCGATCGTCCTGGTACTGCTTCCCGCGATGGTGGTATGGAACAGGCTTCTCAAGTCCCTGGTCAACAGCAAGACGGAAGCGTTGCGCGAGGAGATCGCCAAACGCATCAGGACGGAAGAGCAACTCAGGCGGGCGCGCGATGAACTGGAAAAGCGCGTCCGGGAGAGGACGACGCCGCTCATGCGGGAAATTGAAGACCGCTAGCGTGCCCGGGAGGAGTTCCTCAACGAAAAGAGTTGCCTGGAAAATCCATTCCCGGGCGAGCCTGTTTTCATGCTTCGGGGTGTCGCCGGTGTCATGGACAGTTTTGTGGAAAGCCTCATCGAGACCGCTCGGGCCCATCGTCCCGGGGCTCGGCAAAGTGGGCCGGATCGCGGCGTCCACGCCGGCAGACAAATACTCAAGGGTGGGCTAACTCGGTCACAAGGGTGGGCCAGGCGCAACCCACGGCTTCGATGCCCCAGGCCGGATCATCTCCCCTGGCTTTTATAGCTCTTCCTGATCGCGCTGAAGTCCGCCACGGCACGCTTGATATCCTGCAGGAGGCTCACAAACTCCGACTGCCAGGCTCGCGGCAATCGGTCCTTGAGGATTTTCCCCGGCACGTCCGTGTCTTCTCCCGCCATCATGGCATAATAGGCGCACTCGATTGCCTGAGCGGCCATTTCCAACGCCTCTTCTCCTTCTGCCCGCGGGGCCGGGATACGGACCTTTTCCATGCAACCGTTTCTGGCCATGATCCGCTCATAAAAGCCCTTGTTCTCACCGGGCCTGTCCACCCTCCAGCCGCCGTTGCCGTAGACGAGCAACCGTTCCATGGCCGGAGACTGCGAGAACGGAAACCACAAGGATGCATCCCTCGCATGATAGTAGGCAAACTGGTAGTCCAGCAGGCTCACCTCCGGCGGCTCTCCCGATCCCCTCGGGGAAATAATCAATTCGGTGAGGTTCGACAGGTCGAATACGGTCATGCTTTCCTCCGGCCCGCAGATCGTGCACAGAATAGCCCTCGTGCAACAATGTGCGCCACCCGAGAAACAATAGGCCACCAGCGTGGAACATCCCTTGTGCGGCAAGTCTTCGACGATATCCACCGGCGGCGCGGTATAATGAGACTCGTCCCCGTACAGCGTCCTGCCGTCTTTTCTCACCTCGACCTTGAACCGGCCTCCCTCCGGCACCTTTTTCACCGTCAGCAGAAAAGGCCCGTGACGAAACAGCGTTTCAATGTCCCCTTCCGCCTCCCTCGGGAAGTTATCCTTTCTCGAGGTGTCAGGAGACTGCTCCTCGGCGGGAAACCAGAACACCGGACGCACCCCGGCCGTCGATTCGATCGATACGATCGAAAGAAGAGACCACGTCAGGAGTGTGAGCAACGCCCGCAGCGGTATCCCGCTCGGCAGAATTTCCATCATCGGCTGTGCCTCGAAACACGTCAACGGACGATCGTCGAGCTCCGCCGGGCAGGCGGCAACGGTTTCCCGCATGCCGCATCGTTTTCCGCCGGCCTGGAAAAAGTCTTCTCGAACCGTCCGCTTTCAATCGTTCAGGAATTGTCGAATGAAGTCCGCGCTTCTTTTCTTTCCCTGGAACACACCGTAGTGACCTTCACAAAGGATGTCGGGCTCAAGCGAAAGGATGGATTCCAGGGAACGCAGGTATTTCCCCCGGTCCGAAAGAAGGCTCGCATGCAAAGGGCCGTGGATGTCCTGGCCGAAAAGGACTTTCTTGCCGTCCGATTCCACCAGGTAGACCACCGATCCGGGGGAATGCCCCGGCGTGTGTATGGCCCGGATGCTCCTTTCCCCGAGCAGAATCTCCTCCTCTTCACCCTCCAGAACCACGTCCACCGGGAACGGCTTCAGCGAAGCCCCGTACCAACCGGCCGCCGTCACCTCGCCGTCGCCCCGCTCCAGAAAAGGAGCGTCCAATGCATGAGCGACAATTTTGCACCCCGTCCTTCGCCGGATCGCATCAGCGCCGCCGGTATGATCGAAGTGGCAATGCGTGAGAAGAAGGTATTCGAGTTGTTCCCCGGACACACCACACTCGAGAATATTGCCGTAGATCCGATCAACGCTCCAGCCGCATCCCGCATCCACCATCGCGGCATGCGTCCCGAAAACGATCAGGTATGCGGCGGCATCCTCGGCCGCGGACAGGCCTTCACCAGCGACCAGGTAGATTTCCCGGGTGATCTTCATCAGGTCCCTTCTCACTTGCCGGTTCGGTAAGAACGATTCTCTTCGGCGTTACTTCCCATGTCCGGATCGACTTGACCACCGGCCCGGGGCGGGGCGAACCCGCGCCGATACGGGTGGCTGTCAAATTAATCATGGCGCAAGGACAGATCAAACTTTTTCAGGCGAAATCCGGAACCGGTACGCCGCCGCCCGAGTTCGACCGGCACTGTTGTTGCGCAATCGGAGGTTCCATCCGTCTTCGCCGGCAGGCTTCTCCCCAAATTTCAAGGACCTTGCAGCGTCATGTGTTCCCGAAAACCGGGCAGGATGTTTACGTCATTGGAAGACTCGGGCAAGTCAAACCAGGCAGGAAGGAAACGGCGCAGACATCGCCGCTTCGATCAGGTCTTCAGGTAGAACATATACTCTTTCCCACACTGCGAGCACTTCAGCATGCACTTGTCCCCCCTGTCGCAGGCAATGTCAACCCGCGTTCCACAGGAATCGCATCGCCTGTTGACAGTGAATCCCTTGACCGTCTTCTTCGGCTTGTCCATTTCGCCCCTCTGTTGTGCCACTTTAATAATACCATGATCATCAGCAAAATGGTCAACCATTTCTCAGCCCCTTGTTCGCGGCACACGATTTTCTCCCGCCCGACGGACCCTCTGCCTTGCCACACCACCTCACCCGATGTGCGAGATTCGCACGCCCACATATCACATTCGGAGACTGAAGGAGAGCATTTTTTTCCCCACGGTCAGGCAACCGTTCCGCCATGCGGGCAGGCAGCACTCGATGGGCGTTGGAAGAGCCGGGGAACGAATCCGGCAGGACTGACGACGAGACGATTTGCTTTGTCCGCAGACTACGGGCGCTCGTTACCCGAATGAGGCGGGATTCCTTCCAGCTCTTGAAACGGAGCGCAACGGAGACTATCCCGGGGCCGGGAGAGAACACAAGCGGGCCCCGGGCCGCAAGCTGCCCATCGTCATGGATTCCGCCACCAGTCTTTTCTTTGCCCGCTGACGAGTTCCCTGCCCTCCCCCGGGAATATCTCCCGTTCTTCCGGAGGGGTCGGGCGCACGACTGCGGGCCACTTCCCGGCCACCGGGCCGGGTCCTTCCCTTGTGACCGATGAGGGGGATGAGTCCACCATGCGGGGGATGTGCGCCGGGTCCTCTTCCTCCACCCTGCAGCTGAACTCGATGGGGATTCCGTTTGGATCGAAAGAATAAATGGAATGGATGAAGCCGTGATCGATCACCTCCGAAACCCAGGAGCCCGCAGCTTCGATTCGGTCGCGGAGGTCCCAGAGATCATCTTCGCACCCCACCCCGAATGACACATGGTCAAAAACAACAGGCCCCGCCGCCGGCTGGCCGTGATCCCTTTCAGGAACAGGCTCCACCCCGGGCCATTCGAAAAAGGCAATGTGATGGCCGGGTGAAATCTCAAAGAAGTAGTGCCTGTACCCGGGCTTGCCCAGTCCGGCCACCAGACGCATTCCGAGAAGATCCCTCCAGAATCGTATCGTTGCGTCCATGTCCCCCGTTGCCATCGCCAGGTGGTGTATTCCGTAATACTTTGCCATTGCGCCGCTCCCCGCGAAAATCGATGCGTTCCGGCCGTGTCCCGTTCCCCATGGCCTTACAAAGCCCTGAAGGGAAAAGACCTGCCGGCACACGGCTCAGTCTGCGGGCCGCAAAGAAAGGCTTTCCCGCCGTCCCGTCGCGTTTCTCCCATCCCGCAGGTTCTCCGACTACAGGACCCCGATTTCCGCGCCGAGCTTCTTGTGCGCCTTTGGAAAATCGGGCTGAAAGTTCTGGTAGGGAGTCACCGGGTAGCGCGCTCCCACGGCCTTCCCCGCCGCCTTCAGTCCCTCGATCAGATCCGTCAGAGCGCTGCCGGGAATGGCGAACACCATTTCGTCGTCCTGCGTCGCCGCGAAAATCCGTTCCCCGTTTCCCGGCAGGACCATCCGCGCGGATTGCGTTTTGAAGGGAGCTATGAGGTACTCGTCGCATTCCGCCTTCCCCCCGAAATGGCCGGGAACCCTGTCCCCCCTGACATACGACCATGCCTGGGCGAAGCGCATCATCTGGGCCGGGTTGCCGTAGAACACTATCGTATCGGGTTCAAACGCGGTCCTGGCGAGAGGCGCGACGAGAACGGCCCGGATTTCTCCGTTCTCGAACCGGCTCATCGATGCCGCTTCTTTTTCGGCCGTGGATTCGCCGGAGGAAAACCCTGTGTCGCAGAAAAGCCGCCCAAGCGATGCCGGCGGGGATGATGCGTCGCTCATACCGAACACGATGGCTGCCGGAACGCAGACGAGGTCCTCCCTTCCGATCCCCACGGTCCAGCCGTAGTTGCGGGCCATGGTGACCCCCTGGCAAAGTGCGATTCGCTTCCCCAGGGTCGTGGAAGGCCAACAAGTCTTCTCGGGATATCCCTTTTTCTCCTCGAGAAACTTTGCGGCAACCGGGAATGTCTTGAGCCTGAGATCGTTGCGGACGGATTCCGCCGCTTCGCTGATATTTTCTTGGTTCATGGACCTTCTCCTTGTGGTTCCGGGAAACTCCACAGCGACTCTCCCACCGGGGTGAGCCACTCCTCCGGCCGGGTCAATTCTTGTCCCGGCAGGCAGTCATCACCCGCCCCCCCCCCGCAGCCGCCCGGGACTGCGGCCGGGTCGGGGATTGATCTGGTTCGCGCACCCTGTCCGAAGGATACAATTCGACCAGGTAAAAGCCGATGCGTCTGCCGCGGTGCAGGGAGTTCCTCTCAGCGGGCGAGGGAGACAACCCGCAGGAGATCCCTTTGAAAACCATCCATGCGCTCCTCTCCCAGACCGCTTGTGATGCGGGACTGGGCTTCCTCCCACAGGGGTATGGCTTCAACGAGCTTCTCCTCCCCCAGGTCGGTGAGGCGTACTTGACGCTCTCTGCGGTCTTCTCCCGGTTCGGTCTTGATGAGCTTCTTCTTTTCGAGGACCTTGAGATTTCTGGTGAGGGTGGTGCGATCCATGACCGTGAGATGAGCCAACCGGGTCAGCGTGATCGGGGCGCGGATTCTGGCCGTCATGAGCACGGAAAACTGGGTGACCCTGAGGCCGGAGGGCCTCAGGAAATCATCATAGAGCCGGGTGACGGCGCGGGCGGCCTTCCGCAGGCTGTAACACGCGCAGGTCCGCCCTATTTCGAGACATCTGGCATGATCCGGAGTGTCCGTGGCAGACGGTTTCATGTCGTTTTCTCCTGTGCGCCGCGGGTGGGGCTTCGGACTTGGCTTCACCCCGGATGAGGCTCGGTGAATGAAGCCGGCCCATAACGTGTATATACACGCAGGCCGTTCCCGTCAACCGGAAACTTCGCCGCTCCGCGCTGCATCAACCCGCTGCCCCCCCCCCCGGAGCACCCCGGGCGGATCCCGTCGACGACCGGCCTGTCGAGATGCCGTGCACAGGGAACGGGCCGTGCGACCGGAAAGCAGATACGATGCCCCTCCGGCTCCCGAGAACCGATGGAGGGACCGGCGGCACAAGCCTTCCTTCGCTTCCCCGGATCCGCCGATTCCTTTCGGCGCCGCGCCCGCTTCGGAGGGGATCGCTTGTCTTGTGCCCGCGCGACAGCGTTTGGGCATTTGCGGGATTTCCCCCAAACCGCGCCGCTGTCGAACCGCGCCGCTTGACTCCGGCCGCCATGGCGGGTAAACACGGAAGACGCCCTCTATGCATTCTGGGCCACGATCACGAATTCCCCATGGCGACTGGATTCTCATGAAAAGATTCGTTGCTTCGTTCGTCGGCGCGCTCTGTTTCTGGATCGGCCTCTCGGCGTTCATCGAACCCGCAGCGGCCCAACCCGGCAGCATCACATGGAAGGAACCGCTCACCGGCATGGAATTCGTCCGGATACCTGCCGGGTGTTTCGAATTCCGTTGTCCCGCGGACACCGGCCGATCCTCTTCTTCAACCCTCTGCACCGACGGCTTTTGGCTCGGAATACACGAGGTCACCCGCGGACAGTTCAGAGTTTTCATCGAGGCGACGGGCTACCGCACGGACGCCGAAAGGGAGGGCTTTTCGTGGGCGTACTCCGGACAGTGGGAAAAGAGGGCCGGACAGGACTGGAGGAACGCAGGATTTCCCCAGGATGACCGTCATCCCGTGGTGAACGTCTCCTGGAACGATGCGAAGGCGATGGCGAAGTGGCTCTCGGAGAAGAACCGGGAGCATTTTCGGTTGCCCACGGAATCGGAGTGGGAATACGCATGCGGCGATCGGCAGTCAGCCGAATCATCGCCGGATGCGGAATCCGTGTGCCGGCAGGCCAACGTCGCCGATGCAACCGCCCTGGAGTCCTTTCCTGCCTGGAAAACCCGCGCGTGCCGGGACGGTCACGTCCACACGGCACCGGTCGGCAGCCTGCGGCCTGACCGGTTCGGGTTGTACGACCTGGTGGGAAACGTCTGGGAATGGTGCGAAGATGTGTGCATTTCCGGAACCGGGTCCGACCATGCAATGAACAAAGTCGTACCGGCGAAGCATTCGATCCGGGTGGTCCGCGGCAATGGATGGAACAGCGGGCCGGGTCTGCGCGGCTGCGCCGCCAGAGAGACGCTGCAGGTACCGGAGCGTCGCGGCAACGATGTGGGATTTCGTTTGATGCGCGCACCTTAAGTGTTGATAGGATAGGCTTTTCGTGCTAATAAAGATTGACTTTGACAGGACTGGAACGTGTCGGCCCTTGCAGCGCTGTCTCAGCACTCGCCTTTTGCTCGGCCTCCCTGCCCCCCCGTGATCGATGAGGAGGACGACCGTCGCAAACCTGTTTCAATTCTGTGATATGGCTCGGTTTCGTTCTTGACATGGAATTACGTTTG